>Ga0134100_1000306_pt1 | contig 60760 bp, 54 predicted proteins | sample 11_taG_2_FD_94444 | JGI IMG/M metagenome (GOLD analysis project Ga0134100, IMG submission 94444) | Switchgrass degrading microbial communities from high solid loading bioreactors in New Hampshire, USA - 11_42_5_180_A3 metaG | ecosystem: Engineered > Bioreactor > Semi-continuous > Anaerobic >...
CACCTTCACCGACGATGAATTGAAGAAAGTCGTCGCCTTCCTGCATACGCTCACCGGCGAGCGGCCGCAGATGCCTTTGCCGCTGCTGCCGCCTTCCGGTCCGAACACGCCGCGCCCCGATCCCTTCAAGTGATTCTCCGCGCGGCGCCCAAGGGCGCCGCGATACCGCCCGAAACATTTCTTCCCCGTCCGGATGGGCTATCATGGCCCACCGGATCTCCTTTTTCTTCCGACCATGCGCCCCTCCTGCGCCACCATCGATCTCGACGCGCTGCGCGCCAATTACCTTCTCGCCCAACGGCTAGCCGGCGCGCGAACTCTGGCCGTCGTCAAGGCCGACGCCTATGGCCACGGCGCGATCGCCTGCGCCAAGGCGCTCGAACCGCTCGCCGACGGGTTTGCCGTCGCTTTTCTCGAAGAGGCGCTTCCCCTGCGCACGTCCGGTATCCGCAGCCCCATCGTGCTGCTCGAAGGCGCCTTCGACCCCGGCGAGCTCGAAGCCGCCGCCGAGCTCGACCTCTGGCCGGTGGTGCATCACGAGGCGCAACTGCGCATGCTCGAACTCGCGCCGCGCCGGCCGCGCCGCGTCTGGATCAAGATCAACAGCGGCATGAACCGCACTGGTTTCGCCCCCCGGGAAGCACCGAATGTCTGGCGGCGCCTGCAGGCCCTGCCGGGATTGGAACCCCCCGTGTGGATGACGCATTTTGCCTGCGCCGACGACCCTTGCTCGACGATGACGCTGGAGCAGATCCGGCGTTTTCACGGCGGCGTGGCCGGGCTGCCGGGGGAGACGAGCCTGGCCAATTCGGCAGCCCTGCTCGCCTGGCCGCAGGCGCGCGGCGACTGGGCCCGCCCCGGCATCCTGCTCTACGGCGGCAACCCGCTGCTCACCGGCGCCGAGCCCGGCGAAGCCGCCTCCTTGCGGCCAGTGATGCGCCTCACGAGCAAGGTCTTCGCCACCCGCCGGCTCGCCCCCGGCGAGGCCCTGGGTTACGGCGCCACCTTCATCGCCGAACGGCCGGTCCGCGTCGGCCTGGTCGCCATCGGCTACGCCGACGGCTATCCCCGCCACGCCCCCACCGGCACGCCGGTGGCCGTCGCCGGTCGGCGCACGCGGCTCATCGGGCGCGTTTCCATGGACATGCTCACCGTCGACCTCACCCCCCTGCCGGAAGACGTCGGCCTAGGCGCAGCCGTGGAGCTCTGGGGAGAGACCGTCTCCGTCGATGAAGTCGCCCGTGCCGCCGGCACCATCTCCTACGAGCTGCTGTGCCACGTCAAGCGGGTGCATCGCCTCCATCGCGGCACCGCCCTCACACCTTGAAGTGCTCGGCCCGTTGGCGCAGGCTCGCAGCCGCAGCCTGCAGGGCCTTGGCTTCGGCTTCGCTGTCTTTGGCCGCCGCGGCCGACGCCTCGGCGCTCCCGGCGATGCGTTCCACCCGCTGCGCGATCATGTGTACCGCCTCGGTCTGCTGCTCCAGCGCCTGATCCACTTCCTGCACCGCACGCGCCGTCTCTGCCGCCTCCTGCCGGATTTCATCGATCGCGCGCCGTGCCTGACGGGCATTCTCCACCCCTCGCTGGACTTCGGTCACGCCGGCATTCATGCCGGACACGGCTTCGCCCGTCGCATGCTGGATCTTGTCGATCATGTCGCCGATCTCTCGGGTGGCACTGCCGGTGCGCTCGGCGAGCTTGCGCACCTCGTCGGCCACCACGGCGAACCCGCGCCCCTGTTCCCCGGCGCGCGCTGCCTCGATGGCCGCATTCAGCGCCAACAGATTCGTCTGATCCGCGATCTCGCGGATCGTGGCCACGATACTCGAAATCTGCTGCGAGAACCCATCCAGAGTCCGAATCCGGTCGGCCGCCTCCTCCACGATTCGGGCGATCTGGTTCATCCCTTCGATCGCCGCGGCGATCGTCTCGGCCCCTTCGTCCGATTTCTCCATGGACGCCTGAGCGCGCTGCGCCGTCTCGCGCATGTGCTGCGCGAGCTGGTTCAAGGCCACACTGAACTCCTCCATCGCGGCGGCCACCGCATGGGTGTCTCCTGCCTGAGCGGCGACACGTTGCTGCACTTCCTCCGCCTGCCGTTCGATCGTCTTGGCCCGCGTGGCCACATCGCCCGCCTCGCGCTGCAAGGCGCCGATGAGACTGGCGAGTTCCGAACGCATGTGGTTGATCGCGCTCGCCAAGCGTCCCAACTCGTCATCACGTTCGTAATGCAGCGTCTGGCTCAAATCTCCCGAAGCCATGCGCTCGGTTACCATGACGAAGGTATCGAGCGGACGCAAGGCACGGCGCACCAGCCAGATCATCACCAGGGCGAGCAAAATCGCTTCCCCGATGGACGCGAGTGAATTGCGCAGGATATTGCCAAAGAGATCCTCCGCGAGCTCGTCGACGTAGGCCGAAGAGACGACCAACCAATCCCATTCGGGAAAATAGGCATAGGCGGCGACTTTCTCCCGCGGCTTGTCTTTGCCCGGATCAATCCATTGATAACGAATGATCCCGTTTTTCTTCTCCAACATTTCGCCAATGAAGTCAAGACCATTAGCATCACGCATTTGTCGTATATTCTTCCCCTCCAACGATGGGTGAAAACGAAGATACCCATCTTTGTCGAGCACGTAGACATAGCCTGTCTCGCCTATTTTGATACTGGCAACCGAATCACGAAACTTGGACAACAGGCTGCCCATGGGATAGCCGATGAACCAGGCTCCGACCACCTTGCCATCCTCAGACTTCATCGGCTCATAGATGGTCATGTAATCTTTGCCGAAAAGGACCGCTGGTCCGATGTATTCCTCCCCTGCAAGCAAGCGTTTGTAGGCCGGGTGATTACGATCGAGAGTGGTCAAGAAGGCCCGTGAACCGTCTTCCTTACGCAAGGAGGTAGAAATACGCAGGAAGTCATCGCCGACTCGCTCGAAGATCGTCGCCACGGAACCCGTCTGCTCCGTGAGGAGATCGACCTCGATGAAGCGCTCGTTCATCTCGATTCCGCCGAGCCGAAAGATAGGGACTTTCATCTTGGTAGGCCCCATCTCCGTGGTTTGTTTGGCATCGAGTTCGACGCGAGTCCCATAAGGGAACGAGCTTTTGAGCATCTTGAGCTGAGAGCGTACCGACACGGTGACGGCTTCGTGCAGCATCTGCAGACGCGATAGCACGTCGCGCGTCTGAAAGCTCATGGTATCGTCGATGCGGCGCTGCAGTTTCTCCCACTCCAGGCCGCCGATCAAGGCGGTGCTCAGCGCGATGAAGCACACCGTGGCGATCGCCACCCCCATGGCGATGCGGCGCGTCAGACTCTGTCCTCTCATGGTCTCTTCCTCATGGGTTTTGAGTTTTATCGGCGGTTCGCAAAGAAACTTTAGCAAACCGGTGAAAATTCCTCACGCCCAGGCGATGGCCCTCGAGGTCCTCGTCCATGCGCTATCATGGAACCGATGCATCCTTGACGTGATTCCAGCCGCCGCTTCGAGGACCGATCCCATGGATACCCGTACGACGAACCTCGCCGAACCCTCTCAGCTCGACATTCCCCCCGCACCCGACGTGCTCACGGCGATTGCCCGGGAGGCCGAGTCGGACACACCCAATCTCACCAAGCTCGCCAAGATGATCCAGCAGGATCCGGCGCTCGCCGCCGCGGTGCTGCGCGCGGCCAATGGCGTCATGCGCATGCGCAAGATCGAATCGGTGGCCCAGGCGCTACAGGTGATCGGGCTGGAGCGCACGCACCAGATCGTGCTGCACGCCCTGCTCCATTCCACCTTCGGCCTGCCGAAGAACCTTCGCCCCTCCATCTGGGACGAACTGCGGGTCGCGGCCGAAGCCGCCGCGGATTTCGCCCGCTTGATGCGTACCGTGCCGCCGCCCATGGCCCACACGGCGGCGCTATTGCACGACACGGGGTTTTTTCTGCTCGCACGCACCCATCCCGATTATCACGAAGCGCTCTCGCTCGCCCGGGTCGATCCGGAAAAACCCTTCACCGAGCACGAATTCGAGCGCTACAAGACGCATCACGCCGTGGTCGGCTTTTTCCTCGCCCGGCGCTGGGGATTGGCCGAACCGGTGGCGCTGGCGATCAATCACCATCACGACTACGTCGCCGTATTCGAGGAAACCAACCTGCCGCCGCAGGTGCCGCACCTGGTAAGCCTCATCGCCATGGCCGACGTCGTGGCGGCCGACACCGTCGGCATCGGGCGCGACAAGGAATGGCACAAGGCGCGCGGTCCGGTGGCCGAATTTTTCGGTCTCACCGAAGACGAGCTCGACGACATGATCGAATCGGAGATTGCGCAGCAGCGCACCGCCGCGAACGTTCGCTGAGCGTTCGGCCCGCGAGGATTCAATTTCCCGGAGCCAGCCCTGCTTTCTGCCGCTCCGCTTCGATCGCCGCGCGCAGCGTCTGGGTGAATTCCCCCTCGGCCGGCGCCTGCGCGAGCAGCCGTTCCCAGCGCTCCACCGCCTTGGCGTGCTCGCCGGCGGCGGCCGCCGCCGCCCCGCCCATCGCGAGCGCCTTGGGTTCGTTCGGAGCGAGCGAGAGTGCTCGCTCTATCAGAGCCGAAGAGTCGGCATCGAACCCGCCGCGAGCGACGACCAGCAATTCAGCCCACTCGACGAGTACCGTGGGTTCCTGGGGGATTTTCGCCCCCAACCGATCCCAGCCGGCTGCCACGAGCGCCGGATCGCCGAGCACGCGGTAGGATCGCGCGAGCATCAGCCAAGATTGGGCATCGCCCTCCCCGCTTTCCAGCCGCGCTTCGAGCCGCGAGACCATCGCCTTGATCTGATCGAGCGAAACACCGGCCGCGCTCGCCGCTTGCGCCGCCTCGGCTTCGCGCGTGGCCGCGAGCACCGCCTCGTCGCTCGCCCAGCGCGGCGATCCCACCCACAGGTAGCCCAAAGCGGCGAGCAAAGGCACCCCCAACGCGACGAGCGCAGCCGCCACAGGCGAGATCTCCCGACCCCGCGCGCGCGCCTCGAGTGCCTGCGCCTCGGCCAAGGCCCGCGCCTCCAGCTCGCGCCGGGCCTGCGCATGAGCCGCTTCGTCCAGCTCGCCGGCCGCCCGTGCCGCCTCGAGCGCGGCGAACTCCTCGCGCAGCACCGCCAGCGTCGCCCGTGCTTGGGCCGCCTCGTCAGAAGCCCCCCCTTGGTGCCGTACGAGCGGCCAGACGACCCACCCCGTGGCCGCGAGCGCCAGGAGCGCCGCCACCGTCACGAATCCCATCACGACCGCTCCTCCTTGCCTTCCCCGCGCAACAGCGTCTGGGCGCGCGCCGCCTCCTCAGCCGAGAGCGCAGGCATTTCTTCCCGCGAACGGCGCCGCAACACCCGCCACAGGGCAAGCACCCCAGCGAGCGCCAAAACGAACGGCCCCGCCCACAGCGCCACCGTGCTCGCCTTCAAGGGCGGCTGATAGAGCACGAAGTCGCCGTAGCGCGCCACCAGGTAGGCGCGCACCTCCTCCTCGCTCTTGCCGGCGGCAAGCTGTTCGCGCACCTGGTTCATCAGGTCGTGGGCGAGCTCGGCATTGGACTCGGCGATCGACTGGTTCTGGCACACGAGGCAGCGCAGCTCGTGCCCGAGCTTCAGGGCGCGCGCCTCGATCGCCGGGTCGCCCACCGGCTGCGCCTTGGGCGGCTCCTCCGCCGCCCAGGCGAAACCGAAGCAGCACGCGACCACAACAGCGGCAATGCCGCGCGCGAGGCCGCTCCGGCCGCTTTCATGTTTCTTCCCTCGCCTCATCGTTTTCCTCCCACCAGCGCCGCCCACTTCGGCTGCAGCACTTCGCGCCAGGCCCGCTCGTCGATCGGGCCGACGTGCTTGTAACGGATGACGCCCTCGGCGTCGATGAGGAAAGTCTCCGGCACGCCATAGACGCCGTAGTCGATCGCCACGCGCCCATCCAGATCGAGCACGGAAAAGCGATAGGGATCGCCGTGTTGGGCAAGCCAGGTGCGCGCGCGCAGCAGCGCCGCCTCGCGCTCTTCCTGCGGCGAGAGACGGGAAGCGTCGAGCTCGGCGTCGCCGCGGATCTCCTTGTAATTGAGCCCCACGATGGGCACCCCCTCCTCGCGCGCGAGCCGCACCAGCATGGCGTGCTCCTCGCGGCAGGCCACGCACCACGTGGCCCAGACGTTGAGCAGCCACGGCTGCCCCCGCAGATCGGCCGGCCCGGCGAGCGTCCCGGGCGCGTCCACCCGCGGCAGGGCGAAGGCCGACGCCGGCTTGCCGACGAGCGGCGAAGGCACCTCGCGCGGATCGAGGCGGAAGGCGTAGGCGAAGAGCGCGACCAACGTGACGAAAATGAGGAACGGAATCAGGTACTTCAGTTTCATCGCGCCGCCTCCGCCACCGGTTCGGGCAACACCTCCGGCACAGGAACCGAATCCCGGCGCCGCGCCAGCCGCCGGTAGCGCCGATCGAGCGCCGCCGCGACCCCGCCCAAGGCGATCAGGATCGCCCCGAACCAGATCCAGGAAATGAAGGGCTTGTAGAAGAGCAGTACCACCCAGCCGCCATCGCCGGTCGGATCCCCCAGCGACACATAGACGTCGCGGAACACCCCCCAGTCGATCGCCGATTCGGTCATCGGCATGGCCGAGCGGAAGTAGGCGCGCTTCTCCGGCACAAGCACGGTGCGCATTTGCCCTTCGCGCCACACTTCCACCTCGCCGCGCTGGGCCGTGTAGTTGGGCCCGGGTACCTCGCTCACGCCGCGCAGCACGAAGCGGTAACCGGCGAGTTCCGCCGCCTGTCCCGGCATCATCTTCACGTCGAGCCGCTGCTCCAGCGCCCCCACGAGCGTCACCCCGAGGATGAACACGCCCACCCCGAGATGCGACAGCCACATCCCCCACCACGACCCGGGAATGCCGCGCAGCCGTGCCGCCAATCCCGGCGCCGCGCCCTGGCGCAGACGCTCGACGAGCAGCCGCAGCGAGGCAAGCGCCACCCAGGCCGTCAGGGCAAGCCCAAGATAAGCCCCGGGCGTGGCATGTCCGGCGGCCCACACCCCCAGCGCCGCCAAGAGCAGCGCGCCGACGAGCTCCGGCCCCACCCGGCGCAGCACCCGCGCGAGCGCATCGCGCTTCCAGCGCAGGAACGGCGCCAGCGCCATCAGCACCACCGCCGGGGCCATGAGCGGCACGAACACGGTCTCGAAGTACGGCGGCCCCACCGAAATCTTGGCCCCTTGCAGCGCGTCGAGGATCAGCGGATAGACCGTGCCCAGCAGCACCGCCCCGGCGGCCGCAGCCATGAGCACGTTATTGACCAGCAGCGAGCCTTCGCGCGACACCGGCGCGAACACCCCCCCGCCGGAGAGCCGCGGCGCACGCCAGGCAAAGAGCAGCAGCGACACGCCCACGGTGAGCGCGAGCAAGCCCAGGATGAACACGCCGCGCGTCGGATCGGTGGCAAAGGCGTGCACCGAGGTGATCACACCCGAGCGCACGAGGAACGTCCCCAGGAGCGAGAGCGAGAACGCCCCGATCGCCAGCAGCACCGTCCAGCTGCGAAACGCCCCCCGCTTCTCGGTGACGATGAGCGAATGCAGCAAGGCGGTTCCCACGAGCCAAGGCATGAGCGAGGCGTTCTCCACCGGATCCCAGAACCACCAGCCGCCCCAGCCCAGCTCGTAATAGGCCCAGGCCGAACCGACGAGGATGCCCAGCGTGAGGAACACCCAGGCGGTGAGCGTCCACGGGCGCGACCAGCGCGCCCAGGCCGCGTCCATCCGCCCCGACAAGAGCGCCGCGATCGCGAAAGCAAAGGCCACCGCCATGCCCACGTAGCCCATGTACAGGAGCGGCGGATGGATGATCATGCCCGGATCCTGCAGCAAGGGATTGAGATCGCGCCCCTCGCCCGGCATCGGTACCAGGCGTTCGAACGGGTTGGAGGTGAGGATGAGGAAGGCGAGAAAGCCCACGCTCACCGTGCCCAGCACGCCGAGCACGCGCGCGCGAAAAGCCGCCGTGAGCGAACGCGAGAAACCGGCCACCGCCGCCTGCCAGAGGGAAAGCGACAGCGCCCACAGGAGCATCGAGCCCTCGTGGTTGCCCCATACGCCGGTGAGGCGATAGAACCACGGCGTACGCGTAGAGGAATTGGCCGCCACCAGGAGCACGGAAAAATCGATGCGCAGGAACGCCGCCGTCAGGCAAGCGTAGGCGAGCACGAGCGCGGCACATTGCGCGAGCGCCGCGCGCCGCGCCGCCGCCATCGCCCCAACCGAACCGCGCGCCGCCCCGGCAAGGCCCAGCACCGCCTGCACCAGCGCCAGCGCCCAGGCGAGCGCCAGCGCGAACTGTCCCATCTCGGGGATCATCACGCACTCCTCAGGGTTTCAAGGTGGCCGCCGCGCGCTGCGCCTGATCCACGGCGTGCTGCGCTTCCACCGGCATGTAGTTCTCGTCGTGCTTGGCGAGCACTTCGCTCGCGACGAACACCCCGTCCGACCCCAGCCTGCCCTGCACCACCGCCCCCTTGCCCTCGCTGAAGAGATCGGGCAACGCGCCGCGATAGACGACGGGGATGGTCTTGGCCGTATCGGTCACGGCGAAGCGCACCGTCACCCCGTCTGGCAGCCGCTCGAGCGAGCCGTCGACCACCATCCCGCCGATGCGAAAAGTCCGCCCGAACGGCGCCTTGCCTTCGGCCACTTCGGAGGGCGTATGAAAGAACACCAGGTTCTCGCGCATCGCCGAGAGCACCAGCGCCGTGGCTCCGCCGAGCAGGGCGAGCGCCGCCAGGATCAAAGTCAAACGCTTGCCGCGTGCCGTCATGCGTCTTCTCCCGTGTCTTCGAACCGTGCCGCCCGCCAGCGCAGCAGACGGCGGATCACGGCCTTACGAGTGCGATGGAGGAAATAAAGTTCGAGGGCGATGAGGGCGAAACTCACACCGTAGCTGCCCCAAACGTAAAAACCCCGTCCACCCATGTCCCAAAATGCCGACCACGATTCCCAGTGCATCCCCTCACCCCTTTTCCTTGGCCGCCAGGCGATCGAGCTCGGCGGCCACCCAGTCGGTGTGCCGTTCGCGCTCGAGGATGATCGTGCGCACGCGCCACAAGGCCACGGCGATCGAGTAGAACCAGGCGGCGAACGCCATGATCAGCATGGTCACCAGCATGACGGTGGCCATGGAAGGCGCACGCGTCAGGCTCACCGAAGCACCCTGGTGCAGCGTGTTCCACCATTTCACCGAGAAATAGATGATGGGTACGTTGATCGAACCGACGATGGCGAGCAAGGCCCCGGCGCGATCGGCACGACGCGGATCCTCGATGGCCCGTGTGAGCGCCAGATAACCCAGGTAGAGGAACATGAGGAGCAGCTGCGAGGTGAGCCGCGCATCCCACACCCAGTACGTCCCCCAGGTGGGCCTGCCCCACAGCGCCCCCGTCCACAGGGCGATGAAACACCAGATCGCCCCGGTGGGCGCGAGCGCGTGCGCCATCATGAAAGAGAGCCGCGTATTGAGCACCCAGCCGACGATGCCCCAGAACGCCATCACGAGATAGAGGAACATCGACATCCACGCCGCCGGCACATGGAGGAAGATGACGCGATAGACCTCACCCTGCTGCGCGTCGGTGGGCGCAACGAAAAACCCCAGATACAGCCCCGCCACGGCCAGCACGGCGGCCGCCGCGGCGAACCACGGCGCGAGCCGCCCGGCGAGCGGATAGAACTGCTGCGGCGCGGCAAACCGCCACAGGCTGCGCGGGGAACGCTGCCGCTCCTCGACCCCCTGCCGCCATCGTTGCCGTCTTTCCTGCGTCGCGTTCATCCCTTTCCTTTCTCCGTCATTGCACCGCCAGGCGCAGCGCCGCCACGCAGGCCCAAGGGGCGAGCGCCACCGCCGCGAGCATACCCGCCCCCAGCAGGGCCAGGTGCGCGGCGTAGGATACCCCACCCAGGGCCGCTTCCACCGCCCCTGCGCCGAAGATCAGCACCGGCACCGCCAGCGGCAGCACCAGCAGCGCAAGCAGCACCGCCCCGGAGCGCACCCCCAGCGTGAGCGCCGCCCCGATCGCCCCGATGAGCGTGAGCGTGGGCGTACCCAGAAGGAGCGTCCCGGCAAGCAGCGGCAGGACGTCCGGCTGCAGATCGTAGAGCCCGGCGAGCAGCGGCGCGAAGAGCGCCACCGGCACGCCGGTCACCAGCCAGTGCACGGCCACTTTCGCCAGCACCCACACCACCGCCGGCTCGGGCGAGAGCAGCAGCTGCTCCAGCGTGCCGTCGCGCAAGTCGTGCTCGAAGAGCCGCGGCAGCGCCAGGAGCGAAGCGAGCAGCGCCGTCACCCAGACCACGCCGGGGGCGATCGCGCGCAGCTGGTTCGCCTCCGGCCCGATGCCGAAGGGGAAGAGACACACCACGACGACGAAGAAGGAGAGCGCGAGCAGCACGTCGGTGCGGCCGCGCCAGGCAAGCGCCATCTCCCGCCGCAGCATGGCCAAAAATACCGCTCCCATCACGCCGCCTTGCGCCGCGGCGCAAACCGCCCCGGCTCCAGCGTGTCGCAGGGACAGGCAAATTCCACGTCCTGATGCGTCGTGAGCACCACGGTGGCCCCGTCGCGTACCCGCGCTTCGATGCGGCGCGCGAGCGCAGCCACCGCGGCGGCGTCGAGCGCCGTGAAAGGCTCGTCGAGGATCCACACCGGCCGCTCCTGCGCCAGAACGAGCCGCGCGAGCGCCACCCGCCGCCGCTGCCCCGCCGAGAGTACCCGCACGGGCAGATCGCGCTGCCGCGCAAGGCCAAGCTCCCCGAGCGCGGCGTCGATCGCCGCCCCGTCGTGCGGCAGCCCCTGCACCGCCGCCAGGCTGCGCAGATTCTCCCGCGGACTCAGGAGCTCATGCACCGCCGGCAGATGGCCGTGAAAGAACACCGCCCGATGCCAGGCATCCCTCTGCGCCGCCAGCGGCGTCCCTTGCCAGCGCACCTCCCCCTCGTCGGGCTGCGCCAGGCCGCACAGCAGCCGCAGCAGACTCGTCTTGCCCACCCCGTTGGGGCCGGCCACGCGCGTGAGCACGCCGGGGCGAAAGGCATGCGTCAGGTCGCGAAAGAGGATGCGATCGCCCTTGATGCAGGTGAGCGCCAAAGCTTCGAGCATGACTCGGACGGATTGAGAGGATCGAGGCCGTAAGTCTAGCAGAGCCGGCGACGGAGCAGACTTCAGGCAACACGAAAGGGCGTATTTTCCTCGCTCCGGTGGGGTTGATCGCTCCAGGAAGGCGTAGTTGGCCGCACGCCCATTCGCGTGCAATCCGCGACGAAGGCGTCACTTGCCAAATACTCGTATTCCCATTCGCGCGGGGTCGTCAGCGTATCGACGGCCAAAAGCGTCGCATCGACCCGGCCCGGATGCACGTGCACCAAGGCCCTCGGCCCCAAGGCCGAGAGGAAACGGCCCATCTTCTCGCGAAAAGGCGGCGTTTCCTTGAAATCGTGCAGGCCGGAGAAGCCCTGGTTGTGGGCGATGCCGTGCGCGAGCAGCGCTGCCTTGAGCCCGCGCCCCAAGCGGCGCAGGAAGAGCGCCTTGCGCACCCCCACGCCGCGCGCCCGGATACGCTGTACCGTCTCACGGCAATCGCGCACCCACAGCGTTCCCGGCGCGTAACGGCGCAGGATCTCGGCGATGAGCGCCTCACGCACCGTCGGCAGGAGATGCACGTGCTGATGCCCGTCGACGAAGGCGGGCGGCGCCCCCCAGACGTCTTCGAAGGCATCGAACTGCGCCCGGATCTCCTCGGCCACTGCCGCCGCCGGCAGGCGTTTCGCCAATGCCCTCAAGAGCAAGGAACGCAGCGACGGCAGACGTCCGTCTTGCGCCAGACCACGCGCCGGGCTCGCCGAGCGCTGCTCGGTGAGCGTCAGGTGCAAGCCAACCTGGGCACCGGTTGCGCGCGCCAAGGCCGCCAAGCCTGGCGCATCGCGCTTCCAGCACGGCATGGTCACCATGGCGCTCGTGGCCGTCACGCGCCGCAGTTCGATCAGATGCTCGATGGCGCGATTCACGCCCGGTGCGATACCATAATCGTCGGCGCACAAAACGAAGGTTCGCCGTACCGGCGCGGCCGTTTCCCGGGAGACATCGGCCGGTAATGACGCGAGTACGGGGGGCGGCGTCAGCGCCAAAACGCCGGATTTTTCGAAATGGACGTCCATGCGATCCTTGCCTTACATCCCGTTACGCTTCGCTGACGACAGGAGCCGACAGCCGTGATTCCCGCCTCCGCACCGACTGCGCCGACTTCCGTCGAATTGAGCGTGATTGTACCCGTCTATAATGAGGCGGCCTCGTTACCGGTTTTGTACGAACGGCTCAAGGCCGTGCTCGAATCGCTCGAGCTCTCCTGGGAGCTGATCCTCGTCGATGACGGCAGCCGCGACGAGAGTTTCGCCGTCATCGAGCGGCTCGGCAAGGCTGATGTCCGCGTCAAAGGCGTGCGTTTTGCACGAAACTTCGGCAAGGAAGCCGCCATGGCCGCGGGGCTGCACCGCGTCGCCGGGCGGGCCGCTGTCATCATGGATGCCGACCTGCAGCATCCGCCCGAACTCATCCCCCAGATGCTCGAGCGCTGGCGCGCCGGAGCGGCCATCGTCACGGCGGTGCGCACCGACCGCGACACCGACTCCCCCCTGCGCCGCTGGCTCTCGCTCGCCTTCTACCGCTTCTATCGCGGCATCTCCGAGATCGCGCTCACGCCGGGCGGGGGCGACTTCCGCCTCTTCGACCGGCGCGTGGTGGCGGCCCTCAACCTTCTGCCCGAACGCAAGCGGTTTCTCAAAGGGCTGGCGAACTGGGTGGGCTTCGATCAGGTCACCCTGCCCTACCGCCCGGCCGAGCGCCATGCCGGCACCTCGCGCTGGTCGTTGCGCAAGCTCTGGCGCTACGCCATCGACGGCATGGTCTCCTTCACCACGGTTCCGTTGCACGTCTGGTCCTCGATCGGAGCGCTCCTCGCGCTCGCCTCCGTCGTCTACGGTCTGTGGCTGGTGGTGCGCACGCTGCTTTTCGGGCGCGACGTGCCCGGCTACGCTTCGCTGATGGTCGCCACACTCTTTCTCTCGGGAGTGCAGCTCGTCAGCCTGGGCGTGCTCGGCGAATACCTCGGCCGCGTCTTCGAGGAAGTCAAGCGCCGGCCGCTCTACCTCATCGGGCGCACCGTGAACCTGCCCGACGAACTCGCCGACCCCCCTTCCCCTCTGCGCTGAACCTTTCGTCCGCGCGCCTTTCTGATTGCCGATTCCGTGCCGAGTTCCTTGCCGATGCGCCTCCTCTTCCAGCGCCTGCTCACTCCGCGCAGCCTCGCCATGCTGCTGTGGCTCGTCTTCGCCTGGTACGTGTTCGACGGCTACGACCGCCACGCCCCCAGCAACGACGAATGGGTACAGCACATCTATGGCGAACTGCTCGTGGCGTATTACACGAGCGGGCTTGCCGACAAGACCTTTCTCGATTTCAGCAACCTCTATCTCTACGGCGGCCTCTTCGACCTGCCCGCAGCCTGGATCACCATGGCTTTCGGCATCGACTGGTGGCCGCTGCGGCACCTCCTCACCGCCGCTTTCGGCGCCCTGGCCTTCTTGGGCGCGGCGCGTTTCGGGCGCTTCCTCGGCGGTGCCTGGCTCGGCACGGCGGCGCTCGCCGCCACGATGGGCAGCGGCGTCTTCTCCGGCGCCATCTTCACCCACACCAAGGACGTCCCTTTTGCCGCGGCCATGCTGTGGTCGCTCTACTACACGAGCCGCATCGCCGACGGGCTTCCTGCGCCGCGTTGGCGCCACGTCCTGTTGTGGGGGCTCGCCACCGGAGCGGCGCTGGGGCTGCGCGTAGGCGGCGTGCTCGCCTTCGGCTTCCTCGGCGCGGCCATTCTCCTCTCCTGGTGGCCCCGCCGCCGGGCCCTGCCCCCCTGGCCACGGCTCTTCACGGCGATCCTCCTGCGCCTCGCGCCGGGCATCGCCCTCGCGCTTGCCCTCATGGCCTTCTTCTGGCCGTGGTCGGTGATGGGCTGGGATCACGTCTGGCAGGCGCTCACCAAGTTCTCCCACTTCGCTTTCGATCTCTACACCTGGGAAGACGGGAAACGGGTGGAAAACGCCCAGGTCTCGCGCCTCTACCTTCCGAAATACCTCCTCGTACGCCTGCCCGAGTTCATCCTCCTCGGCACCGTGCTCGCGCTTGCCCACTGGCGGCGCATCAAGGAATCCCCCCGTCTGTGGCCGCTGCTGTTCGCGCTCACCTTCGTGCTCGCCTACGTCGTGATCGGCAAGCCCCCTCTCTACAACGGCCTGCGCCACTTCCTCTTCCTCGTGCCGTGGTTTGCGCTGCTCGCCTGCTGGGGCTGGCAAAGCACGCTCGCGGCACTCCACCGCCCCCTGACCGAAATCTCCCTTCGCCGCCGCCATGGAGCACTGCTGCTCAGCGCTTTGCTCGTACTCTCGGCCGCCGATGACTTCATCACCCTGGCGCGGCTGCATCCCTATCAACACCTCTACTACAACCATCTCGCCCGAGGACTTGCCGGCGCCAAGCATCATTGGGAACTGGACTACTGGAGCGACGCTACCCGGGCGCTGCTACCCGCGCTCGCCGACTGGGTCGCCAAACAACCCGCCGACAAGGAATGGGCGCTCGCCTACTGCGCGGAAGGATTCCAGATCGAACCTTGGCTCCCCCCCAACGTGTACATCACCGAGGCCTGGGACGATGCGGAACTGCTGCTCGCCACTACGCACGATGACTGCGACCAGGCGGTACCCGGCAAGGAAATCGCGCGCATCGAGCGGCTCGGCACGCCGCTCGCCGTCCTCAAGATCATCGACCACGAGGCCGCTGGTCCATGAGGCGTCCGCTGGCCGAACTCGTGCGCATGTCGCGCTTCGCCCTGGTGAGCGTCTCCGGCACCCTCGTGCATTACACCGTGCTGGTGTCCTTGGTCGAAACGGACACGCTCGGCCCGCTCCCCGCCTCGGCGCTGGGTTTTCTTGCCGGAGCCGTGACGAACTACCTCGGCTCGCGCCGCTGGGTCTTCGCCAGCGACGCGCGCCACATCGTCGCCTTACCCAAGTTTCTCGCCGTAGCCGCCACCGGGTTTGCCGGCAACGTCGCCGGCATGGCACTCGCACTCGATTGGCTACAGCTACCCTACCTGCTTGCCCAGATCCTCGTCACAGGGATCCTCTTCTTCTGGCACTACGGCGCGAACAGCCTGTGGACCTTCGCCCGCCGCGGCTGAGGCCGGTGCGAGGCAGCCCCACGCTTGGCATCGACACCTTGCCGCCGCGGTGTTTTCATGCTATCGTTCCATGCTTTGAAGAATTCCCAGGAGAGCCCTCATGGCCCGCGTCTGTCAAGTGACCGGCAAGCGTCCGATGACGGGAAACAACGTCTCGCACGCCAACAACAAAACCAAACGCCGCTTCCTCCCCAACCTGCACTATCGCCGTTTCTGGAGCGAGGCCGAAGAGCGTTGGGTGAAGCTGCGCATTTCCAACGCGGCGCTGCGCACGATCGACAAGAAAGGCATCGATGCCGTGCTCGCCGAGCTGCGCGCCCGCGGCGAGAAAATCTGAATCCCGGATAGGAGTGCATCATGGCCAAAGCCGCCCGCGAGAAGATCAAGCTCGAGTCCACCGCCGGAACCGGGCATTTCTACACCACCTCGAAGAACAAGCGCACCACCCCGGAAAAACTCGAGCTGATGAAGTACGACCCCAAAGCGCGCAAGCACGTGCTCTACAAGGAAACCAAGCTCAAGTAAGCTGCGCTGCAAAAAGATGAAAATAGGCCGCTCTATCTGGGTGGCCTTTTTCTTTTGCCTCAAGAAAAAGAAAAGCGCCTCTTTGGGCGCCGTAATTCGTCTCCTCCCACGAGGCGGGCGGTCTCGAGGCCGCCCGTCCTTCTTCTCCTCTTAGCCTTTCAACTGCTCCAGGATCGCCGGGTTCTCCAGCGTGGACGTATCCTGCGTGATCTCCTCGCCTTTGGCGAGCTGGCGTAGCAGCCGACGCATGATCTTGCCCGAGCGGGTCTTGGGCAGGTTTTCGCCGAAGCGGATCTCCTTGGGCTTGGCGATGGGGCCGATCTCCTTGGCCACCCAGTCCTGCAGTTCCTTGATGAGGCGCTTGGCCTCTTCGCCCTGAGGCCGCGAGCGTTTGAGCACCACGAAGGCCACGATCGCCTCGCCGGTAATATCATCGGGACGGCCGACCACGGCCGCTTCCGCCACCAGCTCGTGCGCCACGAGAGCCGATTCGATCTCCATCGTGCCCAGACGGTGGCCGGAGACGTTGAGCACGTCGTCGATGCGCCCGGTGATGGTGAAGTAGCCCGTCTCGGGATCGCGAATCGCCCCGTCGCCGGCCAGATAGAGTTTCCCTTTGAAATCTTCGGGGAAATAGGATTTCTTGAACCGCTCCGGATCGCCCCAGATCGTGCGGATCATCGACGGCCAGGGTTTTTTGATGACGAGGAACCCGCCATGCCCCCAGGGAAGCTCGGTACCGGTCTCATCGACCACCGCCGCCATGATGCCGGGGAAAGGCAGCGTACAGGAGCCGGGCACGAGCGGCGTGGCGCCGGGCAGCGGCGTGATCATGTGCGCCCCGGTCTCGGTCTGCCACCAGGTATCGACGATGGGGCAGCGTCCGTGACCCACTTCGTTGTAATACCACTCCCAGGCCGCCGGGTTGATCGGCTCGCCCACCGAGCCGAGGATACGCAGGCTGGAGAGGTCGAAATTGCGTGGATGCACTTCGGGCGTCGCCTCGCTCGCCTTGATGAGGGCGCGGATCGCCGTGGGCGCGGTATAGAAGATGCTGACCTTGTGCGCCTCGATCATGCGCCAGAAGCGGCTCGCGTCGGGATAAGTCGGTACGCCTTCGAACACCACCTGCGTCGCGCCCACCGCCAGCGGCCCATAGGCGACGTAGCTGTGCCCGGTGATCCAGCCGATGTCGGCCGTACACCAGAAGACGTCGCTCGGCTTGATGTCGAAGGTCCACTTCATGGTCAGCGCGACCTGGGTGAGATAGCCGCCGGTGGAGTGCTGCACGCCTTTGGGCTTGCCGGTAGAACCCGAGGTATAGAGCAGGAAGAGCGGATGTTCGGCCTCGACCCACTCGGGCTCGCAGACCTCGCTCTGCCCGGCGATCACCTCACTCCACCACAGGTCACGCTCCGGATGCCATTCGATGTCCATGCCAGTGCGCTTGTTGACGATCACGTGGCGCACCGATTCGCAACCGCCCATGGCAAACGCCTCTTCGACGATGGCCTTCAACGGCAAGGCCTTGCCACCGCGGAACTGACCGTCGGACGTGACCACCACCGTGGCGCCAGTGTCCTGGATGCGGTCGCGCAGCGCCAGAGCGGAAAAGCCGCCGAAGACCACCGAGTGCGTCGCCCCGATGCGCGCGCACGCCTGCATGGCCACCACGCCTTCGATGCCCATGGGCAGATAGATGAGGACCCGGTCGCCCTTCTTCACGCCGAGCGACTTGAGCGCATTGGCGAACTGGCCCACCCGCGCGAGCAGCTCGCGGTACGTGACTTTGGTGACCTTGCCGTCGTCGGCCTCGAAGATGATGGCCACCTTGTCGCCCAGCCCGGCGGCCACGTGCCGGTCGAGACAGTTGTAGGAGGCATTGAGTACCCCGTCGGCGAACCATTTGTAGAACGGGGCATTGGACTCGTCGAGCACCTGGGTGAAGGGTGTCTTCCAGTCGAGGAGCGTGCGGGCGTGGTTCGCCCAGTAGCCTTCGTAATCTTTTTCCGCCTCGGCCACGAGCCGCTTATAGTGATCCATCCCCGAGACGGCGGCGTTCTTGACGAGTTCTTCTGGCGGATAGTACATTTTCTGAGCCATGGATGTTTCCTCCCTCTGCGTGATTTCGTCCGAACGGGCGGCGCAGCCGCCGACCTCTGACATTTTGAATTGAAACGTTTATATCTTACATCAGACTTACTACGGCACCGGTCTCGTACCCTCTGGCCGGCGATGCCCTCTGTTAGAATAGCGCCCTCTGCGAGGAATCCTGCGATGACTACCATCCGTGAAGAAGACCTGATCGAATCGATCGCCGACGCCTTCCAGTACATCAGCTACTATCACCCGCTCGATTACATCAAGGCGCTCGCCAAGGCCTACGAGCGCGAGCAAAGCCCTGCGGCGAAAGACGCCATCGCCCAGATCCTCACCAACTCCCGCATGGCCGCCGAGGGCCACCGCCCGATCTGCCAGGACACGGGCATCGCCACGGTTTTCCTCGAGATCGGCCAGGACGTGCGTTTCGACACGCGCCGCAGCCTGCAGGAACTCATCGACGAGGGCGTGCGCCGCGCCTACACCAACCCGGACAACCCCCTGCGCGCTTCGGTCCTGCGCGACCCGGCCGGCAAGCGGCAGAATACCCGCGACAACACCCCGGCCGTGGTCCACGTCGAGCTCGTACCCGGCAACAAAGTGGAGGTGATCTGCGCGGCCAAGGGCGGCGGCTCGGAGAACAAGGCCAAGATGGCCATGCTCAACCCGTCGGACTCCCTCGTCGACTGGGTGCTCAAGACCGTGCCCACCATGGGAGCGGGCTGGTGTCCGCCCGGCATCCTCGGCATCGGCATCGGCGGCACCCCGGAAAAAGCCATGCTGCTCGCCAAGAAATCCCTCATGGCTCCCGTCGACATCCACGAGCTGCAGGCCCGCGCCGAGCGCGGCGAGGAGCTCAGTACCGCCGAACGGCTGCGGCTCGAACTCTACGACAAGGTCAACGCGCTCGGCATCGGCGCCCAGGGGCTGGGTGGCCTCACTACGGTGCTCGACGTGAAAGTGCTCGACTACCCCACCCACGCCGCGAGCCTGCCGGTGGCCATGATTCCCAACTGCGCCGCCACCCGCCACGTGCACTTCACCCTCGACGGCAGCGGCCCGGCCCGGCTCGAACCGCCGCGCCTCGAAGACTGGCCGCAGGTCACCTGGACGCCCGACACCGAGAAAGCCAAGCGGGTAAATCTCGACACCCTCACGCGCGAGGAAGTCGCCTCCTGGAAGGCCGGCGACATCCTGCTGCTGAACGGCAAGCTCCTCACCGGGCGGGATGCCGCGCACAAGCGCATCGCCGACATGATCGCCCGCGGCGAGCCGCTCCCCGTCGATTTCACCAACCGGGTCATCTACTACGTCGGCCCGGTCGATCCGGTGCGCGACGAAGTCGTCGGCCCCGCCGGCCCCACCACCGCCACGCGCATGGACAAATTCACCCGCCTCATGCTGGAAAAGACCGGACTCATCGCCATGGTCGGCAAGGCCGAGCGCGGCCCCGAAGCCGTGGCGGCGATCCGCGACCACCGCGCCGCCTACCTCATGGCCGTGGGCGGAGCCGCCTATCTGGTGGCCAAGGCGATCAAGGCAGCGCGCGTCGTCGCCTTCGAGGATCTGGGCATGGAGGCGATCTACGAATTCGAGGTGCGCGACATGCCGGTGACGGTGGCCGTCGATAGCCAAGGCAACAACGTGCATGAAACCGGCCCGCGCGAGTGGCGCATCAAGATCGGCAAGATCCCCGTCACCTCCTAAGCCCTCTCCTCCGCACGAGGGAACGGTATAATCTTTCCGTCCGCTCCGGAGCGATTCCGGAGCCGGACGCGGCAGCGCCGGCATAGCTCAGCTGGTAGAGCACCCGCCTTGTAAGCGGAAGGTCGTCCGTTCGAATCGGACTGCCGGCATTCTCCCCGCTCCCGATCTCGCGCCCATCCCAAGGAAGGCTCCATGCGTTTCGTCCGCCGGTTGTGCGGCCTCTTGATCTTCTGCCTCGTCGGTGCGCTCGTCCCCGCCTTTGCCGCCGAGACCAGCGACGACCCGATCCAGTCGGGCCTTGCCCTGATTCAAGATGCGCTGCAGCGCAATGCGCTACCGCCCGACACCTCCGCCGCGCTCAAGCAATTGCTCGACCGCATCCAGGAAGCGCAAAGCCGCCGACAGCAAGCCGAGATTCGCGCCGCGCTCGCCGAAAAGCTCATCGAGCAGACGCAGCGCGAACTGCAGCAGCTCGCCGCCAGCCGCCCCAGCGAGTTTGCCGATCTGCGGGTCAGCGACAGCCTGGCACCGAGCGAGCGCGCCGAGCGCCTGCGCCGCATCCTCGAGGAAGAACGGACGCGACGCCAGACGCAGGAAGCTTTGCGCGCCCAGCTCTCAGACCTCGAACAACCCAAGGAGCGCGGCGATGCTGCTGTCGCCCCCCCTCCGCCCGCCCCCCTGCCTACCCTTCCCAGCAACGATCCCCTGGTACAGCAAGCCCTCACACTCGCCACCTTGGTCACAAGCCAGGCTCAAGAAGCCGAACGGCGCGCCGCCTTGCTCGAGAGCCGTCTTGCCGCGAGCACGCGGGTGCTGCTGTCGCGCCGCATCGAGCGGCTCGACGTCGAACTGGCCCGCCTGCGGCAGCTGCGCGAAGCGGTGGAAAAGAGCACGACGGCCGAAGTCAGCCAGGAAACGAGCCAGGTCAATGCCGAAGCAATCGACCCGAGACTTGCCCGGGTGGAGGCGACCAACCGGGAATGGGAAGCGCGCTTGCAGACCCTGCGCCATCGCCTGCAGAGCGTGCGCGAACGCCAATCGCAGCTGCAGCGTGAAACGCAGGAGCGGTGGGAAACGCTCGAATCCCTGAAAAAGCGCATCGCCCAGCAGGGCCTGAGTCCAGCCGTGGGCAACCTCCTCCTCGAATACCGCAGCCGCCTCCCTTCCCCGTCCGAATTGAGCCAGGAGCTCAACAAGGTCCGCGGCATGCTCGAAGAAGTCCAACTGCTCGAGCTCGAGCTACGCCAGGCCAAGCGCCTCATTGCCGATCCCCGCGAGCGGGCGCGCCAGGTCCTGGGGCAGTCCGACCCGGCCGGAGCCGACGGCAACCTGGAAAATGCCATCGTCGAAGCCCTGGCCGTGCGCTCCCTCACGCTGGAGACGATCGACGCCCTGCGCCCGGCCCTGCTCGCGGCGCTCAGCGACCTGGAATCGGTGCTCCTGCGCGATCTGGACGTCGTCGAAGAGTTCTCCTCCTTCATCGACCAGCACCTCATGTGGGTGGCCACCACCCGCACGCTGTGGCGCGACCCCATGCCCGAGCTCCTCGCCGTCGGCACGGGCACGCTCACCCTTTTCCAGAGCTTTGCCGATCCTGGCTCATGGCGCCTCGCCCTCACCCAGTCCCCGCCGATGACATGGTTGGCCGCCGTGCTGGGCGTCTGCCTGCTCCTCGCACGCCCCCGGCTGGCCCGGCTCATCGGTCGCCACCTCGCCGCCGGCGAGCGCGATCCGCACCACGCCGGCTTGCTCGATACCTTGCTGCTGCTTTTCCTGGAAGCCATCCAAGCCCTTCCCTTCCCGCTCATCGCCTACGGCTGCGGCACGATGATTCTCGCCGGGGATGCGTTCGCCGAAAATTTCCGCGCCATCGGCACCGCCTTGGTGCGCATCGCGCCTTTCGGCTGGAACGTCGCCTTCTGGCAGCGCGTCTTCGCGCCGGGCACGGGGATTGCCGCCACCCGGTTTCATTGGCCGCCCTCCATCCTCAAGCGCCTGAGGCACACGCTGCGGGGGTTCGCCTGGGGCGTGCTGCCCTTGGGCTTTCTCGCCGTCTATCTCAACGAGGCCCAGCTGGATGCCCCCTTTACCGACCTGGGGCGCACGCCTTTCGTCGTCTCCATGTTGCTGCTGGCCTTGCTCCTGTGGCGCATCTTCCGGCCGCGGAGAGGGGTCCTCGCCATCGCCCAGCAGCCGACCTGGCTGCGCCTGACGGCGGCCATCGGCGGCCCCGGCCTGCCCCTGGTGAGCGCGCTGCTCGCCGGAGCCGGCTATTTCTACGCGGCGGTGGCCCTCGTCGGCCGGTTCATGTCCACTCTTTGGGTGCTGCTCGCCTTCGCCCTGCTGCAGCATGCCGCACGCGATTTCTTCCTGCACCGCTTCGACCGGCAGCGCGAAAGCCTCGAAGAAGGGAACACGGGCGAGGATGCGCGCATCGACTCTTCCGAACGCCAGACGCTGACCCTGCTCAATCTCGCGCTCATCCTTGGACTCGCCTTCGTGCTCTTCGAGCTTTGGTCGTCGCTGCTGCCGGCCACCCGCATCCTCGACGAATGGGTGCTGTGGCGCTACACGGAGACGCTGGGCAACGAGACGGTAACGCTGCAAGTCACCTTCGCCGACCTCCTCATCGCCATGATCGGCTTTGCGGTGATGTGGGTGGCGGCGCGCAACCTTCCCGGTCTGCTCGAATTGGCGCTGCAGCGCACCTCGCGGTTGGATGCGGGCAGCAAGTATGCCTTGGTGACGCTGCTGCGCTACGCCATCTTCACCATCGGCTCGGTGCTCATCCTGGGCGAACTCGGTATGCCGTGGTCGAAACTGCAGTGGCTGCTGGCCGCCCTGAGCGTGGGGTTGGGTTTCGGCCTGCAGGAGATCGTGGCCAACTTCGTCTCCGGCCTCATCATCCTCTTCGAGCGACCGGTGCGCGTGGGCGACCAGGTCACCATCGGCAACGAGACCGGCACCGTGCGGCGGCTTACCATCCGCGCCACGGTGATCGAGGATTTCGACCGGCGCGAGATCCTCGTACCGAACAAGAAACTCATCACCGAGCAGGTGACCAACTGGACGCTGAGCAACTCGCTGTCGCGCATCTTCGTCACTATCGGCGTGGCCTACGGCACCGACCCCGAGCACGTCGAAGCGCTATTGCTCGAAGCCGTCAAGGCCACGCCGGGCGTGCTCTCCGATCCGGCGCCCAGCGTGGTCTTCGCCCGTTTCGGCGAGAGTTCGCTGGATTTCGAGGTGCGGGCCATCGTGGCCGACGTCAATCAACGCCTGAGCATCCTCGGCCGCTTGAACCATGAAATCGACCGGATCTTCAAAGCGAACGGCATCGAGATCCCCTTCCCGCAGCGCGACCTGCACATCCGCGACATCGCCTGGCCGGCCGCGGCGGCTGTCCCTGCCGCGCAGGGTGCGCCTCAGCCGCCCGCGGCTTGAGCCAGACGCCGACGCACCGTCTCATAGAGGCACACGCCGGCAGCCACCGACACGTTCAGGCTCTCGACGGCGCCGAGCATGGGGATATGTACGAGCTCGTCGCACAGCTCGCGCGTGAGCCGCCGCAGTCCCTCCCCCTCGGCGCCGAGCACCCAGGCTACGGATCCAGCAAGGTCGCACTCGTAGAGCGACTTCTGCGCCTCGCCCGCCGCGCCCACTACCCACACGCCCGCCTCCTTGAGCGTGCGTAGCGCCCGCGCCAGGTTCGTCACCGTCACGTAGGGGACGGTATCCGCCGCGCCGCTCGCGACCTTGACCGCTGCGGCACTCAAACCCGCGGCGCGGTCCTTGGGCGCGATCACCGCATCCACGCCGGCCCCATCGGCCACGCGCAGGCAGGCCCCCAGGTTGTGCGGATCCTGCACCCCGTCGAGCACGAGGAAGAGCGCCGGCCGGTTCGCATCGAGCGCATCGAGCACTTCTTCGAGCGAATGCGTCCGCGCCGCCGCGGCGACGAAGGCGACCACCCCCTGATGCCGCCCTGAGCCGGCGATCGCGTCCAGCCGGGCAGAGTCTGCAGGCACGACGCGCACGCCGGCCAACTGCGCACGTTCGAGCAGCGCGCGCATGCGCGCATCCTGCCGCTGCCGATCGACGTAGAGCTCGGCGACGTCCTCGGGGCGATGGCGCAGCAGCGCCGTGACCGCATGAAACCCCGGCACGGTGCGCCGTTGTCTGGTTTCTTCCTTCATCGCTTGCCCTTGGCGCGGCGCGTGCGCTCGGTCTTGCCCTCGCGCCGGGTCGGCGCCGGGCTGAGGTTCTCCAGGAGATGGAAATCGATCTTGCGCGTGGCCAGATCGACCCGCACCACCTGCACCTTCACCCGATCGGCCAGGCGGTGGCGCACGCCGCTACGCTCACCCACCAGGGCGTGCGCGCGCTCGTCGAAGTGGAAATAATCGTCGCCCAGATCCGAGATGTGCACCAGCCCTTCCACGAAGAGCTCGTCGAGCGTGACGAAGAGGCCGAAGGGCACCACCGCCGTGACCACGCCGGTGTAGACCTCGCCCACCTTGTCCTGCATGAAGTAGCACTTGAGCCAGCCGATGACTTCGCGCGTGGCCTCGTCGGCGCGCCGCTCCGTCATCGAGCAGTGCTCGCCGATCGCCTTCCAGTCGCCGGGCTCGTAGCGCGTACCGGCGAGCACCGCCTTGATGCAGCGGTGCACCAGCAGGTCGGGATAGCGGCGGATGGGGGAGGTGAAATGCGCGTACGCCTCGTAGGCGAGCCCGAAGTGGCCGCGATTTTCTGGCGTATACACGGCCTGCTTGAGCGAGCGCAGCATCACCATCTGCAGCAGGGGCGCATCGGGGCGCTGCTGGATCTGCTCCAGCACCTTGGCGTAGTCCTTCGGGGAGGGCTCGTCGCCGCCGGGCAGCTCGATGCCGAACCCGGCGAGGAACTCGCGCAGCGCCGCGACTTTCTCCGGCGCCGGTGGCTCATGCACGCGGTAGAGCGTGGGATGTTCGTGTTCGGCAAGGAACTCGGAGGCGCAGACGTTGGCTGCCAGCATGCATTCTTCGATGAGGCGGTGCGCGTCGGTGCGCACCTCGGGCACGATGCGCGCGATCTTGCCGTTCTCGTCGAACTCAATGCGCGTCTCCACCGTCTCGAAGTCGATCGCCCCACGCTGGCGCCGCGCTTTCAAAAGCGCCCGGAAAACGGCGTCGAGATGCTGCAGGTGCGGCAGGAGCTCGGCGAGCTTCGTCCGGGCCTCTTCCTTGCCCTCATAGAGGGCGGCGGCGACCTCGGTGTAGGTGAGGCGGGCGTGGGAATTCATCACTGCCGGGTAGAAACGGTAGCGCTGCACCTTGCCCGAGGCGCTCACGATCATGTCGCAGGCCATGCACAGCCGATCTTCGTGCGGCACGAGCGAGCACAGGCCGTTGCTCAGCTTCTCCGGCAGCATGGGAATGACCCGGCGCGGAAAATAGACCGAGTTGCCGCGATTGAAGCCCTCGGCATCGAGCGCCGAGCCGGGGTGCACATAGTGGGACACGTCGGCGATCGCCACGATCAGCCGGAACCCTTTGCCCTGCGGTTCGCAATAGACGGCGTCGTCGAAATCCTTAGCCGTCTCGCCGTCGATGGTCACGAGCGGCAATTCGCGCAGGTCCACCCGCCCGGCGAGGTCCTTGCGCCGCACCGCGTCGGGCAGGCGACGCGCTTCCTCTCGCACCTCGGGCGGCCATTCGAACGGCAGGTCGAACTTACGCAACGCGATTTCGATCTCCATGCCGGGATCGTCGTAATCGCCCAATATCTCGACGATCCGCCCGATCGGTTGGGCGTATTTCGTCGGCTGCTCGATGAGCTCGACCACCACCACCTGCCCCGGTTTGGCCTTTTTACCCCCCGGCGCGACGAGGATGTCCTGGGCGATACGCTTGTCCTCGGGCACCACCAGAGTGACGCCGTGCTCGACGAGTACGCGTCCGACCACTTTCTGGTTGGCGCGTTCGAGCACCTCCACGATCTTGCCTTCGGGCCGGCCGCGGCGGTCGGTGCCGGCGATGCGCACGATCACCCGGTCGCCGTGCAGTACCTGGCGCATTTCCTTGGGCCCGAGGAAGATGTCCTCGCCGCCGTCGTCGCGGATCACGAAACCGAAGCCGTCGGGATGGCCCTGCACACGGCCGCGGATGAGGTCGGCCTTCTCCGGCAGGAGATAGGCGCCGCGGCGGTTGCGCAGGATCTGGCCATCGCGCTCCATCGCGCGCAGCCGCCGTTCGAAGAGCTCATACTCGTGCGGGGCGATGTCGAGCGCCTCCACGAGTTCGCTCCAAGGCATGGGACGGCCAGCCTCGGCAAGCACCTGGAGGACGTATTCCCGACTGGGCAAAGGATGCCCGTACTTGGCCGCCTCGCGGGCAAAGAAAGGATCCTGGCGGCGGCGCTCGCTCAGCTGCGCCGCTGCGGCGGACACCGTCTCCGGCGCTGGTTCCAAAGGCAGTGCCTGGGCCGGCGCCGGCGTATCCGGCACCCGCGCAGACAGCAAGGCCGACTTGCGGCGCCGTACGGAAGAAGAAGGCGTTTCAGAAGCGGAATTTTTCTTGGGGGTTTTCGTCATCGAGATTCAGTAGTCCTTGCATCGTAGCGACGCGCCATCGGCCGAAATGGCGTTGACAACGCGCGCCGCGTGCTTATAATAACGCATCTCGTCGCCCAGATGGCGGAATTGGTAGACGCGCTGGTTTCAGGTACCAGTGCCGCAAGGCGTGGAGGTTCGAGTCCTCTTCTGGGCACCACGAGAGCATATCCCCGCAAAGGGGTCAAGCGTTCGTCCCAGAACGCCGCTGTTCGCTCCAGCACGTTTCCCCCCCCTGCTTCAGCCTGATCGGGGCGCGCTTCGACGCCGCTGCCACCACGCCAAGGCCAGCATCGCCGCCCACGCCGGCAGGAAGAGCCACTCCTTGGCCGGCCGATCGGGGTTGGGCAGCTCCAGATGCGAAACGACCAACCCCGGCTCCAGGCCTAGTTTCGCGGCCACGGAAGCGAAATCCACCCCCACGATCTGCCACTCATCCCCCAGAGGCATCGCGTGCACCCCGGCCGCGCGCAGGCGCTCGCGGGCGTTGTCGGTCGGCTCGCCCAGCGGCAGGAGCACGCCGCGGCGCACCTCGTCGCCTTGCAGATTCGTCCCTTCCACGAACAGGCGCAGCGGCGCGCCGGCGGGCAGGGAGGCGAGCACCGTTTCGAGCTCGGCGGCAGGCACTTCGGTGTACGGCGGCACGATGCGGTCCATCCAGAACCCGGGGCGCAACAAGGTAAATGCCACCAGCAGGAGCACTCCGGCCTCCCACCAGCGATTGCGCGCGAAAAACCACCCTTGCAGCGCCGCCACGAAAGCCATCATCGCCGTCACCCCTGCGGTCACCGTCAGCACCAACCCGGTCCAACTCTCCACGCCAATCAAAAGGAGCTGGGTGTTGAAGAGAAACATGAACGGCAAAATGGCCGTGCGGATGGAATAGAAGAAAGCCTGCACCCCCACGGCGATGGGATCGGTGCGCGCGATGCCGGCCGCGGCATACGAGGCCAGTCCGACGGGCGGAGTCACGTCGGCCATCAATCCGAAATAGAACACGAACATGTGCACGGCGATGAGCGGCACCACCAGCCCGTTTTGCCCACCCACCTGCACCACCACCGGCGCCATCAGAGTCGACACCACGATGTAGTTAGCCGTGGTGGGCAGCCCCATCCCCAAGACCACGCAGATGAAGGCCACCAGCAGCAACAACAAGAGCAGGTTGCCGCCGGCGAGCATCTCGATCACCTCGGTGAGCACCAGACCGATGCCGGTGAGGGTCACCGTACCCACGATGATGCCGGCCGTGGCCGTGGCGATGGCGATCGGCACCATGTTGCGTGCCCCACCGACCAGCGCAGCCCAAAGATCGCGCAGCCCTTCGACTGCGGCCGCCCCCAGTCGGCCCTCGGCGCGAAAGAAGGCATAGAGCGGGCGCTGCGTCAGGAGGATGAAGACGAGGTAGGTGAGCGCCCAGAAGGCGGCCAGCCCTGGCGAGAGCCGCTCCACCATGAGATTCCAGATGAGCACCGCCACCGGCAGCAGGTAATGCAATCCGGCCGGGATGGTCTTGCGCGCCTCGGGCAGCTCGATGATCTGCGCCTGCGGATCGTCGAAGAGCAGCGGCGGCATGCGGGCGGCCAGGCGCACCAGCGCGAGGTAGAGAAAGAACATCGCCCCCGAGACAATCCAGAAGGACGCCTGCGGCCACACCGCCTTGATCCAGCCCAGGCCCCACACCACCGCGCCGGCCAGGATCACGATTCCCGCAAAAGCCATGAGGGCACGCACCATGCGCTGCTGCCAGGGGGCGAGCGTGCGCGCCGGCAGCCCCTCGATGCCGTGGCGCACCGCCTCCAGGTGCACCATGTAGAAGAGGCCGAGGTAAGAGAGCACCGCCGGCAAGAAGGCATGCTTGAGCACTTCGGTGTAGGCAATGCCGACGTACTCAGTCATGAGGAAGGCCGCCGCGCCCATCACCGGCGGCATGATCTGCCCATCGACCGAGGCGGCCACCTCCACCGCCGCGGCTTTCTTGGCCGGATAGCCCACCCGCTTCATCAGCGGGATGGTGAACGTGCCGGTGGTGACGACGTTGGCGATGGACGAGCCCGAGATGACCCCGGTGGCCGCCGAAGCCACCACCGCCGCCTTGGCCGGCCCGCCGCGGAATCGGCCCAACAGGGAGATGGCCGCGGCGATGAAGTAGCCTCCGGCGCCTGCCGTTTCCAGCATGGCGCCGAAGAGCACGAAGAGGAAGATGAAACTGGTCGATACCCCCAGGGCTACGCCGAACACCCCTTCGGTGGTGAGCCAGAAGTGGCTCATCCCCTTGGCAAGCGAAGCCCCCCGGTGCGCTATCGCATCCGGCATATAAGGTCCGAGAAAAACATAGCCGAGAAAGACGAGCGCGAGCACGGCCAATGGCCAACCCAGGGTGCGGCGCGTGGCCTCCAGCAACAACCCAAGGCCGACGAGGGCCGCGGCCAGATCCATCGACGTGGGCAAGCCCGGCCGCGTAGACAGCTCACGGTAGAAGAGCGCGATGTAGCCGGCGCAGGCCATGCCGGCCAGTCCCAAAGCCCAGTCGGGGAAGGAGATGCGATCGCGCGGCGAGCGCCTCGAGGCCGGATAGGCCAGAAAGGCCAGCGCCAGGGCGAAGGCGAGATGGATGGAGCGCGCCTCGGTGTCGTTGAAGATGCCGAACTCGAACCAAAAAGGCAGAGGCGAGGCATACCACAGCTGGAACAGCGACCATGCGAGCGCCAGCAAGGTGAGCACCCCGCCCTGCCAGCCCGCCGGCTGCCGCCGGCCGGTGTCGGCCTCGGCGACGAGCTCGCGCAGCGCCTCGTCCGGCAGCCCGGGCTCCTCCTTGCCGGGCCGCGGCCCACCCCCCTTGGTAGCCCGAGTCATGCTGCCGAGCTCCCGCTCAGAGCCAGCCTTTTTCGCGGTAGTACTTCAGCGCCCCCGGATGCAAAGGCGCCGACAGGCCATCCTTGACCATGTGCTGCGGATCGAGATGCCCGAAGGCCGGATGCAGTTTCTTGAACTCTTCGAAGTTGTCGAACACCGTCTTCACCAGCGCATAGACCACCTCGTCGGGCACCTTGGCCGAGGTCACGAGCGTGGCGAGCACCCCGTACGTCGGCACGGGATCGGAGTGATTCGGATATACGCCGCCCGGAATTTCCACCTTGGCATAATAGGGCGACCCCGCCACGAGCTTGTCGACCGCCGGACCAGTGACGTGCGCCAGTTTCGCGCTGCAGGTGGCGATGGGATCCTGGATGTTGGCGCTGGGGTGCCCGACGACGAAGAAGAAGGCGTCGATCTTGTTGTCGCACAGCGCCGGGCCGTGCTCGTCCGGCTTGAGCTCCGAGACGAGGGAAAAATCGGAATACGACCACCCCAGGGTCTGGAGCAGCACGTCGACCGTGGCGCGCTGCCCCGAACCGGGGTTGCCGATGTTGACGCGCTTGCCCTTGATGGCCTCCAGCCCCTTCTTCGCATCGAGCTCGGGGCGTACCACCAGCGTGAGCGGCTCGGGGTGCAGCGAGAACACCGCGCGCAGCTCCTTGAATGGCCCGGCGTCCTTGAAGGAGCTCGTGCCGTTGTAGGCATGGTACTGCCAATCGGACTGTACCACCCCGAAATCGAGCTCGCCGGCCCGGATGGTGTTGACGTTATAGACCGAGCCGCCGGTGCTCTCGACCGAGCAGCGCAAGCCGTGTTGCGCCCGGTCCTTGTTCATCAAACGGCACACGGCGCCGCCGGCGGCATAGTACACCCCCGTGACCCCGCCAGTACCGATGGTGACGAACTTCTGCTGCGCCATGACCGTCGGCCCGGTCAGGGTGGCTAGACCCAGCGCCAGGACGGCGCCCATCGTCTTGATATATTTCATGGCGAACTCCTCCTGTATGGACGATCATCGTTTATCGAGTCTAGGGCAGGGGCGCGCGAAGCGCCAGTTCGGGAAAACCCACATGGCCGCGCCTCGCTTCCATCCACCGGGTCAGCCGCCCTCCTCCCCTTCGAACGGCAGCGTGTTCGGATTGAGCAGGAAGCGCGCATCGGCAATGGTGTAATCCCGCTCGTGCACGATCACTGGATTGAGGTCGAGCTCGGAAATCTCGGGGTAGGCGCGCACGAAATCGGCCACCTGCAGCAGCAGATCCACCAGACGAGCCTCGTCGACGCGCGGCAGGCCCCGCACGCCGTGCAGCAGCTTGTGCCCGCGCAGCTGGCGCAGCATGGATTCGGCCTCGTCGCGCGTCAGCGGCACGGCGCGAAAGGCGACGTCGTTGAGCACCTCGACGAAGATTCCGCCCAGGCCGAACATCAGCACCGGCCCGAAGACCGGGTCGCGCACCATGCCGATGATCACTTCCACCCCCCTGGCAGCCATGGGCGTGACGAGCACGCCGTAGAGATCCGCCTTGGGCGCATGGGCGCGGCAGGAGGCAAGCATGCCCTCATACGCCTCGAGCAGGGCCTCGCGTCCGCGCACGTCCAGGCGCACCCCGCCAGCCTCGCTCTTGTGCAGGATGTCGCGCGAGACGATCTTGAGCGCGAGCGGGCGATCCCCAAAGCGCGCGAGCACCGCGTCCACGTCCTCGGGCGAGCGCATGAGCAGCGTCTCATCCACCGCGATGCCATGCGCTGCCAAGGCCGCCCTGGCTTCGTGCTCATAAGGGTTGCGCCCCTCCTGGACTGCGCGCAGGAAGATCTCCCTCACCTCGGGCAGGGGATAAACCGCCCGCGCCGGCGGCGCGACGCAGCGGCGCAGATACTGCCCGCGCTCGGCCAGGGCCTGCAGCACCCGCACGGAATGCTCGATCGAGGTATATACCGGCACCCCCGCCTCGCGCAGCCGCCGCACCGCCGGCGGCTTGATGGGCGCGTAGAGGCTGTGCACCACCAAAGGCTTGCCCTGCCGTTTCAGCCGCCATTCGGCCAAGGTCTCGGCGCAACGCATCTCGTTGCCCATGAGCTGCTCGCCGAATCGAAAGGCATAACCACCAAACATGCCCACCAGCAGCAGTGCATCGACGTTGTCGTCCTGGGCGAGGATGGCCAGGCACTCGGCGAGGATGGAGGGATTGTCGTCGGATGCACCGGCCACGTCGATCGGGTTACGCAGCGAAGCCTGCGGCGGCAGGATGGCCGCCAGCCGCCGTAACGTGCCCTCTTGCAACGCGGCCAGCGACAGCCCGGCCTCCACCAGACGGTCGACGGCGATCGTGGCCTGCCCGCCGCCGTCGGAGAGCACCGCCACGCGCGCGCCCGGGGCGGCGTTCCACGCCGCCAGCCCCTCGGCCACGGGCAGGATCTCGTCGGATTGCTGCACCAGGCATACGCCGGCCTGGCGCAGCAGATCGACCGTCATGGCGTAGCTGCCCGCCAGCGCCCCGGTATGCGAGCGCGCCGCCACCTTGCCGGCCTCGGTGGCCCCGGACTTGTAGACCACCACCGGCTTGTGCCGCGACACGCCGCGGGCGATATCGAGGAAACGCTGCCCGGAGCGGAAGCCCTCGACGTACATCGTCACCACCCCGGTATGGGGCTCGCTGCCGAGGAAACGCAAGTAATCGTTGAACCCCAGGTCGGTCTGGTTGCCTGGCCCGACGTAGATGGAAAACCCCAGCTCCCCATGGTATTGCGCCTCCAGCACGAGCGAGAGCAGCATGTTGCCCGATTGCGAGATGAAGGCGACCTGCCCCGGACGAATGCCGCGCAAGCCCAGCAGATCGAGCCCGATGGTCAGGTTGAACATGCCCGAGGTGTTGGGGCCGATGACGCGCACCCCGTGGCGTTGCGCCGCTTCGAGCAAGGCCTCTTCCAGGCGCTCTCCTTCGGGGCCGCTTTCGCGAAACCCCCCGGCCACCACCACCACCCCTTTGATGCCCTTGCGCCCGCACTCGGCCACCAGGCCGGGAACGGTGGCCGCCGGGGTGCAGATCATCGCCAGATCGACCTCGCCCGGAATCTCGCTCACGCTGCGGTAGCAGCGCCGCCCCAGGATCATCTCCTCGCGCGGGTGAATGGGATGGATCGCCCCGCGATAGCCGGCCTCGATCAGCCCCTGCACGGCCTTGTAGCCGCGCTTGCCGGGCACGGCGGAGGCACCCACGATGGCCACCGCCCGGGGAAAGAACAGGGGAGCGAGCGGATCGGGGGAGATCTCGGCGGGAACGGCGGTCGGCATCTCCGGCTGATTCATCTATTCACCTTCCCCGAAACTTCGGCGCCCGTTTCTCGGCGAATGCCACCACCCCCTCGCGCCAATCCTCGGTGGTGGCCACGAACGTCATTCCTTCCAGCTCGGCGGCAAGCGCGGCCTCGAGCGAGTTGCCCGCGGCCAGCAACAGCGTGCGCTTGGCCAGTTCCATGGAGATGGGTGCCTTCTCGGCCAGGGTGCGCGCATACAGACGCGCGGCCTCGAGGAACCCCTCGTCGTCGAGGGCGCGGTTGGCCAGGCCCATGCGCTCGGCCTGCTCGCCGTCGATGCGCTCACCGAAGAAGAGCAGCTCGCGCGCCCGCGCCAGCCCCACCAGCCGCGGCAGCAGCCAGGTGACCCCACCGCCGAGGAAGTTGCCGATCGACAGCTCCGGGAAACCGATCTTGGCGCTTCTGCTCATCAAGAGGAAATCGGCCGCCAGCGCCATCTCGGCCCCGGCCCCGAGCGCGTAGCCATGCACCGCCGCCACCACGGGCTTGGACAGGTGCATGATGCGCCGGCACACCTCCTGCTCCCCTTCCAGATAGCGGCGCCGCTGATAGGGCGTGCGCTCGCCGCTGCCATGCGCTTTCAGGTCGGCCCCCACGCAAAACGCCCGCCCCTCGCCGCGCAGCAGCACCACCCGCACGGCCTCGTCTTCCTCGGCGCGGCGCAGCGCCTCGCGCAAAGCGGCATAGACCGCCTCATTGACCGCATTGAGCCGATGCGGGCGGTTGAAAGCGAGCTCGGCCAGCCCCGCCTGCACCGAGTAGCGGATCGGTGCCGCTTCTTGTCCGGATTCGCCCGTCTCCGCCATCTCGCCCTCCCCTTTGTATCGGGTTCAACGATCGCCGGGCACGCAGCCTGCAAACGTGACGATCGGCGACACTCCCGCCCAGCGATCGAGAATCATGATAGAACCAAACATCCGGCTCAGGCAAGCTTGAACTAAAATCTTTTTATGTCCGAAGACGAACGTCCCTCACCTCCACGCGCCGTGATGCCCCGGGGAGTGTCTTTCCCTCACCCCCACCATTGGCATCACCCGCTGCGCCTGACGCTGTCTTTACGCCGCTGGGAAGAGCAACTGCGCATGGTGCTTGCCGCCTGTCTCGTCGGCTTGCTCTCCGTCGGCTTCGCTCTGGCCGCGGAACGGGCCATCACCTATCATTCCTCCCTGCTCGCCGGCCGCCCCTGGCTTGGGCTGGTCCTCTCCCCCCTCGGGTTTGCGGCCATCGCCTGGATCACCCTGCGTTTCTTTCCCTTCGCCACCGGCAGCGGCATCCCCCAGTCGATCGCCGCCAGTCTGAGCACCGACGGACGGCTGCGCCGCACGCTGCTGTCGATCCCCATCGCCTTGGGCAAGATCGTGCTCACCACGCTCGGCCTGCTGTGCGGGGCTTCGATCGGCCGCGAAGGGCCCACGGTCCAGGTGGCCTCGTCGTTGATGTACGCCTTGGCCGGCAAACGCAAGCGGCGGCGTCTCGCCTCCAGCCAGGCCCTCATCGTCGCCGGCGGCGGCGCGGGAGTGGCGGCCGCGTTCAACACCCCCCTGGGGGGCATCCTCTTCGCGATCGAAGAGATGTCTCACCGCCGCGCCTTCCAGGCGAACGGGACGTTGCTGACCACCGTGATCTTCTCCGGCATCGTCTCCCTGCTCTTTCTTGGCAACTACACCTACTTCGGCCGCACCGACCTCGCCGTAGGCCTTGCCGACGGCTGGAAAGTCGTGCTCGCGACCGGCCTCGTCTGTGGCGTTCTCGGCAGCCTCTACGCCCGCGCGCTGGTGGCGCTGTCGCACCACGGACTTCCCGGGCGCGCCGGCCAGTTGGCTAGACGGCACCCGGTGGGCCTGGCGGCGCTGTGCGGCCTGGCCACCGCCGTGCTGGGGCTCGCCACCAGCGGGGACATCTACGGCACGGGCTACCAGCAGGTCAGATCGGCCCTGGAAGGCGAAGGCGTGCTGCCCTGGTATTTCTTCCTCGCCAAGATGGCGGCCATCACGCTGGCGTTCGTGAGCCGCATCCCGGGTGGCATGTTCGCACCGGCGCTCGCCGTGGGCGCCGGACTGGGCTCGCTCCTGGGTGCGGCGTTCCCGGGCCTGGCCCCGAACGTTTTCCTGGTTCTCGGCATGGTGGGCTTTCTTTCCGCCATGACCCAGACGCCGATCACCGCCTTCGTGATCGTGATGGAAATGACGGCGAACCACGAAGTGCTGCTGCCGCTCATGACCACCTCCCTCATCGCCTTCGCCGTCTCCCGCACCCTCGTGCGCACCCCGCTCTATCACGCCCTCGCGCGCGACGCGCTGCGCGCGGCGAGCGAACACCTCAAGCGGCAGAAACAAGCCCGCGGCGAGACGCCCGAAGCCTGAATCCACCGCCTGCGCCCTTCGCCCTCGCCCATCGACGCAAGCAGGGCGAGAATACGCACAAATCGCAATAGATACTAATAAAGCATATAAAAAACGGGTCTGCGGGGAATGTCTTCGCCGGAAAAACCATGCCAAAAAAAGGTTGACCCCGCAGGGATCACGTGGTACGGTAAAAAAACAAATATTACAAAAAGATCGATCGACACGTCTTCACATTGAAACATATCGTAATTCGTACCGTCGCAAAACGGATTAAATCCATTCATATTATGACTAAAACATCGACGTCGTTCGCCGATCCCCCCATGCAGGACGCGCTGACGTTCCGGGCGCCACGGCCGGAAGACGGGCCGCGCGTCACCCGGCTCATCGCCGATTGTCCACCGCTCGACCTCAACTCGGCCTATTGCAACCTGCTGCAATGCACGCATTTCGCTGGCACCTGCATCCTGGCCGAACGCCGGGGTGAGGCGGCGCTGCTCGGCTGGATCTCCGGTTACCTCATTCCCGAATCCCCCGACAAGCTGTTCATCTGGCAGGTCGCCGTGGCCGAGTCGGCCAGAGGACAGGGGCTTGCCGGCAACATGCTCGAGCGGCTGCTCGCCAGGCCCAGCCTGCAGGGCGTGCGCCATCTCGTCACCACCATCACGCCAGACAACGACGTTTCCTGGGCGTTTTTTCGCGGCTTCGCCGCCCGGCACGGCTGCTCGATCGCCGAACGGCCGCTGTTCGAGAAAGAACGCCATTTCGCCGGCCGACACGAGACCGAATGGGAATTGACGATCGGTCCCCTGTCTGCCGTCCGCTCCATCCCTAAAGGAGGACAACGCCATGAGCAGACCTGAACCTTCCCGTACCCTGCCCGACCGCTCGATCTACGAGCGGCGCGAATCCCAGGTACGCAGTTACTGCCGCGCCATGCCGCGCCAGTTCGTCAAGGCCCTGGGGCCGTGGATGTACGACGAGCAGGGCGGCCGTTATCTCGACTTCCTGAGCGGCTGTTCCACGCTCAACTACGGCCACAACCATCCGGTGCTCAAGCAGGCGCTCATCGAGCACATTCAAAACGATGGCATCACCCACGGGCTCGATCTGCACACGCGGGCCAAAGCCGAGTTCCTGCGCACCTTCGAAGAGCTGATTCTCGAACCGCGCGGGCTCGACTACGTGGTGATGTTTCCCGGGCCGACCGGCACCAATGCGGTCGAAGCCGCCCTCAAACTCGCGCGCAAGGTCACGGGACGTGACCTGGTGATCTCCTTCACCAACGGCTTCCACGGAATGACGTTGGGCTCGCTTGCCTGCACCGGCAACGCCGCCAAGCGCCATGGCGCCGGCGTGCCGCTCGACAATGTCGTGCACGAAGCCTACGACGGCTATTACGGCCCGGACGTCGATACCGCCGAGCTCCTCGAACGCCGCCTGTCCGACGGATCGAGCGGCCTCGACGCCCCGGCCGCCATCCTCGTGGAAACCGTGCAAGGCGAAGGCGGCTTGAACAGCGCCTCGGCTGCCTGGTTGCGTAAGATCGCCGACCTGGCCAAGCGTCACGGGGCACTGTTCATCGTCGATGACATCCAGGCCGGCTGCGGACGCACCGGCGGGTTCTTCAGTTTCGAAGAAGCCGGGGTCGAGCCCGACATCGTCACCCTGGCCAAATCGCTCTCCGGCCTGGGGCTGCCGCTGGCCGTCACGCTGATACGCCGCGAGCTCGACGTGTGGCAGCCGGGCGAGCACAATGGAACGTTCCGCGGCAACAACCACGCCTTCGTCACCGCCACGGCGGCACTGCGCCACTTCTGGAGCGACGGGGAGTTCGTCGGCGAGCTCGCCCGGCGCGGCGAGTATCTGGCCGAGCGGCTCGAACGCATGGCCGAGGCACACGGGCTCGAGACCCGCGGTCGCGGCATGATGCGCGGCATCGTCATGCCCAGCGGCGAGCTCGCGGCCAAAGTCACCGCGGCGTGCTTTGCGCGCGGGCTCATCATCGAGACGAGCGGGGCCGACGACGAAGTGGTCAAGGTGCTCGCCCCGCTCAACATCGACGACGAGATCTTCGCCCGCGGCCTGGATCTCGTCGAGGAATGCGTGGGCGAAGTCATGAGCAAGTCCGCCAAGACATCGATGGAGGTGGTCAAATGATCGTGCGTTCGCTCGACGAGCTGCGTGACGGCGAGCGTCACGTCAAATCCAAAGGCTGGGACAGCATCCGCCTGTTGTTGAAGAAAGATGGCATGGGATTTTCCTATCACGTCACCCGGCTCTACGCCGGGGAGACGCTGGAATTCCACTACCGCAACCATCTCGAGGCGGTGCTGGTGATCGAAGGCAGCGGCACCATCGAGGATCTGGCCACGGGACAGGTCCACGTGCTGCGCCCCGGCGTCATGTACGCCCTGAATGCGCACGACCGCCACCGCATTCACCCCACCACCGACATCGTCTGCGTGTGCGTCTTCAATCCGCCGGTCACCGGCACGGAAGTGCACGACGACACGGGCGCCTATCCGGCCGAACACGAGTACCTCGAGGCCCGCTGAGCGCCTCGCGTCACGCCCCTCGCGCTCCGCCCCCAAACGCGGGGCGCGAGACCGTTTGACGTCAGCAAACAACAGGACGACGAAGCGCATGGAAGACCTCTACCCCTCTCGCCGTGCCGACACGGCCAGCATGACTCCGATCCAGGACCCCGTGCTGCATCGCCCCTGGTCGCCCCAGGCGCCGCTGACGGCCGGCCAGGCCGCCAGTTTCGAACACAACGGCTTCCTCGTCCTCGATAGGCTCTTCACCGAAGAAGAGGTGGCGCTGTTGCAGCAAGAGGCCAAGCGCCTGCGCAGCGAGCCGCAGGCGTTCGATCCCGAGACCCTCATCACCGAGCCGGGCAGCGACGAAGTGCGCTCCATTTTCGCCGTCCATCAGCAAGATCCCGTGCTGCAGCGCCTGGCCGCCGATCGGCGCCTGGCCGCAATCGCCGAGTTCCTGCTCGACGATCAGGTCTATATCCACCAATCGCGCCTCAACTACAAACCGGGTTTTCGCGGCAAGGAATTCTACTGGCACAGCGATTTCGAGACCTGGCACGTGGAAGACGGCATGCCGCGCATGCGAGCGGTATCGATCTCGGTCCTGCTCACCGAGAACGAGGCGATCAACGGAGCCCTCATGCTCATCCCCGGTTCGCACAAGACCTATGTCTCGTGCGTGGGCGAGACACCGCAGGAGCACTACCGCCAATCGCTGAAAAAACAGGAATACGGCGTGCCCGACGATGCCAACCTGAAGGCCCTGGTCGATCGCCACGGTATCGCCGTGGCCGCAGGTAAACCCGGCACGGTGCTGGTGTTTCACTGCAACGTGATGCACGGCTCGAACGGAAACATCACGCCGCAGCCGCGCTCCAACGTCTTCTTCGTATACAACGCCGTCTCGAACGCCTTGCGGGCGCCGTTTGGTCCGGAGCAGCCGCGCCCCTGGTTCCTCGGCACCAGGGAACCCCAGCCGATCCTGGCCCGAGTCGGGCTGCTGACCGAGACGTCGCGCCGCTGATTTTTGCCTTTTCCTGGCGGCCCGCCTATAGTGGTGATGGAGCCAAAACGACATCACCGAAGACAGGAGTCGTCGATGACCGAAAAAATCGATCTCTTCACCCCTATCGTCCTGGGGCCCTATACCCTGCCCAACCGCATCGCCATGGCGCCGATGACGCGCAACCGCGCCAGCGCCGAAGGCGTGCCCACCGACATGATGGCGCGCTACTATGCCCAACGCGCCAGCGCCGGCCTCATCATCAGCGAAGGCGTGATCGTCTCCCCCGAGGGCTTCGCCTATCCCAACACCCCCGGTATCTTCACGCCGGCTCAGATCCAGGGATGGAAAGCCGTCACCGAGGCGGTGCACGCCCGCGGCGGGCGCATCTTCGCCCAGCTGTGGCACTGCGGCCGGGTGGCGCATCCCGAGGTCAACGGCGGCTTGCAGCCCATCGGCCCCTCCGCGATCGCCGCCCGCGGCGAGACCTACACCCCCAGCGGCAGCAAACCCTTCGTCACGCCGCATGCCATGAGCCTGCAAGAAATCGAAGAAACCGTCGAACGCTACGCCCAGGCGGCGCGAAACGCCAAGGCGGCCGGTTTCGACGGCGTGGAGATCCACGGCGCCAACGGGTACCTCATCGACCAGTTCCTGCGCGACGGCAGCAACCGTCGCACCGACGCCTACGGCGGCTCCATCGCCAACCGCGCCCGTTTCCTCATGGAAGTGACCGAAGCCGTGCTCGGCGTATGGGATCGCGGCTGCGTGGGGGTGCGCCTCTCGCCCCTGCAACCGTTCAACGACATGCGCGATTCCAACCCCGAAGCGACGTTTTCTTACGTCGTCAAGGCCTTGGGAGAATTCAAGCTCGGCTATCTGCATATCACCGAAATGGGTAAGGAAGCGCCAGGGGTGGCCGGCCCCGCCTTCGACCCGAAATTGCTGCGCCCCCTGTGGCCGACCGTCTATATGACGAACGGCGGCTATACCTTCGAGACGGCCAATGCGGCGATCGCACGCGGTGAAGCCGACATGATCTCGTTCGGGCAACTCTTCATCGCCAATCCCGATCTGGTCGAGCGCTTGCGCCGCGGCGCACCGCTCAATACACCCGATCCTTCCACCTTCTATACGGGAGGCGAGAAGGGCTATCTCGACTATCCCGTACTCTATCCCTGACACGAAGAAGCCGCCCGCGGGCGGCTTCTTCATCGGGAAGTTCAACGCAGGGACACCCATTTCCCCGCGGACCTACCATATCTCAATACCGAGCGTCGAAAGGCTTTTTGTCCTTCGGCCAATCTTTTGCCTTGGCAGCGAAGTCCGGGCGCGGCATGTGGGAGAAATATTCAGCCACGTCGACGGCCTCCTGATCTGTCAGCCCGCCCTGTCCTAACGGGAAGTTGTCATGAAACGCAATGGGCATGTTGCGCTTGACGAAGGCAGCGGCCGTATAAGTGCGCGCCATTCCGGCGCCGATGTTGAAAGACTGATCGCCCCACAGCGGCGGATAGACCCATTGCCCCGCAGCGTTTTTGATCCCTTCGCCATCCTTACCGTGGCATAGCGCGCACTGATTTGCATAAATTTGCTCACCATTGGCCACATTGGGCACAAGCTTCGTGTCGATCTTGCCCACGCCACGGCCTTCTACCTTGTCTTCGGGTTTGGTCTCGCGTTTCATCCAGTCGAAGTAGGCGATCATGGCCTTCATTTCCTCGGAATCCACGGGCAAGGCTTTGCCGTTCATGGAGCGCAGGAAGCAACCGTTGATCCGATCAGCCAAGGTAATCACTCTGCCGGAACGCGGCGCATAGCTCGGGAAAAAGGCCGAGACGCCGACGTAGGGCGAACCGTCTGCCACCGTGCCAGCGTTCAGGTGGCAACTGGTGCAATTAAGCGCATTGCCCACATTGTGCGGCAGCAGATCGCGGGTTTCGAGGTTCAAGCGCGCACCCAGAATCAGTTGCTGCGCGTTGGGCTCCTTGAGCATGTCGGCCAGGCGCGGCGTTTCGAACTTGCGGTTGTCGATATTCTTGACTTCCAACTCCTTGCGCATCTCGGCCACCATGTCTGCCGTGATGGGCTTGGATTCGGGGTGCCCCCAGTGCTTGCGGACGAAGTTGCCAATCTCAGCAATTTCTGCGTCGCTCAAGCGCGAGAAAGAGGGCATGGTCAATACGCGCGCATAAGTTTTCGTCTGTGCCGTTTTCGCCCCCGTGAGCATGATGTGCATGAACGTCGCGGGATCATCTTGCTGTAGTGCCAGGTTGCCGTCAAGTGGCGGAAATACACCCGGCACGCCGGCGCCGTCGCTGCGATGGCAGTCGTTGCAGAACTGAAGATAACCCAGTCCTCCACGGCTCGTATAAAGATCAGCCGGCACCTTCGCTGCACTCGCTGTAGTGACCTGTTGGGCTGCAGGCGCAATGGTTAAAGCGGGGTTTTGCACCACTTGCATGGGCTTGTCATATTCACTGGGTGGCAACGACTTGAGATAAATGCCGATGGCCAGCAGATCGTCGTCGGTGAGGTATTGTGTGCTGTGCTGCACCACGTCAACCATGTTGCCTGCGACGGCACCATGCCGATTTCGCCCGGTTTTGAGCATTTCGGCCGTTTCTTCCGGCGTCCACAAGCCGCGTAGGCTCAGGGCTCGCCAGTTTTCCACCGTTTCGCCAGCCAGGTAATAAACGCCCTTGGGGCCGGCTTCGGACATGGCTTTTTCTTGAAAACCTATACCCCGCGGCGTGTGACAGGCGCCGCAATGGCCCGCCCCTTGGACGATGTAAGCCCCGCGATTCCATTGGGCGCTTTGCTGCGGGTTGGGCTCGAAGGGCTTGTCTTCGAGAAATGCCCAGTTCCACAGGGTCAAGCCCCAGCGCTGGTTGAACGGAAACGACATGTCCGAAGGCAGATTGGCTTGTTCGATTGGCTTGACGCCTTTCATGAGGTAGGTGTAAAGCGCTTTGAGATCGTCCGTCGACATCTTGGCATACGACGGATAGGGCATTGCGGGATACAGGTTGTGGCCGTCTGCGGCAACGCCTTTGCGCATTACCCGCTCGAACTGCTCGAAGCTATAGCGCCCGATGCCGGTTTTTGGGTCGGGCGTGATGTTGGTCGAATACAGCTTTCCAAAAGGTGTGGTCAGTGCCAGTCCGCCCGCCAGAGGTTTGTTCTTGTCGCCCGTATGGCAAGCCACACAGTCGCCGAGGCGTGCGACGTAACGACCCTTATCGACCAAAGCCTTGGTTGCTTCATCAAGTCCATCTGCATAACTTGCAGGCAGGTCGTCGATCACCTGCGGAGCGGAAGCGTTGGGTGAGAGCGCTGTGCCGGGCAGCGGCATGGTCTGCGCTTGCTCCTGCGCGAACAGACTGCCATAACCGATAGCTCCCAATAACACGAGCGGGATGGCTCCGAGGTTTTTTTTCGAGGCAAAAGATATCAATAATTTAAGTATCTTTGTATTTCGAAGCACAGAGACGATATGCAGCACACCTGCATCCCTACTTGAGCCCTGGCGGATGGCTTTGGGTAGGATGATCTGTCCCTTGGATGTGACGGCAGCGACTTTGTGCAGGGTGGGCATACTGGCCTCCTGTAGATCTGTGTTGGTGGTTATGGCAAGGAATAATTTCGTCAAGGCGAGGTCCAGATACCCACAAGCGATGCCAATGCAGAGGCAAATTATACGCTTGGCGCACCCAGCTCGGCACACAAGCGAAAAAGCCGCCTGAAGGCGGCTTTTTCGCTCATTCCGAAACGGGCAGAGCTACTGCTTGAGCCCCTCGGCCTTGATCGTCGCCTGCACGGCGGGGCGCTGCGCCATCTTCTCGACAAAGCGCGCCAAGGCTGGGAATTGCCCCAGATCGATCTGCACGAAGGCCGTCCAGCGCGCGCACACGTAGAGGTAGATATCGGCGACCGAAAATTCCTCTCCCAGCAGCCAGGGACGCTGCGCGAGCTGCCCATCCACCCACTGCAGGCGCTTGAGCAGGGTCTCTTTCGCCACCGCCTTCCACTCCTGGGGGCAGTTCGGCTTGAAGAGCGGCGAGAATCCTTTGTGGATCTCGGTGGAGATGAAGTTGAGCCATTCCACCAACCGCACCAGCCCCATCCCCTCTTTGGGACCAAGGGGCGTGCGCGCCAGATTCTGCACGATGTAGAGCAGGATCGCCGGCCCTTCGGTGAGGAGCGTCCCATCGTCGAGTTGCAGCGCCGGAACGTAGCCCTTGGGGTTGATGGCCAGATAGTCACCGCCATCAGCGAGTTTTTTCGTGGCGAGATCCACCCGCACCAGCTCGGGCTCGATACCGGCCTCACGCAAGGCGATGTGGGGCGACAGGGAACAGGCACCGGGCGAGAAATACAGCTTCATCGAGTTCCTCCTTTTTCGTGGTTCGAACGGCAGAAAGCCCCTTGCGGGACTTTCTCACTGTAGCACGTCCGGCACGAGGCCGCAGCACAAGATCAGGCACCGAAGGGATGACGGCGCAGGATGGTTTCGTCCCGCTCGGGGCCGGTGGAGATCACGTCGATCGGAATCTCGCAGAATTCCTCGATGCGGTGCAGGTAGGCACGGGCCTCGTAGGGAAGGTCCTCCCAACGGCGCGCCCCGAAGGTGCTCTCCCGCCAGCCGGGCAAGGTTTCGTAGACGGGAATGCAGCGGGCGACCTCATCGGCCCCCATCGGCAGCAATTCCCGCCGCTCGCCGTCGAGTTCGTAACCGATGCACAGCTTGAGCTGCTCGAGGCCGTCGAGCACGTCGAGCTTGGTGATGCACAAGCCCGAGACGCCGTTGATGATGATGGAGCGCTTGAGCGCGGCCAGATCGAGCCAGCCGCAGCGCCGCTTTCGTCCGGTGACGGTGCCGAACTCACGGCCCTTGATCGACATCTGCCAGCCCGGTGTGCCCTCGGTGTCGATGTTCAGTTCCGTAGGGAAAGGACCGCCACCCACCCGGGTGCAATACGCCTTGGTGATGCCGAGCACGTAGTGCAGCCGCCCTGGCCCCAGGCCGGCACCGGCGGCGGCCTGACCGGCGACGCAGTTGCTGGAGGTGACGAAGGGGTAAGTGCCGTGGTCGATGTCGAGCAGCGTCCCCTGGGCGCCCTCGAAGAGGAGGTTGCCGCCCGCCTTGTTGATCTCGTAGAGCCGCTCCGAGACGTCGGTCACCAGCGGCAAGACTTCTTTCGCATCGGCGAGCGCCTGTTCGTAGATCGGCTCGAACTCGAGCGGCTCGGCGTGGAAAGCCTGGGTGAGCACGAAGTTGTACCAGGCGAGATTGCTTTCGAGCTTGGCGCGGAATTGGTCGGGGCGAAAGAGGTCATAGAGGCGGATCGCGCGGCGAGCCACCTTGTCCTCGTAGGCCGGGCCGATGCCCTTGCCGGTGGTGCCGATCTTGTCGCCGGCGCTGCGCGCCGCCTCGCGCGCCCGGTCGAGCGCGACGTGATAAGGCAGGATCAGGGGACAGCCGGGGCTAACGCGCAGGCGCGAGCGCACTTCGATGCCCCCTGTCTCCAGCACCCGGATCTCGGACAGCAGATGATGCACGTCGAGCACCACCCCATTGCCGATGAAACAGGCCACCCCCTCGCGCACGATGCCGGAAGGCACGAGGTTGAGTTTGTACTCGCGCTCGCCCACCACCAAGGTATGCCCGGCGTTGTGCCCGCCCTGAAAGCGCACCACGCCCTGAGCGTTGTCGGTGAGCCAGTCGACGATCTTGCCCTTGCCTTCGTCGCCCCACTGTGTCCCGACGACGACCACGTTCTTAGCCATCAGCCCTTCCTTTTGCGATCACAACGGTTCTACCACCCAATGTCCGGCGCGGCACACGAGGCGCCGGTCACAACCCGCTTCACGCCACTCCTCGAGCGGATGTCCCGGCAGCTCACGGACCACCGCCTGCCCTGCCTCACGCAGCTGCGCCACCACCGCCTCCAGCGCCTCGTCACCGCAGGACGGCGCGAGGATGGCGCCCGGCAAAGGGGCAAGCGGCAGGCGGGCGATGAGTTCGCGCAAATCGATCGAAAAACCCGTGGCCGGCCGCGCCCGGCCAAACGCCGCCCCCAGCCCGTCGTAGCGTCCGCCCAGAGCGAGTGCCGAGGGATGATCGGCGCCGTAGGCGGCGAACATCACGCCGGTGTGGTAGTGATAGCCGCGCAGGTCGGCCAGATCGAACCCGAGCGGCAGATCGGCGAGCGCCGCGGCGAGCGCTTCGAGCTCGTCGAGGGCCCGCACCACTGCCGGCAGCGGCGCAAGCCGCGCCCGCGCCGCGGCGAGCACTTCGACACCGCCGTAGAGCCCGGGCAGGGCGCGCAGGGAAGCGGCACGCTCGGCGTCGAGCTCGTCACCGCTTTGGGCGAGCATCTCTTCGAGCCCGGCGGAATCTTTCGCCTGCAGCAGTTCGAAGAGGGTCTCGGCGCGCTCGGCATCCAGCCCCTCGGTGAGGGCGCGAAACAGCCCCATGTGGCCAACGTCGATGCGCACCGCCGGCAGGCGCGCCCGTTCGAGCGCCGTGGCCAACAAACGGATGATCTCGATGTCGGCCTCCACCCCGGCATGGCCATAGAGCTCGGCGCCGAGCTGCAATGGCTCGCGCGTCGCGGTGAGCGAAGCCGGCAGCGTGTGCAGCACCGGGCCGCAATAGCACAAGCGGGTGACACCGCGCCGGTTGAGCAAATGCGCATCGATACGCGCCGCCTGCGGCGTGATGTCGGCACGCACGCCCAGGGTTCGTCCGCTCAGCTGGTCGGTGAGCTCGAAAGTCCGCAGCCGCAGATCTTCCCCGCCGCCGACGATGAGGGAAGAGAGGAATTCGATGAGCGGCGGGGCGACGAGCTGGTAGCCATGCAGGCGGAAGAGATCGAGCAGCTCGCGGCGCAGGCGTTCGAGGTGCTCGGCCGCCGGCGGCAGTTCGTCACGCAGATAGTCGGGCAGGACCCAACGCATGAATGGCCTCACAGAATGTCGTTCACGATGAGTAGCCCCAGCACGACGGCCGCGCCGCCGAACCAGCGCAGCCGCTGCGGCGGCAGTTCGGACAGCCGCCGCAGGGTCTGCTGCCAGGACTCGGGCGCGAGGAAAGGCATCAGCCCCTCGAAGACGAGCATCAAGCCGAGCGCTTTCCACAAGACTTCGGGCATGTGGCCTCGCCGTGCGATGCTCAGCGACCGCCAGCCGGCTGGGGCGCCTTGAAGTACTTGAAGAAGGACGAGCTCGGATCGAGGACGAGCACGTCGTCGCGCCGGGCGAAGCTCTCGCGGTAGGCTTCCAGGCTACGGTAGTAGCTGAAGAAATCGGGATCGCGCCCATAGGCTTCGTTGAAGATGCGCGTTGCTTCCGCATCCCCTTCGCCCTTGATGCGCTGCGACTCGCGGTAGGCTTCGGCGATGATCAGCTCGCTTTGCCGGTCGGCGTCGGCGCGAATGCGCTCGGCGATTGCCGCCCCTTCGGAACGAAGGTTGTTGGCCACGCGCTTGCGCTCGGCCTCCATGCGGCGGTAGACCGACTCGGACACCTCCGCCGGCAGATCGACGCGCTTCAGGCGCAGATCGACGATCTCGACGCCGAACGTGCGCGCGTCGCGGTCGGTCTTGGTGCGCACGATCTCCATGACCTTGTCGCGCTCACCGGAGACGACGTCGTGCACCGTGCGCTGGCCGAATTCCTCGCGCAGCGTGGCGTTGACCGTCTGCAGCAGCCGCGTGCGGGCGCGCGTCTCGTCCCCGCCCATGGTGATGTAATACTGCTGCGGGTCGACGATGCGCCATTTGATGAAGTGATCCACCAGCACGTTCTTCTTCTCGGAGGTGATGAAGCGCTCCGGTTCGGGCGTGTCGATGGTCAGGAGCCGCCGGTCGAACTGGCGCACGTTCTGCACCAGCGGCAGCTTCACGTGCAGGCCCGGCTCGGTGACGACGGCCTTCACTTCGCCGAACTGCAGCACCATGGCGTAGCGGCGCTGATCGACGGTGAAGAGCGACATCGAGGCGACGGCGGCGAGGAGCAACACGGCTCCGACTATCGTAGCGATCCTTGCCTGCATCATCGGCTCCCCCGCTCACGGTCGCGCAGCTCGTCGCGCGGAACATCCCGCTGCTCCTTGCGCCCGCCCGATTCGGCCGCGGCCTCGGCACTGCCGTCGCCGCTGCTGGGACCCTGGCGGGTAACCGTCGGCGCCACCGCCGGGCCGGAGCGAGACAGCAAGCGATCCAGCGGCAACAGCATGAGGTTGTTGTGCGCCGGCGCGTCGACCAGCACCTTGCTCGTATTGGTGAAGATCTGCTGCATCGTTTCGAGATAGAGACGTTCGCGCGTGATCGCCGGAGCTTGGCGGTATTGCTGCTGGATCTGGGTGAAGCGCGAGGCATCGCCCGTAGCCTGGGCCACGACCTTGCCTTTGTAGGCGTTGGCCTCTTCCAGCAGGCGCGCGGCGGTACCGCGGGCCCGCGGGATCACCGCGTTGGCGTAGGCCTCGCCCTCGTTGCGCAGCCGCTCGCGGTCCTGCCCGGCCTTGACCGCGTCGTCGAACGCGGCCTGCACCTGCTCGGGCGGCTGGGCGTTTTGCAGGGTCACGCGCACCACCTGCACCCCTGTGCGGTAGCGATCGAGCATGGCTTGCATCAGCTCCTGCGTGCGCACGGCGATGTCCTCGCGCCCTTCGTAGAGGACGTAGTCCATCTTGGATTTGCCGACGATCTCGCGCATGGCGCTTTCGGCGGCCTGCTTGACGCTCTCGTCGGGCGCGCGGTCGCGGAAGAGATAGTCTTCGGGAGATTTGAGCACGTATTGCACCGCGAACTGGATGGAGACGATGTTCTCGTCGTCGGTGAGCATGAGCGATTCGCGCAGCACCTTGTTGCGGTCCGTGCCGCGGTAGCCGACCTCCACCGTGCGCACGCCGGTGAGATCGACGATCTCGTGACGCTCGATGGGATAGGGCAGACGCCAGCGCAAGCCAGGTTCGGTCGTCTCGACGTAGCGACCGAAGCGCAGCACCACCGCCCGCTCGTTGGCATCGACCTTGTAGAAGCCGGAGAGCAGCCACAGCGCGAGCACGATGGCGACGAGCAGGACGATTCCGCCCCCCACTTGCTTGCCGCCCCACGGTTGACGTCCGTCAGAGCCGGCAGGGCGTCCGCCACGGCCACCGCCAAAGAGCACCGAGAGCCGCTCGTTGAACTGACGCCACACTTCCTCGAGATCGGGCGGGCCTTCGCCCTGGGGCGAACGCCCGGCCCGCGGTTCGCGTCGTCGCGCCTCCTCGCCGGATTCGTCGTCGCGATCGCCCCAGCGGGGATCATTCAGTGACATGGAGTTCCTCGTCTCGTGATTCGGCAGCAAAGGTCGACGGCAGCAGAGCGCGCAGGCGGGAAGCGAGCGCCGAACGCAAGGCGTCGAGCCCCTCGCCGGTGCGCGCGCTGACGCACACCCGGCGAATGCTACCACACTCGTCGCTCAGCTCGGCCGGGACCTCGGCAAGCAGGTCGATCTTGTTGAGCACCTCGAGCCGCGGCACGTCTTGAGCCCCGATCTCGGCGAGCACCGCCTCCACCGTGGCGCGCTGCGCCTCACGGTCCTCGCTCGCGCCATCGACCACGTGCAGCAGCAGGTCGGCCTCGGCCACCTCTTCGAGGGTGGCATGGAAGGCCGCTACCAGGTCGTGCGGCAGATCACGGATGAAACCGACGGTGTCCGAGAGCACGACGTCGCCCACTTCCGGCAGCCAGATGCGGCGCGATGTGGTGTCGAGCGTGGCAAAGAGCTGGTCGGCGGCATAGGCGCCGGCTTTGGTGAGTGCGTTGAAGAGGGTCGACTTGCCAGCGTTGGTATAGCCCACCAGCGAGACCTGCGGCACCCCCCGACGGTTGCGCGCGCGCCGGCGCGTGGTGCGCTGGCGCTCGAGCCGCTCGAGCCGGCTCTTCAGCTGCTTGACGCGGATGCCCAAGAGCCGCCGGTCGGTTTCGAGCTGGGTCTCACCCGGGCCGCGCAGACCGATGCCGCCGCGCTGGCGCTCGAGGTGGGTCCAGCCGCGCACGAGCCGGGTGGAGAGGTATTCGAGCTGGGCGAGCTCCACCTGGAGTTTTCCTTCATGGCTGCGGGCACGCTGCGCGAAGATGTCGAGGATGAGGGCATTGCGATCGATCACCCGACACTGCAGCTCGCGTTCGAGGTTGCGCTGCTGCGCCGGCGAGAGCGTATGATCGAAGACAACCAAGTCGCCCTGCCCCTGCACGAGGGCGCTGCGTACCTCTTCGAGTTTGCCGCGGCCGACGAAGAAGGCCGGATCAGGCCGGGGACGACGACCGCGCACCACGCCGACCACGTCGGCCCCGGCGCTTTCTACCAGGAGCTGCAATTCGGAGAGGCGCTCGGCGAGCGCCCCTTGACCGAGATCGAGTTGGACGAGCACGGCTTGCTCGCCGCGTTGCGGACGTTCGAACAATGGGGGATTCCTTCAGAAAAGCAACGTCGGTGAGACGTCCGAAACGTACCGGCGTTCCCCAAGATCCGTCATTGTTCCGGCTGCTCGTCCTCGTGGACTTCGCGCAGCGTCACCGGACGCGAAGGCACGACGGTGGAAATGGCGTGCTTATACACCATCTGCGTGACGGTGTTCTTGAGCAGGACGACGTACTGGTCGAAAGACTCGATGTGCCCCTGCAGCTTGATGCCGTTGACGAGGTAGATCGCCACCGGAACGTGCTCGCGGCGCAGCAGGTTGAGGAAGGGGTCTTGCAGTTGCAAGGCTTTGTTGCTCATGTCGTGGCCTTTCGTGTTGTGGATTTGATCGAAGGAAAAAAGTGGTGCGGAACCGCGGACAACGATAGCACAGTCGCGCCGGCTTTGCGCAGCAGCCGTTCAATCGCTGCGTTTCACGTAGGGGTTTTCCGAAGTGCGCCATTCGAGCTTGAGCGGCGTGCCGCGCAAACGAAAGGCTTCGAGGAATCCATGCTCGAGATAGCGGCGGTAGGATTTGGACAGATGCTCGAGCGCGTTGCCGTGAATGACGATCACTGGCGGGTTGCTCCCCCCCTGGTGCGCATAGCGCGGCTTGGGGCGAAACAGCCCGTGGCGCGGCGGCGCCTGGCGTTTGACCAGTTCCTGCAGCACGCGCGTGAGCTGCGGCGTGGGCAACTTGGCAAAGGCAGCCGCATAGGCTTCGTCTACGGCCTTGAGCAGCGGCGCCAGCCCCTGTCCTTTCGCGGCCGAGAGAAACACGGTGCGCGCGAACGAGAGAAACCCCAGCTTGCTGCCAAGCTGCGTCTTCACCAGGCTGCGGCGGTAGTCGTCGACGGCATCCCATTTGTTCACCGCGACCACCAGGGCACGCCCGGCCTCCAGGATGAACCCGCCCAGGTGCGCGTCCTGATCGGCGATCTCCTGGGTCGCGTCGAGCACGAGCACGGCGACGTTGGCCCGCTCCACCGCCTGCATGGTCTTGATCACCGAGAATTTCTCCACCGCCTCGGTGACGCGCCCCTTGCGGCGCACGCCGGCCGTGTCGACGAGCACGTAGCGGCGCGTACCTTGCACGAACGGCACTTCGATCGCGTCGCGCGTGGTGCCGGGCTGGTCATAGGCGATGAGGCGCTCTTCGCCGAGAAGCGCATTGATGAGGGTCGACTTGCCCACGTTGGGGCGGCCGACCACCGCCACGCGCGGCACGTCCTCGTCCTGCGGCGGTGCGACTTCTTCGTCCTCGGGGAAATCGGCCAGGACTTCGGCGATCATCTGGCGCACGCCCTCGCCGTGCGCCGCCGAGATGGCCATGGGCTCGCCCAGCCCCAGGGCGTGGAATTCGGCCGTGGCCATCACCTGGCGCATCCCCTCGGTTTTATTGACCACCAGCCGCACGGGGCGACCGAGCCGCCTCAGGTAGTCGGCGATATCCCGATCGTGTGCGGTGAGGCCGGCGCGCCCATCGACGAGGAAGAGGACGACGTCGGCCTCGCGGATCGCCTGCTCGGCCTGGCGCGCCATCTCGCGCGTGATTCCTTCCTTGCTCGTCGGATCGAACCCGGCGGTGTCGACCACCAGATAGGGCCGCGGACCGAGCCGGCCCTGGCCGTAGCGCCGGTCGCGCGTCAGCCCCGGCACGTCGGCCACCAGCGCGTCGCGGCTCTGCGTGAGCCGGTTGAACAGGGTGGACTTGCCGACGTTGGGCCGCCCGACGAGCACGACGGTGGGCAGAGCCGCCATCAATGCACCTCCACGATGGCCACCGTCCCGTCGGTGTTCTGCACCACCGCCCGGTTGGGGCCGATGGATTTCGGCTCGACGAGGATGGGTCCGGAGCCGACGCGCACCCGGCCGCGGATGCGGCCGTCATTGCGATCGAGCGCATGGACATAGCCTTCGCGATCGCCCACGAGCACCCAGTCTCCGAGGATGAGCGGACGCGTCAAGAGGCGCCAGGAGAATCCGCCCGTGCGCCACTGTTCCTTGCCGGAGTAGGCATCGAGCGCGACCACGTCGTCGTTGTCGGCAGTGACCACGACGTAGCGGTAGTCACGGTCGATCCCGGTGCGGCTGGAAAGATCCTTGGCCCAGAGGGTCTCGGCGGTGCGTCCGTCGAAACAGGCCACGCGCCCCTGATAGGCAGCGGCGCACACTTCCTGGCGCGCCACCAGCGGCGGGCCGACCACGTCGGTGAGCCGCTCGATCTCGGTCGCGCCCTTGGGCGAGGCCACCGTCAGCTCGAAGAGCGGCGCGCCGCTGCGCGGATCGAGCACGGCGATGATCCCTCCGGGATAGCCCGCGACGATGGCATTGCCCGCGCTCACGAGCGGGGCCGACTGACGCAGGGACAAGGGCGGCAGGTTGCGCTGATAGACCCAGCGCTCCTTGCCGTCGCGCGCATCGAGGGCGATGAGGCGATGATCGGCCGTACGCACCACGACGAGGCCGCCAGCCACCAAAGGCGGCGTGATCACATCGGCCTTGAGCGGATGGCGCCAACGCACCGCGCCATCGCCGACGGCAAGCGCCACGGTATCTCCTTTGCGTGTGACGACCACGGCGAGGCGCTCGTCCGCGCCCACGCCGGCGATGATGCCCTCTTCGAGCTTCGCCTCCCAGCGCACGCCGCCATTCCAGCGCAGCACGCGCCCGTCCCCGCCAGCGACGATGGCCTCGTCGTCGAGCACGACGGGAGTGAGGAAGAGTCCCTCGCCGGATCCGACCTTGGTCTGCGCGGCGATCGTCACCTCCACGGGACTGACGAGCGGCGGCAAAGGCGCGATCTGCGGCCCTTTGCGCGAAAACGGATTGAGCGAAGAGCAGCCGGCGACGAGCGCAGAGGCGGCCAAAAGTGCCAGCAGGCGCGCAGCGGCACGGAGGGAACGATCTTTCATGCTCAGCTCCCCAACCCGTCGCGCTTGAGTTCGACGAGTTCGCGCCAGGCGGGATCCGCCCCTTGGTCGAGGGCACGCTGATAGGCCGCGCGCGCCTCTTCGATCCGTCCGAGCGCCGCGAGCGCATCTCCCCGGGCTTCTTCATAGCGTGCGGCCAGCTCCGACACCGGCGCAGCGGCGAGTCGCTCGAACGCTTCCTGAGCCGAGCCCGCATCGAGCAACACCGCCGCCTCGCGCAGCCGCGCCAGATCGCGCAGGTAGGGTTCAGAACCCTCGTCCGCCACGCGCCTCAGCTCTTCCCTGGCCGCGGCACGATCCCCCTTCTGCCACAACTCATGGCCGAGTTTCAAGCCGGAGAGATCGGCAAGCGTGGGATTGGCGCGCGATTGACGCAGACGCTCTCCCGCGGCCCGCGCCTGCGGCAGTTCGCCGCGCGCGAGCGCCGCTTCCAGTTCCGCCTCGATGCGCGCCGCCTCCTGCGCCTGGTGCTGGCGCCACCAGCGCCATCCGTTCCAGCCCAGAGAGACGATCGCCGCCACGAGAATGGCGATCGTCACCCAGCGGCCATACATCTGCCACCAGGTCTTGAGTTCGTCGATCTGTTCCTGTTCCTGCAAGTCAAGCGCCATCGCCTTCCTCCTGGCCGTAGAGCCATTGCATCACCGCGTCTTCGCAGGCTTCGATCGCCACCCGCTGCTGCGGTGCCTCCTGGCGCAGGGGCTTGAGCCCCACCGTGCCGCTGTCGACCTCGTCCTCTCCCAGGATCAAGGCCAGCGCCGCGCCGCTCGCGTCCGCTTTTTTCATCTGGCTCTTGAAGCTGCCGCCGCCGCAGTGCAGCACCACGTCGAGCCCCAGATCGCGCAGACGCTCGGCGAGCTGGAATGCCACGGCCTCGGCGCGCTCGCCCTGATGCACGACATAGACGTCGGGCACTTTGGGCGTCACATTGCCGCCGCTCATCTGCCACAGCAACAGCAAGCGCTCCACGCCGATGGCAAAGCCGGCCGCGGGCGCCGGCCTGCCGCCGAGCTGCTCGATGAGGCCGTCGTAGCGGCCACCCGCGCAGATGGTCGCCTGCGCCCCGAGCCGCGGGGTCACCCATTCGAAGACGGTGCGGTTGTAGTAATCCAGCCCCCGCACCAGCCGCGGGTTGATGCGGTACGGCACGCCCGCGGCTTCGATGAGTGCGAGCACCCGCTCGAAGTGCGCCCTCGACTCCTCACCGAGGAAATCCAACAGACGCGGCGCCCCCTCGATGAGTTCCTGCATCGCCGGATTCTTCGAATCCAGGATACGCAGCGGATTGCGCTCGAGGCGCCGTTTACCGTCCTCGTCGAGTTCGTCGTAGCGGGCGCGAAAGTATTCGACCAAGGCCCGACGGTGCGCGGTGCGCTCCTCGCTGGAACCCAGTGAGTTGATCTCGAGCCGCACGTCCTGCAATCCCAGCTCGTCCCACAGGCGCGCGCCCATGAGGATGAGCTCGGCGTCGATGTCGGGACCGGCAAAGCCGAGCGCCTCGATGCCGACCTGGTGGAACTGCCGGTAACGCCCTTTCTGCGGCCGCTCGTGGCGGAACATCGGGCCCAGGTAATAGAGCCGCTGCGGCCCTTGGAAGAGGAGGTTGTGCTCGATCACCGCCCGAACACAGCCTGCCGTCCCCTCGGGACGCAAGGTCAGGTGTTCACCGTTCAACACGTCCTCGAAGGAATACATCTCCTTCTCGACGATGTCGGTCACCTCGCCGATGGCACGCTTGAAGAGCGCCGTCGGCTCGACGATGGGCGTACGAATGGGGCGATAGCCATAGGCGCGCGCCCAGGTGCGCACCCGTTCCTCGAATTCTTCCCACCAATCGGATTCGGGCGGCAGGATGTCGTTCATCCCGCGCACCGCCTGCAGTTTCGTTGCGCTCATGCTTCCTCGTCGTGTTGCGTAAGCTTCGGCGGAAAACGCCGCGCCACGTAGGCCTCGATCATGGCGTGGAACTGCGCGACAAGGTTCGGACCGCGCAGGGTGGCCACCTTCTGCCCGTCGACGAACACGGGCGCGGCCGGTGCCTCGCCCGTGCCCGGCAGCGAGATGCCGATGTGGGCATGCTTGGATTCACCCGGGCCATTGACGACGCAGCCCATCACGGCCAGCGTCAGCTGCTCCACCCCGTCATAGCGCTCGCGCCACTCGGGCATGCGCGCGCGCACGTAGTTCTGGGTCGATTCGGCCAACTCCTGAAAAAAAGAGGAAGTCGTACGCCCACATCCCGGGCAGGCCGTCACCATCGGCGTGAACGCCCGCAGCCCCATGGTCTGCAGGATCTGCTGCGCCACCACCACTTCTTCGGTGCGATCACCCCCCGGCGCAGGCGTGAGGGAGACGCGGATGGTGTCGCCGATCCCTTCTTGCAGCAGCACGGCGAGCGCCGCGGTCGAGGCGACGATGCCCTTGCTACCCATGCCCGCCTCGGTAAGGCCCAGGTGCAGCGGATAATCGCAGCGCTGCGCGAGCGCGCGATAGACGGCGATGAGATCCTGCACGCTCGAGACCTTGGCCGAGAGCACGATGCGATCGGCCGGCAGGCCGTAGCGCTCGGCGAGCGCTGCCGATTCGAGGGCGGACGTCACGAGCGCCTCGCGCATCACCGCCCCGGCCGACCAGGGCTGGGCGCGCCGGGCATTCTCGTCCATGAGGCGCGCGAGCACGGCCGGGTCGAGGCTGCCCCAATTCACTCCGATGCGCACGGGTTTGCCGTAACGGCAGGCGAGTTCGACGATCTCGGCGAAACGCCGGTCGCGTTTCTCTCCCTGTCCGACGTTGCCCGGGTTGATGCGCCATTTGTCCAGCGCCTCGGCGCAGGCCGGATACTCGCGCAGCAGCTGGTGGCCGTTGTAATGGAAGTCGCCCACCAGCGGTACGGTGCAACCGGCGCGCAACAGGCGTTCGCGAATCTCGGGCACCGCGCGCGCGGCCGCCTCGTCATTGACCGTGAGCCGCACCAGCTCGGAACCGGCACGCGCGAGTGCCAGCACCTGACGCACCGTGGCCTCGACCTCGCTCGTCGCGGTATTGGTCATGGACTGCACGACGATGGGCGCGTTCGAACCGATCGTCACGTTCCCTACCTGCACCTGGCGCGTCGGTCGGCGTGGCGCAGGTCCACTACGAGGTTCGTCGTCCTCCGGCAGCCGAGTTTCCTGCCCCGTCATGTCCTTCCCCGTTCTCATTGCAGACGCAGCTTGGCCACACCGTTCTTGGCTGCGTGTTTCACGTCCACAGGATGTCCCTGGAACTCGACCTCGACCGCCGGGGCGTTGCCTACCACCACGTTCAAGGGCGGCTCGCCGGGCACCTCCGCTCGCTCCCCAGCCGAGAGTATGCGAGAGAAAAGCACCGTACCTTTGGCGTCCCGCACTTCGATCCATGAGCGTCCCGAAGCGGAAAAGCGCAAGGTCGGCACGGCAGGCTCCGCCTTTTCCTCTTCTGCAGCGGGCATAGGCGCGGCCGACGGGACAACGGGAGCCGGCGCAGGAACTGCGGCCCCGCCCGTTTCTCCGTTACCGCCGACTGAAGTCCCCAGTTCGTTCGTTCCTTCCGATGCCGCCTTTTCGGCTTTTTCAGCCGCGTCGGCTTCGGGCTCACCCGGCGGCAGCAATACCGCCGCTGTGTTTTCCTGATCCACGGGCTCAGGCATGCGAAACCAGTCGAAATACGCCGCCACGACCAAGGAAAGGACGAGGGCGGGGAGCACATAGCGCCAGAGTACCCGCCACGGCCGGAAACGGCGCACCCTGATCTCCCCTCGAGCATTGGAGACGGGCGTGAGCACCACTTCCTTGTCGCGCTCCCGCTCACCGAGCATTTCGAGCAAGGGCTCAGGATCCAGACCAAGCGCGCGGGCATAATTGCGCACGAAGCCGCGCACGAACACCGGGCCCGGCAGCGCCTCGAAACGCCCCTCTTCGAGCGCCTCGACCTGCCGTGGCAGCAATTTCAGCTGCTGCGCCATCTCGGCGATCGTCCGCCCTTGCTGCATCCTCGCGTGCGCCAGCTGCACGCCGACCGCGCGAGGGTCTCCCGGCTGCTGGTTCGTCACGGCTCCCACGCTCCCTGCTGCAACCGTTCGGCCTCGGGGCTGTCGGGAAACTCCGTTCTAAGCCTCTTGGCATACTGCTCGAAAGCCGCGGTATCCCCGCGCTTGCGCTCGACGTTGAGCGCCATCCACAGCACGGCGGGATCGGGATCGATCTCGCGCATCAAGCGCTGCAGATAATCGGAAGCCTTGTCCCATTCACCCCAGCGCTGGGCCAATCGGGCAGCCTGATAGAGGACGACGGTGTTGCGGGGTTCGAGCCGGATCGCCTCCTGGATGCTGCGGCGGGCGGCCTCCCGGTTCCCGGTCATGTCCTGACACCAGGCCAGATTGGCATAGGCACGCGCCTTGCCCCCATAATAGGGATTGGTCACGACCTGCTCGATGTAAGGCAGGCCACTTGCCGGATCCGGCCCCGTACACAGGAACCAGCCGTAGGCGTAGTTGAAATCGGGATCGCGCGGCGCTGCCGCCAGAGCGCGCTTCAAGCCGCTCTCGGCCTGGACCCGATCGCCGATCGCCAGATGCGTCACGCCCCAGGCATAGTGCAGCGGTGGATAATCGGGAGCCTCGGCAGCAGCGGCACGCAATTCGTCCAAAGCCACATCGACGCGGCCGATCTCGATGTAGGCGAGCGCCAGATCGATGTGCGCCTTCGCCCGCACCTCTTCCGGCCGATCGGGCTTGCGCTCCAACAGCGGCCGGACATAGCTCGAATCCATGAGGTTGGATTCAGAATGCAAGGTCTGGCTCACACACCCCGACAGGGCGAACGCGAGCAGCAGCAAGCTCGATCGTCTCGGAAGCTTCATGCCACCTCTCCTTGGTCAACGCCTGCCGCCTCACGCGAACGGCGCGTGCGGTCGCGCACCTGGCCGGCGAGCTGACCGCAGGCAGCAGCCACGTCGTCACCGCGCGTCTTGCGCGTCGTCGTCACCAATCCCGACTCCATCAAAATGGAAGCGAAACGACGGATGCGATCTTCCTCGGGCCGCGCGAACGGCGCGCCGGGGAAGGGATTGAATGGGATCAAGTTGAATTTGCAGGGCACGTCGCGCACCAAGGCCACCAGCTCACGCGCGTGCTCCGGTTCGTCGTTGACCCCGGCGAGCAGCACATATTCGAACGTGATGAAGTCGCGCGGCGCGCGCTCGAGATAGCGCTGGCAAGCTGCGAGCAGCTCGCGCAGGGGATACTTGCGATTGATCGGCACGAGCCGATCGCGCAGCGCATCGTTGGGCGCATGCAGCGACACCGCCAGCGCCACCGGGCACTGCTCGCGCAGGCGGTCGATGGCCGGCACGATTCCGGAAGTCGATACCGTGACCCGACGCCGCGACAGGCCATAGCCGTGATCGTCGAGCATCACGCGCAGGGCACGCACCACCGCCTCGAAATTGGCCAGCGGTTCGCCCATGCCCATGAGCACGACGTTGGTCACCACCCGACCGTTGTCCGGCCCTTCGGCCGCGTCCCAATCGCCCTCGGCCTTGGCCGCACCCAGCAGCCGGTTGGCGAGCCACAGCTGCCCCAGGATCTCGGCGGTGCTGAGATTGCGGTTGAATCCCTGCTTACCCGTGGAGCAGAAGGCACACTCGAGCGCGCAGCCGGCCTGAGTAGAAACACACAGCGTGCCGCGCGAGCGTTCGGGAATGAACACCGTCTCCACGGCGTTGCCCCCACCCACGTCGAGCAGCCACTTGCGCGTACCGTCGCGCGAGACGCTGTCGCGCAGCACGCGCGGCGCAGCGATGATCGCCTGTTCCTCGAGCTTGGCGCGCAGGCTCTTCGCCACGTCGCTCATCGCTGCAAAGTCCTCGCAGCCCTCACGATGGATCCAGCGAAAGATCTGACGTGCACGGAAAGGACGCTCACCGAGGGACTGAACCCAGTCGGTGAGTTGCGGCAGGTCGAAATCGAGCAGGTTCGTCAGAGTTGTCATCGTACGGCCGCCAGGGGCATCTCCTGACGGCATGGACCCTTCAACGCGAATAAATGTTCATTTCCGGGAAGAAAAAGGCGATCTCCGCCTTGGCGGTTTCGGGCGCATCAGAACCGTGCACCGCGTTGGCGTCGATCGAGTCGGCGAAATCGGCGCGGATGGTGCCCGGAGCAGCCTTTTTCGGATCGGTCGCGCCCATCAGCTCGCGATTCTTGGCGATGGCGTTGTCGCCTTCTAGCACCTGCACCATCACCGGACCGGAGGTCATGAAGGCCACCAGATCCTTGTAGAAGGGGCGGTCCTTATGCACCGCATAGAAAGCGCCGGCCTCTTTTTCCGACATCCATACCATCTTCGCGGCGACGATCTTGAGACCGGCATCTTCGAAGCGCTGGTAGATCTTGCCGATCACGTTCTTGGCGACGGCATCGGGTTTGATGATGGACAGCGTACGCTCTACGGCCATGGATCACTCCTCGAGAAATAAAAAAAAGAGATTTTATCAAACCGACGGCGGGCGGACGTCATCGCGACGCCACGCCCGCCGTGCGCGGAGATCGTTTCAGTTGGAGGACGAAGCCGTCGTCACCTTGGCCGTTTTCTGCGGCGCCGGCTTGGACGGTTTCGCGGCAGTTTTTTTCTTCGTCTTGGCTGCAGCCACTTTCACCGGCGCATCGAGCACGGAAGGATCGACCCCTTGGGCATAGACGCAATCGGCCGCCATCGGGCGCTCGGTCTTAGTGTTGAGCAGCACGCTCTTCCACGGCAGGTCGACCCACAGCAGGCCGTTTTGCCGATCCTCGTAGCGCGGCAAGCCCGAGAAAGAGACGTCGCGCGCCAAGGTGTAGCGCTTGCCCTCCCAGCGCACCACAACCTTATCGCTATCCTGGCGCACCCGTTCCACGCCCAGCTGCTTGGTTCCTTCTTCGCACCGATAGACGCCGCTGGGCAAATCGAGATCAAGCTGAGGCAACGCCTCCTCCTCGGCCCACGCTGCCGCACACGACATTCCCATCGCCGCCGACAGCACCAAAGTCCTCATTCCTTTGCGCATCTTTGCACCCTCACCACAAGGCCATCGGAAAAATCCCTGAAAAAACATTATACACCTGCCCAGGAACCTGCAAGAGCGGCTAGACTCCCATTTTTTCTCGGACCGCCATGCAGTTCGGCATCTTCTGCTCCGTCATCGACAACTACGGCGACGCCGGCGTCGCCTGGCGCCTCGCCCGCCAGCTGCGCGACGACTTCGGCAAGGACGTCATCCTCTGGATCGACGACCCCGGCACCCTCGCCGCCTTCGCCCCCGAAGTCCGCGCCGACGCAGAGATCCAGCGGCTCGGCCGGCTCATCCTGCGCCGCTGGCATCGTCCACAACCGGATGCGCACGATCGCGAAGCCCTGGCGCACATCGACGTCGCCATCGAAGCCTTTGGCTGCGGCCTGGGCGAACCCTGGCTCGAGGCGCTTGCCAGCCGCCACCTCCCCCCCTGCTGGATCCACCTCGAGCACCTCACACCGGAATCCTGGGCCGAAGAAGTCCATGGCCTCTCCTCCCCCCACCCCCGCTTGCCGCTCACCGCCAGGTTCTTCGTCCCCGGATTCACCCGCCGCACCGGCGGCCTACTGCGCGAACGCACGCTCCTCGAGCAGCGCGACCGCTTTCAAGGTGATCCGGAGCAGATCGCCCGCTTCCTGGCGCGCATCGGACAGGTCGAAACGGTCGAAACGCAGCGGATCACCCTGTTTTGCTATGCCGACGCCGAGCTGGACGCATTCCGCGCCTGGCTCGCCAGCGCCCCCCGAGCGACGAGTGTCTTCGTCCCTCCAGGGCAGCCGCGTCAAGCGCTCGCTCGCTCCGGCCTCGAACTCGGTACCCGAGCCCTCGCCCTTCCGGGAACGCCACACGTGCGCTTCGTCCCTTTGCCCATGCTGGCGCAGGACGATTTCGACCGATTGCTATGGAGCTGTGATTTCAATTGGGTACGAGGCGAAGACTCCTTCGTCCGCGCCCAGTGGAGTGGACGCCCCTTTCTCTGGCACCCCTATCGCCAGGAAAGAAATGCCCATCTGCCCAAGCTCGACGCGTTTCTCGACCACTACCTCGCCGATGCGCCGGCGGCACTCGGCGATTCGATAAGCCGCCTGTTCCAGCGCAGCAACCGCGGCGAGGAAACCGCTCAAGACTGGGATGGTCTATGGCAACAACGCGATCTCTGGCAAGCGCATTGCCGCCGCTGGTGCCACCACCTTGCTCGCCAGGAAGACCTCTGCACCCGGCTGCTCGACTTCATTGCCAGAAACGCGATAAAATGATCGTTTATTTTCAACGGAACTGCGGGAAACCACACCCATGATGAAGCAAGCCCAGGAACTGCGCGCCGGCAACGTCGTCCTCATCAAGGACGAGCCTTTCATCGTCCAGAAGGCCGAGTACAACAAATCCGGCCGCAACGCCGCCGTCGTAAAGATGAAACTGAAGAACCTCTTCACGGGCAACGTCACCGAAGCAGTCTACAAGGCCGACGAGAAATTCGACACCGTGATCCTCGAGCGCAAGGAATGCACGTATAGCTACTTTGCCGATCCGATGTACGTGTTCATGGACGAGGAATTCAACCAGTACGAGGTGGAAAAGGACAACATGGAAAACGTCCTTCCCTACCTCGAAGACGGCATGAGCTGCGAAGTCGTGCTCTATCAGGGCAAGGCGATCGCGGTCGAACTTCCCTCCTCCGTGGTCCGGGAAGTCGAATATACCGAGCCGGCCGTGCGTGGTGACACCTCCGGCAAGGTAATGAAACCGGCCCGCATCAAGCCGACTGGCCACGAGCTCATGGTCCCGGCATTCGTCGAGATCGGCGACAAGATCGAAATCGATACGGCCACCGGTGAATACAAGCGCCGAGTGTGACGTTTCGGCAAGCCCATGCATGAAGCCCGCCTGAAGCGGGCTTCTTTTTTGGCGTAAACAGCGCACTCGTAGACGCAAAAACCCCCGCCTTTAGTCTACGGCGGGGGTTTTTGTTGAGGGGTTCGTCTGACGCTGACCGACTTTCCCGGAGGCAGGAGCTCCAGTATCATGGGCGCGGCGCC
>Ga0134100_1000307_pt1 | contig 60644 bp, 38 predicted proteins | sample 11_taG_2_FD_94444 | JGI IMG/M metagenome (GOLD analysis project Ga0134100, IMG submission 94444) | Switchgrass degrading microbial communities from high solid loading bioreactors in New Hampshire, USA - 11_42_5_180_A3 metaG | ecosystem: Engineered > Bioreactor > Semi-continuous > Anaerobic >...
ATTTCGGACACCAGACGAGGTGGTAGTTGATGTTGTAGGTTGCGTGCCGGGTTTGTTTGCTCATAGCAATCTAATTATATCACGGGAGAGGAAAGGGGGGCAAGCGCCATTCCCCACCGGGCTTTAGCCCGGTGTCCCCTGGCGCAATTTCTATGGAAGACGCAACGATAGCCCCCGTTCAGTACGAGGTGATCGTTCCGCTGCCTTCTGACCGTGCGTTTGAGGTGTTCGTCCACGAGTTCACGACGTGGTGGCCGCACGAGTACACGTGGGCGGGCGATGTGCTTGACACGATCGTCATCGAGGCGAAAGAGGGTGGTCGCTGTTATGAGCGGGGTCCACACGGCTTTACGGTGGACTGGGGCCGCGTGGTGGTGTGCGAGTGCCCGGCACGGCTGGTGTTCACCTGGCAGATCAGCCCCGACCGGCAGCCCGTCCCCGACCCGGCGAAGGCGAGCGAGGTCGAGGTGCGGTTCGAGGTGGAGGGGGTGGCGATGACGCGCGTGCGGCTGGAGCATCGCGGGTTTGAGCGTCATGGCGAGCGCGCGGCAGCCTACCGCGACGCCCTCGCCGCGCCGGAGGGCTGGCCCTACATCCTCGACCGGTTCGCAGCGGCGGCGGCGAAGCAGGTTTCCGGCGTGGTGTAGCGGCCCTCACCGCCTTGTGCGGCTACGCCGCGTGATACATCAAGAATCGGTAGGGGCGGGTCTAATGTCACGCCCGCCCCTGCGATACCAACCAGTGTTTTTTCCCTACTGCCCGACCTCGTCGGCCAGACGCTCCGCCTCGCTGACCATCCCGTCGAGGATGTCCAGCCCGTGCGACCAGAAGTCCGGGTCGCGCAGGTTGATGCCCATCTTGCCGACGATCTCGTGCGGCCAGTCCGAGCCGCCTGCCGTCAGCATCTCGAGGTACTTGTCCGCGAAGCCGTCCGGCGATTCCTCATACTTGGCGTACAGCGCCAGCACCAGCAACTCGCCGAAGGCATAGGCGTACACGTAGCCGGGGTAGTCGATGAAGTGATGCACGTAGGACCACCAGATGCCGTAGTCCTCCGTCATCGTGACGCTGTCCTGGAACATGTCCTGCTGCGTCTTGAGCCACGCTTCGTTGAACTGCTCGACGGTCAGCTCGCCCTTCTCGCGCCGCGCCGTGTGGATCGCGTCCTCGAAGCGGTTCATAGCGATCTGGCGGAAGACGGTCGCGAAGCTGTCCTCCAGCTTGCCGGTGAGCATCGCCAGCCGCACGGCGGGGTCCTGCTCCTGCCGCATCATGTCCTGGAAGGTGAGCATCTCGCCGAACACCGAGGCCGTCTCGGCGGTGGTGAGCGGCGTATCCGAGTGGAGCAAACTCTGCGCGCGAGAGAGATACTGGTGGATGCCGTGCCCCAGTTCGTGCGCCAGCGTCATCACATCGCGTGACTGCCCCTGGTAGTTCAGCATGATGTACGGGTGCGTGGACGGCGTGAGGCCGTAGCTGTACGCACCGCCGATCTTGCCGGGGCGGACGGGCGCGTCGATCCAGCGCTTCTCGATGAACTCGTTGACGATGTCCGCCATGCGCGGGTGGAAGGCCCCGTACGCCTGCGTGACGATCCGGGTGGCGTCCTCCCAGGAGTAGAAGCGGTCGGCGGTGGGGAGCGGCGCGTAGCGGTCGTAATCGTACAGCTCGTCCAGCCCTAGCAGCCGCGCCTTGAGCTTGTAGTAGCGGGCGACGATGTCATACCGGCCCGTCACCGCCTTGACCAGCGCCTCGACCGACTCGTCATCGACCTCGTTGCTGAGGTTGCGCGCGCTGATCCAGGAGGGGAAGCCGCGCAGCCGGTCTTCGGAGGCCTTGTCGGCAAGCACCGTGTTGAAGATGTAGGTGGTCGTCCGGGAGATCTCGTTCAGCCCGGCGGTGATGCTCTTGGCCGCCCGCCGCCGCACCTCGCGGTCCGGGTTGTAAAGCTGCTTCAGCACGCGCTCAAGGGGGACCTCCTCACCTTCCCACTCGAAGCGCGCCGAGCCGAGCACTTCGTTGAAGTACCGCGTCCAGGCGCTGCGCCCGGTGACTTCCTTCTCCGCTAGAATGCGCTCTTCCGGCTCGGTGAGCAGGTAGGGCTTGCGCAGCCGCGCGACCTCCAGCCAGTGCCGGTAATCCGCAACTTCCGGGCTATCGATCAGCGACTTGGCCTTTTCGTCGGGCACGTTGGCCCACTCAAGCTGCACGAACACGGTCTGCTGCTGGAGGCGGGAGATGTATTCCTCAACCTTCTGCCGGAGCGCGCCGCGCGCCGGATCCTCGGTGTTGACCGACCAGCTCAGATAGGCAAAGCCGTTCATCTTGTACGCGACTTCGAGGATCGACTCGAACTCGGCCATCATCTCCCGCAGCCCGCTGGCATCCAGGTCAGCGATGCGGCCCTTGTACTGCTCAGCGAGCTTCTCGGCACGTGCCAGAGACTCCTGCATGTCGCGCTCGATCGCCGGGTCGTCAACGCCCTGATAGAGATCGGTCAGGTCCCATGCGACCTCTTCGGCGCCGGTGACGGTGGCTTCTCTCTCGCTCATGTATGTATTTTCTCCATTCATCTTCGGGACGGTTAGGGTGTTAGGTGCAGAGATTATATCACAGGGGCAGGGGCGCTACATCGAGCGGTATCTGTCCGCAAATGACACGAATAGTACGAATGATTTTATTCATGCCATTCGTGGAGCATCAGCCGGGAACCACGCGCCCCACAAAGTGGTATACTCTCGGAGCATTCCGCGTGAGCATGACGACGAGATGAATTTACCGGGGAGGACTATGAGCGACCGCGACCAGAACCAACCGATCCGAGCGGAGGGATGGGTGTGCCCCGTGCCCCTGCGCGCCTACCCGAACATCGTGCTGGGGCACGGCGGGGGCGGCAAGCTCTCCGCCGACCTCGTCGAGCACATCTTCAGGCCGCTCTTTGACAACCCGATCCTCGATGCGCTGGGCGATCAGGCCATCCTGCAGATAGGCGGCCAGCGGCTGGCCTTTTCGACGGACAGCTTCACCGTATCGCCGCTATTCTTCCCCGGCGGCGACATCGGTAGCCTGTCCGTACACGGCACGGTGAACGACCTCGCCATGAGCGGCGCGGTGCCGCTCTACCTGAGCGCCGGTTTCATCATCGAGGAAGGGCTGGAGATGGACAAGCTCGGCCAGATCACGGCCTCGATGGCGGCGGCAGCGCGTGAAGTCGGCGTGCAGATCGTGACGGGCGATACGAAGGTGGTCGAGAAGGGACACGGCGACGGCGTGTACATCAACACGTCGGGCATCGGGCTGGTTCCCGAAGGCGTGAACATCGACGCCTCAAACGCGCGCCCCGGCGACGTGATCCTGGTCAGCGGGGCGATTGGCGAGCACGGCATTGCGATCCTCTCCGTGCGCGAAGGGCTGACCTTCCAGACGGAGCTTAAGAGCGACTCGCAGCCGCTACACGACCTCGTCGCCGCGATGCTGGCGGTCCGCAAGGACATCCACGCGATGCGCGACCCCACGCGCGGCGGGCTCGCAGCCAGCCTGAACGAGTTTGCGCGGGCCTCCAACGTCGGGATCGAAATCGATGAGGCGGCGGTGCCCATCCCGCCTGCCGTCAGCGCGGCCTGTGAGATGCTGGGCCTCGACCCGTTCTATGTGGCGAACGAGGGTAAGCTTGTTGCGGTCGTGCCGGAGGATGCCGCCGAGGAACTGCTGGAGGTGATGCGGGCGCATCCGCGCGGGCGTGAGGCGGCGATCATCGGGCGTGTGGTCGAGGCGCACCCCGGCGTTGTCACGGCCCGCACCGGCATCGGCGGCTCGCGCGTGGTCGATACGCTCGTCGGCGAGCAGCTTCCGCGGATTTGCTAGCGTGTGCAAAACTGCCGCGAAGGAATTTCGCGGATGTGGGTGGATGGTTTGGTCTGTAGGGGCGGGTATATTAAAGAACGCCGCGAATAAACTTCGCGGCTCCCTGTGTGTAACACCATCGTGTAGGGGCGGGTCGTGATGCGCGATGCTTCGCATCGACCGCATCAATAGACCCGCCCCTACGAAACGCAATGTCCATCAGCGGGGTAGGTGTGTGAGAAACCGCCGCACCTATCCCCGCCCGATGCGCACCTGGAGAACGTCGCTCCAGGGGCCGACGCCGTTGGCGCCCTCTGCGCGGAGACGATAATACAGGCGTCCCGTCCGCCGCCACAGCGGCCAGGGCGGCGGGGACCAGCGGGTATCGTTGCGCCCTCTGACCGTGTACTCCTTTGGCGCGCGGAAGTGCGGGTTGTCGTCCTCCTGCAGGACGTACACCTCCGCGCCGGGGCTTTCCGTCCAGACGAGGTGCGGGCGGTTGCGGTCGTCGATGTGCGTCAGGTCGAGCAGCGGCTTGAGCAGCCCGGCCTGGTAGGCGCGGTCCTCCTCCGTTGCCCCGGCGGGCGCTTCCGGCTCATCCTCATAATCGATCTCGTCGCCGTACACGGCCAGCTCATCCTCCAGAGACGGCTCGTCGTACAACGCAGGCTCGTACTCCGGCCCCGACTCCTCCGGCTCGATCATCTCTACCGGCGCGGGGCTGTCCGCCTCGTTTGCCGCCTCAAACGGCTCCTCCGCAGCCGGGGCGGGCAGAACGTCCTCGCGGGCTTCGGCGGGCGGATCAGGCGCAGGCTCCGGCTCTTCCGGCTCCTCGGGCTGGGCCTGCTCCACCTGTGGCATGATCGGGCGGCTGCCCCAGCCGTTGCGCGGCGATGCGCTCTCGGCGGGCTTCGGTATGTCCAGCGGACGCCACTCGATCACCGGGCCGCCGGTCTGCGGCGAGGTCTGCACCTGGATCGGCCTGCTGGCAGGCGTGGGCGTCTGTGGTGAGGCCGGTGCGGGCGCGGCGCGCTGTGCGGCGGACGGCGGCGGCGAGGGCGGGGCAGGTGGCGTGGTCGCCTGTACCACGCCCGGTTGTGGAGCCGGTTCCTGCTCGGGCTGCGGCTGCGCCTCCGGCTCCTCTGCCTCGGTGGGTGGGGCCGGAGCGGGCGGCTCGACGTTGAGCGCCGGGCGCGGCTGCGGCGGCTCTTCCTGCTCTACCAGCCCCGGAATGGTCAGCGAGCGCCACTCCGGTGCGACCCGCGCGACGTTCTCGCGCTGGTACGCCTCGCTGATGACCTCCTGCCACGCCTTGAGCGGCGGCGCGTCGGCCAGCGTGTCGGAGAACCAGGCCGCTTCGAACAGGTCGGCCAGCTTGGGCGAGATGTCGTGGAGCACCTGCCGCATCAGCCGGTAGTGCTCGTTGTCCTGCTGCATTTCGTCGTCGGCGAAATAGTGCTCCTCCTCCGCCTGCTTGCGGATTTCGGGCACGTGCCAGGCGGCCATCTCGCAGATGATCACCGCCCCGCTGAAGCGGTCGGCATGAGGCCCCCAGTACCCGCCATTGCGCACCTGCTGATGTGCGTAGCCGTCCGTGCCCGCCGGCATGGAAGCGGGCGGGTTGAAGCCCGGCGCGTACAGGTCCTCGACATCGATCAGGTGCGCGCGGTTCGTGTTGGGGTTGATGATCACGTTCGCCGCCGAGATGTCGCAGTGGGCGAGGCCCGCTTCTTCCAGCGCGGCGAGCACCTGCGCTGTCGCGTTGGCGTAGGCCAGCGCCTCGAGGCGAGTGAGCGGCGTCATGCCGATCACCATGTCGTACCATGTCGAACCGCTGATCCAGGGCATCAGCACGGCGAACTCAAGATCGGCGTACTGGTTGAGTATGTCGGCGTGCTTGCCCTGGTGCAGGCAGATGCGGTTGCAGACCTCCAGGCCCGGCCACTGCGCGAAGCGCGCCAGTTTGTCGTTAATCTCGACAAGCTCCGGCAAGCGGAACGCCTTCTTGAACTTCTTCAGCGCATACAGGCCGTGATCCGGCCCGCCGGAGAGTTGAAAGACGAATGCCTTGCGCCCCTCCTGGCCGAAGGCGAACGTCGGCACGGCGGGGTGCGGCATAACCTGGTAGTTGAAGCCGCCTATCGTGAGCCGGTCGTGCGGCGATGGGTTGAAATCGGCCATAATGTTTCCGGTACTTTCTCGCTCTACTTAGGATCGCTACCTGTTCATGGTGGCTAATAGCGTATGGCCATCCGCCATATGCTATCCGCTATATGCCAACTGCCATCTACCACTTACTGCACCTCGACGGCCAACACCTCGCTCCACGGGCTTGTTGAGCCGTCCTCGGTGACGGCCTTCACCCGGAAGTACATAGTGCCGGCAGGCTGCCCCTCCACGCGCAGCTTCTGCTCCGGGTGGAAGACGCGCATCCGCTTGCTGTGCCCCGCCTCGAAGTCGCGGCTCCGCGACCCCTCGACCTCGTAGTAGGTGCAGTTGGGCAGGCCGCGCCACGCGATGGTGAACGGCTGTCCCGCTTTCTGCGGGTCGACAGGGTGCAGGCGCGGGGCGGCGGGCCGCCGTATCTCAATGGACTGTGGGTCGCTCGGCTCGCCGAGGATCCGGCTGCCCTCATGTACGTAGACGGCTCGCACGCGGAACCAGTAGCGGCCCATCGCGGGCGGGCGGATGCTCGCGCCGGTTTCCTGCCACCTGCCTGTTTTTACGCTGGAGAAGCTCTCGTCCTGCGCCATCTCGACGACGTAGTGATCTGCGCCGGTAATCTGGCTCCAGCGCAGCACGATCTGCCCCTGATCGTCCAGCTCAAGCTGGCCGAGGCGCGGGGCAGGCGGCGCAACCTGCACGCTCACCACCTCACTCTCAACCCAGGCGCTCTCAACGCCGGGCAGTTCCGCCCGCACGCGGAAGCGCAGCGCCGCTGCGCCCTCGGGCAGGTCGGTAAGCTCGTACTGCGTATCCGGCCCGCTGTAGATCATCTCGTAGTCGGGCTCCTCTGCGTCGGGCGCGACCTCCAGCCGGTAGCGGATGCGGCTGCCTGCCGAGCCCCATGCCAGCGTTACGCGGTCGCGGTTCTCGGAGACCGTCGCCTCGATCCAGTCGGGCGCGGGCGGCGCAATCGCGATGCGCTCGACGTTGCTCCACGGCCCCTCGCCGCCCTGGTTCGTGGCGCACACGCGCATGACGATCAGCCCCGGCTCGTGCCGCCGGATGCCAAGCTGCAGCCCCTCGACGGCGAAGATCCGCGCGTTGTCGAAGTCCATATCCTCCGACACCTCGACGTTGTACCCGGTCGCGCGGGGGACCGCCGTCCATGCCAGATGCAGTATGTTGTTCTCGTCCGGGCCTTCCACGGTGAGATCGGGCGCGTCTGCGGGCGGGCGCGGGGAGATCACGGCGATCTGCTCGCCGCTCCACGGGCTGCACCCGAACTGGTGGCAGGCGCGCACCCGGTAGACGTACTGCCCGACCTCCTGCCCCTCGACGTGGTAGCTCGCATCCTCGACGCGGATAATGCGCGGCTCCTCCTCGCTCTCGGCGAGGCGCTCCTCAAGCTCGTAGTATTCGGCCCGTGTGACGGGCTGCCAGCGCAGATAGTACTCGCCATAGGTGTAGCCGTAGCTGACCGGCGCGAGGCTGGGCGTCGCCGGGGGCGGCATGGTCACGACGACCTCCTGCGGCTCGCTCCAGGGGCCGGGCCCGCCATCCGAGATCGCCCGCACGCGGAAGTAGTACGTGCCGGGCTGGTCCGTCGGCGCGGTCCAGCTTGTGCTGCGCCCCTCAAACACAACCTCCGGCTCGGCGAAGTCCGGCGAGGTGGCGCGCTCCAGCACGTACTCCAGCATCTCGCCTTCCGCTCCCCACTCAAGCCGCGCCGTGCCCGCTACCTCCTCAAGCCTGAGTTCGGGCGCGGGCGGGGCGGGGTGCGCGACGCGCGTCTGGCGAAGCTCGCTCCAGGGCGATAGCCCGCCGAAGCGACGCACGGCGCGGACCCGGTAGTAGTAGTGACCGGGCTCGCGGGGGGTGCTGGGCCGCCAGCTCATCTGCCCCTGCGGCACCTCGATGGTGCGGGCATCGGTCAGCGCCGGGCTGGTGGCCTCCTGGATGATGTAGCTCAGGCGGTTGCCGTTGCCGGGCCAGCGCCAGCGCAATTCATAGGTCTTTGCGCCGGTCGGGTTCCAGATCTGGTCCAGCGATGGGCGCTCCAGGTTCGGGTCGGGCAGGTCCGGGTCGGGATAGCCCTCGTACTCCGGCGTGCGCAGCACCACGTCGATAAAGGCGACGTCGTCGCTGGTGGGCAGCAGCGCGCCCCTGCGAATCTCCCGGTCGAGCTGGGCGTCGGGGTAGTCGAAAACCCTGTCGGCGTGGGCTGTCAGCCCGTCGGTGAAGGCCACGACGCGGGCGATGTTCTCGCGGGACTGCATCCAGGCGGACATCGTGCCGCGCACACCCTTGCTCGTGGACCAGCGGTTGGAGTTGGCATACGAGCCGGGGATCTCGATCTTCTGCCCCTGCTTGTCGATGACGTGGATCTGCGTGTCGCCCATCCAGAAGATGGAGATCAGCCCGTCGGGGATCATCGGGCTGGGGTGATCGATGCGGCAGGCGGCAAAGACCGCTTCGCTGCCGTACGCACGCTGCCCCTCCAGCGCCTGCTGGATGAGCGGCGAGCCCATATCGGGGATCTCGTACTCCTCGACCTCAAGCTGGGCGGTCTTCTGCAAGCGGTTGAGGTAGCTTGTCGCCGCTTCCTGCAGCGCCGCCGGCCCGCCATAATAGGTGATATCCGCCGACCACAGCCAGTCGAGCAGGTTGTCGCCCAGGATGCGGGCGGCGAGGTTGCCGCAGAACGACGAGCCAACCCCGTCTGCGATGATAAAGACCAGCTTCTGATCGTTGTGCCGGAAGCACAGATAATCCTGCCCCTCGATCTGGCTCGCCATGCTGTCGCTGGAGCGCGAGTAGGCGAAGCGCACGTAAGCTCCGGGGACCGGCGTGAAGGTCACCGGCGTTTCGATGGTTTGCGGCACGCGCTGCGTGCGGATGGGGACTACTTCCTGTCGGCCCTCGAATGTCATCATTTCTACCCGTTCTTTTTAACTCTTCTGGTTCGGTAGGGCAGGTCTCAGACCTGCCCCTACAGGCATCGGTCTAAACTCGTGCTAACAGTTATTGGTTCTATCGCCCCTGCGCACCGCCGGGGGCGGTGGGTGAGGGTGCTAGAAAATCCCCTGCAATACCGACCACTCCAACCACACGAATGCAATGTAGCAGGCGATCAACATAATCACCCCGGTGATGACGAACGCCAGCCGGCAGCCTGAACGCCGGGGCGCGGGGCGCGTGCCCTGCGACGACACTCTGACCGCGCGCTGCTCGACGGGCACGGCGATATTGTCCGGCACGGCGGTTTCAATCGTGAACTCCTCTGAGTCGACGGGCGCCCAGCTTGCCACCGGGCCGCGCGGCAGTTCGTCAACCAGATCATACCACTCCTTGAGCGGCGGGCAGTCCTCAAGCGTCTCCGAGCGCCAGGCCTCGTGGAACAGGTCCGCGAAGCCCTCGTCGTACACGCTGAGCACTTCCTGCAGCAGGTGATAGCGCTCGGTGTCCTGCTGAAGCTCCTCCGGGTCGAAGTAGCTCTCGCCGAAGGCGCTCTCACGCACCTCGGCATGCGCCCAGCCGAGCATCTCCGCCATCAGCACGGCCCCCGCGAAGCGGTCGCCTGCCGGGTGCCACTGGCCCGTCTGCCTGACCTGCCGGTGCTGGTAGCCGGGCGTACCGGCGGGGACCATCGGCGGCGGCGTCAGCCACGGGCTGTACAGGTCCTCCACGTCCACGAGGTTGATGGACTGGAGTGACGGATCGACGATCACGTTGCCGCTGGAGAGGTCGCAGTGGGCAAGCTGGTTGAGTTCCAGCGCGTAGAGCGTCCAGGCCATGCTCTCCGCGAGCGCCCGGCTCTCATCCAGCGTTGTGCGCTCCCGCTTCTGCAGGAAGTCGAACCACGTCTGCCCCTCGATCCAGGGCATCAGCATCGCGTAGTCAAGGTCTTCGTACTGCGCGACCAGCTCCGGGTGCGTCTCGCGCCGGATGACCTTCTGGTCGCACACGCGCATGCCGGGCAGTTCATGCGCCCAGGACAGCGCCTCGGCGGACTCTAACAGGCCGGGGTGCCGGAAGGCGGGCCGGAATACCTTGAGTGCATAGCGCCGCCCGTTCGCGCGGTCGAGCGGGCGCGCCGGCTCGCCGACCGTCTCAAGCGCGTACACGATGGCGTGGCGGCCCTCCTGACCCCAGACCAGCGTTGGTACAACGGGGTGCGGCGTAAACTTGAATTCCTGCCCGTCGATGACGAGCCGTGTGTTTAACGTCGGGTTGAACATGCTCTCCCACTCAATTCGGTGAGCAACGAACCAAACACGTCGTAAATGATTACGCCCTACCGGGGCATCAGGTTACCTGCCCTGATCGGTCTTATCGTCTTCTTCATCCTTTGCCTTGATAAGTCGCTCGACCATCAGCATGGCGAGCGCGGCGCTCGTCAACCCGAGCAGCGCTGCCTGCTGCCACATCTGCACCTGCTGCTGCGTCGAGAGCGGCGGCGTGCTGCCCGGCATCCCCGGCAGCCCACTCGCCAGCGCCTGCGTCGACAGCGACGACAGCATCTCGGCGACCTCCGGCACGGACTGCGGCGGCGTCACCTCTTCGGGCTTCTTGTCTTCCGCTTTCGGCTCGGGCTTCTCGATCAGCGGGCGCCACCCCTCGACGGCATCCCCCACCTTGCTCGCTTCAATTGGCTGGAGATCGCGCACGGGGGTGCGCTCGTGGTCGATAATGATGGGGCGCGTCTCGTCGCGCTGGAAGGCAGGGAACTTCTGCAGTTCCTCCGGCTCCGGCGGCTCCTCCTGCCCGGTCGTCTCCGGGCTGGGGGCCAGCCGCACGTCGAAGATCGACGCGTCGTCGGCGGGCGGGTCGCTGACCCAGTTCTGCATCAGCCGCGCGAGGTCGGCGTCCGTCGGCACGTGGGTGGTGGCCAGCCCATCGGTGTAGCCCGCGACCCGCGCGACGCGCTCCGCACTGCCGACCCAGGCGTGGATCTCGCCCTTGACGCCCGTGTTGGCGTTCCAGCGCTCGGAGGTGTGCCCGCGCGGCCCCAGGTCCACCAACTCGCCGTCGAGGTCGATGGCGGCGACGGGCGAGTCGCCCAGCCAGCACAGCGCAATCCAAGGATGATCGCCGCCGAGCGCCAGCCGTCCCGCTACAAACATCGACTCGCTGCCGTACTTGCGCTGCTGGTCGAGCGCCTGCACCAGGATCGGCGGCAGGTGGTCGGGAAGCCTGAAGGCGGCGACAGCTTCGCGCCCCGCCTCGGTCAGCCGGTTCAATGCCTCGGTCACTGCCTGGGAGAAGCTCTCCGCGTCGGCGGGCGGCTCCTCCAGCGACCACAGCCAGTCGTTCAGCCCATCGCCAAGGATCCGTGCGGCGAGGTCGCCCATAAAGGACTGGCCCACACCGTCGCACACCGCGAAGGTCAGGTTGTGCTCGTCATAGCAGAAGGCAAGGTAGTCTTGCCCGGTGGTGTTCGCGGCGACGCTGTCGTTCGAGCGGGCATATAGATAGAGCGCCGTGCCGAAGGGCGTGCTCAGCGTTGTGAGCGGCGTCTCGGTATTTTGCTGGAGCCGCACACAGGTCCGTGGCGATGCGTCGCGTGGGGTTCGGTCACTTGCCATGAGTCCGTCTGACTACTCGTTTTTACGTTTACTGGCCGAGGCTGCCTGCCCTCCGGCGCATACTGGTTGAATTATGACTCGCACGGCGCGGCATAACGAGTTCTGGCTTCATGACGGGCGGGCCGGGGAGAAGCCCGACCCGCCGCCATTCTCGTTCCATTTCCGCCTGCCTGTGCGGGCTGTCTGCGCTACGGGGAGACCGGGGTCACCGGCGTAGCACCGCTCATGGCGAAGCCGAGCTCGACGATCTCCGGCGCGTTGCCGGGGAAGAACATGTGCGCCCCCGGCGACAGCTTGTAGCCCATCTCGGCCATGACGCTACGATAGGTAGGCGGGATAGGCGACGACATCCTGAACAGGGTTTCGGCATACGGCGAGGCGAGTTGCGTCTCCGGCGTGACGCCCTCCCACTCCTTCGGGTCGCTGATCGGCTGGGTGAGCGCCTTGTCGGTGACGAAGATGTTCTCGATGAGCACGTTGCCGTCGGGCACGGACATCTGCATGATGCGCTTGGCAATCGGCTCCGGGTCACCGCCCTGGTTGTACTCGCCGTCCGTCATGTGGCAGACGAGAGGCGCGGGGCAGTCCTGCAGGTTGCCGAGTTCGGCCTTGAGCAGGCGCTCGGCCTCGCGGAAGGCGGCGGCGGTGTCGGTCGCGTCCATCGGCTGGAGGCGTGGCACGCCCATCTGGGCAAGCTCAGCGACGGTCTTGATGCCGCCCAGCAGGTCGGTCACCTGCGAGCTGTAGGCATACATCGCGATGCGATAGCGCGGCGCAACCGTTGTGCCCTTGGTGCTGCGCTGCACCATGCGGACCGCGACCTGATGCAGGGCGTCGGAAATCACTTCAATCTTGGGCTTGCCAGCGAGTTCTTCGCCCATCGAACCGCTCACGTCGAGCAGATAGATGATCAGCGCCGGCGTCTTGCTTGTAGCAGGTACTGTGTAAGGCATGACGACTGTAACCTCTCCTTGCAGTGTGATTACACGATAGTCTCTCTGTAACGAGCACGCCGGAGCGCGCTCGGGCCGTGTCCGGGAGACTGTGGCCCTTCCTTCAATATGAGTATACGCAATATGCCGGGTGAAGTTTCACACTCGCAGTGGGGTGGACCCAGAAATTAGGGGGATAAACGCCCGGGAATGCCATTTCCGGGCTACGGGTTGCGGCGAAGCAACCCGTAATCGTCCCCGAAGAGGACGAGTGCCGCTACAGGCAACCTTGTCCGCGCAGCGGGCAGTTGTAGGATAGCGAAGCTGTTCACGTAGCCGGGCTATTCTATTGCCCGGTGCGCCTCACTCGCTCACCCCGCCAGCCCTGGCTCGAAGGCGAGCATCTTCTCGCGCCAGTCGTCGGGGATCGGCACGGTGGCTCCCTGTGCGTAGTCGTAGGCCACCTGCACCGTCTTGCCCACCGCCGCGATTTGCTGCGAGCCGCCTGCGCCTTCCGTCGTGATCACATACTCGAAGTCGAAGCTCTTATTGCCCAGACGAGATGCCCGCACGTGCACGAACACCCGATCCCCCCAGAAGATGGGCAGCTTGAAGTCGCACTCGGCACGGGCGATGATCACCGAGAGGTCGGCCATGCGGCCTACCCAGCCAAGCACCTGCCGGAAGTACTCCACACGCGCGGTTTCCATGTAAGTGAAGATCGTCGCGTTGTTGACGTGCTGCAGCGCGTCGATATCGGCAAAGCGCACGGCGATCGGGTGCGAGAAACGAAACAGCGACAGATCGGGCATCGTCTCCTCACAGAGTTCGTGGTATAGTCATAGGCGGCAATTGTACCATAACGGGCGACGCGTAAGCATCCCGCGCCTTCAATTCCAGAGGGGGACACACAGCACTATGGCAATTGACGTTGAGCAGCAACGGCTCGACCTGGAGCATTATGAGTGGTTCGTCAGGGCAGAGGCGATCCGCAAGCTGGAAACCGCCAAGGCGGAGGAAGCCGTCGAAGACATTGCCACCCGCCTGACGACGGATGAAAGCCTGTATGTGCGGGCTGCCGCCGCCCGTGCACTCGGCAAGATCCGCAGCAGCAAGGCGGTTGATGCGCTGATCCAGGCGCTGAACGACGAGTCCTTCCACGTGCGGCAGGCCGCGATGTGGTCGCTCGGCGAGATCGGCGCGCCGGCGGAGAAGGCGCTGCCCCAACTGCGGGCACTCACCGAGAGCCGCGAGCGCTTCCCGCAGGCGGAGTTGACAACCGCCGAGGTCGCCAAGCTCGTCGTTGACCGCATCGAGTACGAGGTACAGCAGGCCGAGGAGGCTCGCCAGAAGGCCGAAGCCGCCAGAGCGGCGAAGGCTCAGGCCGAGCAGGCCGCGGCGCAGGCAGCCGCACAGCCAGCGGCCCAGCCGGAGGCTGCCGCACCCGCAGCCGCAGATACCGCCGCTGTTGAGGAAGAAGTCACAGTGGCGGAGGCGGATGCACTCCCTGCGGTCACGCCGGAGCAGATCCGCGAGATGCGGCAGGCGGCGCTTGCTCGCCACAAGGAGATCGTCGCCAAGATGCGCGAGGCGGGCCTCGACTTCTGATCGGGTGGTTTGTTCAGGGAGCGGCGTGCAGGCTGCTCCCTTTTTGATTCGGGGCGGGAGAGTCGTCATCACCGCAAATAACAAGCAATCGCCGCGAATGAACTTCGCGGCTCCAGTCTGAACCCCGCCCCGCCGCCCGCCTCTGACGAGCGGCACCCCCTCCCTGCCAGCGGGGAGGGGGAAAGGGAGGGGTTAACAGAAGGTCTATACTCAGAGCATGGAACTCCAACCGTTCGACCCCACATTTGACGACTGCACCTGGACGGACGCCTGGACCCGCGTGCCGGTCATCCAGCTTGTTCCCGGTGAGTACCCCGGCTTCAGCATCCGCACATGGCGCATTGATGAGGCGGACGTGTGCGGGCAGCGCGTGCGGCTGTCGCACCCGCTCGACGTGCGCGGGCTGGTCACGGCGGATGGGCGGCTGTGGATGTCCGACGTGCCGCAGGAACGGCTGATGATGTACAACAACGCGCAGGCCTCGCGGGGTGACGTGCTCGTCGGCGGGCTGGGCATCGGGCTGTACCCGCAGTATGCCGTGCCGCACATCCGCACGCTGACCATCGTCGAGCAGAGCGCCGCGCTCGTCGAGGTGGTCGAGCCGGTGGTGCGCATCGCCGCGGACGCGCACCGCGTCCCTGTCGAGGTGATCACCGGCGACGTTGAGGACGTACTGCGCGGGGAGCCTGTCGCCCGCTACGACACGATCTTTCTCGACACGTGGGATACGCTCGACGCGGCGCACCTGCCGACCGTCAACCGCCTGCGCGACCTCGCCATCCCGCATCTGAGCGAGGGCGGGCGCGTGCTGCTGTGGGGGTACGTCTGGATGCTGCGGCTGTTCGAGGAGGCCTGCGAGCGGCTGCTGCAGGTCGCGCCTGCCGAGCGCTACAGCTGGCTACGCGTGATGACGCGCCAGCGCCCCGCCGTGTGGACGCTGCTGATGCCCGTCGTGGAGCACTTCGTCGGGCAGGAGATCGGGAACATGGACGCGGCGCTCGCGTGGTGCCGCGATTATGCCACCCGTGTGACGGTGTGAGCCCACAGATGACGCAGATAGCACAGATAAATTGATTTGATCCGCGAATGGCACGAATAAAAATCATTAGTGCCATTCGTGTCATTCGTGGACAATACTATTCACCTGTCTGTGTCATGTGTGTTATCTGTGGACTCATAACCACATAAGGGAGCTACCATGCGCGTACTACTCCAACGAGTTTCCAGAGCATCCGTTACGGTAGATGGCGAGATCGTCGGGCAGATCGGCGCGGGGTTCGTCGCGCTGGTCGGGGTGGGCCACGGCGACGGCGAGGAGCAGGCCGCGTGGCTCGCGCGGAAGGTCGCCGGGTTGCGCGTGTTTGAGGATGCCGAGGGGAAGTTCAACCTGTCGCTGCACGACGTGGGCGGGAGCGTGCTCGTCGTGTCGCAGTTCACGCTCTACGCCGACGCCAGCCGGGGGCGGCGGCCCGCCTTTACCGATGCCGCCCCGCCGGAGATCGCCGAGCCGCTTGTCGAGCGCTTCGCGCAGTTCCTCCGCGAGGAGCACAACGTGCCGGTCGAGATGGGCGTGTTCGGCGCGCACATGCTGGTCGAGATTCACAACGACGGCCCGGTGACGATCCTGCTGGAGCGTGATTAGGTGATTTGATCCACGAATGGCACAAATGACACGAATAAATCATTAGTGTCATTCGTGGACTCTTCATCCTGCCATCTGTGGATCAAAAAACACCCCGACCCTCGCCCGGGCCGGGGTGTTGGCGTTACTCGTCGTCCTCGCCGCCGTTCTCCTCTTTCTGAGCCTGCTCCCGCCGCGCCTTGAATGGATCCAGCGGGCGGAACTCGACAATGGGCTTGCTCGGCGTATCAGCGCCCGTCTCACGCCGGGCCTGATGCGCCGTTGTTGCCTCCTGGTCGGCGCGCAGCCCGGCAGGGGGCTGGGGCGGTGCGGGCGGCGGCGACACGGGAGGTGGCGCAGGGCGCGGCGGCGGGCTGCCAGCGGGCGGCTGGGCCGGTGTCTGCGGCTGAGCCGTCGCCTGTGCGGGCGGCGGAGTCTGGGCTTGATGCGGCGGCATCTGCGCCTGCTGCTGATAGGCTCTGTGCTGCTGTGCCGCCTCGATCTGCTTGTAGACGATGTACACGCCGAGTGTCAGCGCTACAAGCGCCCAGTTCGCGCTCGACGGGAACCAGATCGATAGCACGGCGGCCAGCACGAAGCCCGTCGCCAGCCACAGCGCCCAGTCCAATCGGCGCACCGTCAGCCACAGCGCGACGCACACCGCCGCCAGCGCGAAGTTCAGCACCACGTAGAACGGCCCGCCGCTGAGTGGCTGGAGCAGCGTGGAGATCGTCAGGATGGCGACGGCGATGACGCTCAGCGCCCCGGCGGGCAGCAGCGGCCACCACCGCTGCCGGTCGGCCATGTAGGCCACCCAGAAGGGCGCGGCTGTGGCGAGCAGGGCGAAAGCCGCCAGCGTCGCCTGCGAGACGTTGAAGATCGTCAGACCGAGCAGGGCGGCGAACGCCAGCAGCGCGTAGAACGTGATAATCGCCCACCAGCGTGTGCGGCGCGCCACCCATGCGGCACCGAACGGCGCGGCCATCAGTACGAGCGCCGTCATGCCGAGAATCTGCCCGTAAGGCAGGTCAAACCACAGCACGAGGATCAGGATGGCCATGCTGATGAACACCCACGCCGTCAGCGCCGCCCACCACTCGTCCCGGTGGACCAGCCAGCGAGCAATGAAGGGCAGCGACAGGATCGCTACCGCGATCGCCAGAAGCGGCTCCAGTGGGGCGAGAGCGTCCAGTAGGCCGAGGTTCGCGGCCAGGAAGGCGGCTCCACCGCCGATGAGCAGACCGGCCCACACCCAGGCCAGGAACGTCGTGGCGCTCCGGCGGGGTGGGGGCGGGGTAGGTGTGGGTGTTTGTGCCATGATGAACCTCTTTCCAGCGTTGTCTTAGCTTCCAGTACGGCTAACGATGTTGTCGCTCAGCCCGCAGGCTGGGCGAATGTCGGCTCTACTCGTGGTCGGCCTCCGGCCCGGTCTGCCGCGTGCCGAGCGACTCGAAGGTGTCCGGGGCGCGATCGGCCTCAGGGCCGTAGCGCGGCGTCTCGATGTGCTCCGTGATGGCTGGGCGGCTGCCGCCGCGCACGAACTGCCGGGTGAGCAGGAAGAGGCCCGCGATAACCAGCGCCACCGGGATGATGATCTCGAACGCGCCCGCGAGCAGCCCCACGCCGATGGTCAGCATGATGCCGCCGGGGATCAACGCCCACCAGTTCTCCCGGTTGCGCAGGTACACGTACAGGAACGGCAGGGCGATGGCGAACATGACGTACGCGCCGACGATGTCGCCAGGGTTGCGGCGGACAAACCACAGGTCTTCAATCACAAGGATGCCGATGATCGCGCCCATCACATAGGCCGGGATCAGCGCCCACCAGTTCTCGCGGTTCAGCAGGTAGACGACCAGGAAGGGCAGGGCAATCGCGCTGAGCACGTAGACGGCGATCAGGTCGCCACTCAGCCCGACGCCAACACTGACCATCGACAGCAGGATCAGCCCGGCAATCGCCCCGAACACGTATGCCGGGATGAGCGCCCACGTCTGGCGCCCGCTCGCGATGTACACGGCGAGGAACGTAACCGCGATGCCCGCCATCATGATCGCCCAGATCAACTCGCTCACGACCAGCCCGATTGTCTGGTTCAGCAGGAAGACCACCCCCAGAAAAACGAGGAGGAGCCCCCACAGCCAGCCATAGCGCTTCTCACTTACGGTTTCCATCAGTCCACTCCAGTCGTGCGGTAAAGTATGTCCATGCGTATCTACCATCTTGTACGCACGGACAGGCCGCGAGGTTGTAAATCACGCGGCCCGGCCCGAAAAGCAAGAGGCCGCGTATTGCGGCCTCTGTTGCTTCCTTCGTTTACCGGTCGTACTCCGGCCCGTTGCCGCGCGCCCCGATCGGCTCAAACTCCGCGATGGGTTTATCGGCCTCTGGCCCGTAGGTGGGCGTTGGCTGCGCGATCTGCGCCGGCGTGGTGGTGGATGCGCTCCGCCCGTTCATCTGCCGGACGAGCAGGTAGATGCCCACGATGATCATCGCCACCGGGATGAGCCAGGCGACGCCCGCGACGAGGAAGGCCATACCGATGGCCGCCATGATGCCGCCGGGGATCAGCGCCCACCAGTTGCTGCGGTTGCGCAGGTACACATACAGGAACGGTGCGGCAATCGCAAAGTTGATGTACGCCGCCACGAATTCACCGCGCATCCAGGACCCCAGCAGGGGCAGGAGGCCAACCGCGCCCATCGTGTAGGCGGGGATCAGCGCCCACCACTGCGAGCGGTCGCGCAGGTACACGTACAGGAACGGGAAGCCGATGGCGAACATGATGAACGACGCAGTCACCGCGCCCGACAGGAACGGAATCGTGCTCAGCAGGATGATGCCCGCGATCACTTCCGCACCGTAGGCGAGGATCAGTGCCCACCACTGGCTCCGGTTCTGCATGTACCAGCTATAGATGGCCAGGCCACCGACCGCGAAGGCCGCTGACCACAGCAGGCCGCTGATGAAGCCGGGGAAGACCTGGTTTACCAGGAACGCGCCGCCGAGCGCGATCAGCATCACGCCCAGAAACCAGCTCGTCCCCGACCGGTTGTTTTTAATTTCCGATCCCATATTTCAGATTCTCCTTTGCACCCGGTTTTGTGTGCTGCTCTAGGAATAATTCCGAGCTTGCCTGGTTTACGTTAGTTGGGTGTTTCTATCCAATACTACGCATAACGCGCGGAGGAGTTGTACGGATTTCAGGAGATTTGTGTGAAACAGGGGCGGCAGTGGCGGTATGTGGTCAGAATTAGCCCGCCGCGAGTGCAAAATGCTCCTGGTGTTTTGCCACCTATCTCGCCCAGAAGGCGCGGCGAGGAGTCGAAGATATTAACCCGCCGCGACTAAACGTCGTGGCTCCCGACCTGCTTAACCGCCTGTGGGGGAAAAGGGGTGCGCCGACGCGGAGCGCCGGGACGGGGGGATGAGGGGGCACAGAACAACCCCGCAAACAAAACAAAGCCGCGAAGTTTATTCGCGGCGTCGTTGTCAAGTTATCAAATCATGTTAGCAAGTGTTGCTGTCATCCCCCCTTCATCGAACGACCGCAGCCGCATCCACATGAATGGCTGCGCGGATCGCCTCGGACAGTCTGCCCGCGTCGGGGGTGTGCAGCATTTGCAGTGTGCGCGGGCGTGGCAGGTCCACGCTGAACTCGGCCTCGATGTGGCCGGGGCGTGGGCCCATCACCAGCACGCGGTCGGAGAGCAAGATCGCCTCGCTGATGCTGTGGGTTACCATCAGCACGGTGCTTTCGCGCGCCTGCCAGATGCGCAGCAGTTCCTCGCCGAGCGCGTCGCGCGTCATCGCGTCCAGCGCGCCGAACGGCTCATCAAGCAGCAGCACCTCCGGCTCCTGCACGAGTGCCCGCGCAATGGCGACTCGCTGCGCCATGCCGCCGGAAAGCTCCGCCGGGTAAGCGCCCTCAAAACCTGCCAGCCCGACGAGCGCGGCAAGCTGGTGGGCCGCCTCCTGGCGCTCGTCCGCCGGCACGCCTGCAAGCTCCAGTGGCAGGGCGATGTTCTCCGCGACGGTGCGCCATGGCATCAGGTTCGCCTGCTGGAACACGTGGCGGATCTTCGGGTGCGGCTTCACAACCGGCTCACCGTCGAGCATGATCTCACCGCTTGTCGGGGTGATCAGCCCGGAGATGATGCGCAGCAGGGTGCTCTTGCCGCAGCCGGACGGTCCGACGAGGCATGTAAACGTGTTCCTCGCGAGCGTCAGGTTGACATCCCTCAGGACGGGGAGCGGGCCGCTGTCCGTCTGAAAGGTGTGGTTGACATGCCTCGCGACGATAACCGGGGTGGGTTCAGTCATGATGTTCAGGGCACGAACTCGTTGGTGTACGCTTGTTCCAGATCAAGCGGGCTGTCAAGCAGGCCGATGCTGAGCAACACTTCCTGCATGTTCTCCCACGCCTCCGGGTTAGACATCCCGTAGCGCTCGCCCTGCCACAGCTCCGTCGAACGAGCGAGCACCTCGCGGGCGATGTCCTCGTTGGCCGGGTCGTTCAGCCCCTCAACAAACTTCTTGCTCATCTCAAAGGCCTCGTCGGGGTGGTCGGTCGCGTAGCGCAGACTCTCGGCGAAGGCCTCAGCCATCGCGCGGACCAGTTCAGGCTCGTTCTTGATCACATTTTCGTTGGTGATCAGCCCGTTCGAGACGAGGTTGGCGTAATCGGAGACGGGCAGCAGCACGATCTCCTCGCCCGCTGCCTCAAGGTGCACCGGCTCGTTCGCCACGTAGACCACCACCGAGTCGACCCGGTCAGTCAGCAGCGTTTCGACCTGCGCGTAGCCGGTCGTCTGGAGGTCGATGTCGTCGTCCGTGAGGCCCGCCGCACCGAGCAGTGCCTCCAGCCCGATGTAGCTGGCCCCCTCCTTGACCGGCGTGCCGACGCTCCGCCCGGCGAGGTCCTCGATGCTGTTGATGCCGGAATCCGCCTTGGCGGCGACCGCCACCGGGAACTGCTGGTACCAGGCAAAAAAGTACACGAGCGGCAAACCCTGCTGGCGTGCCAGCAGAACCTGCTCCCCACTCAGGACGGCAAACTTGATCTCGCCAGTGCCAAGCAGGCGCGCGCCGTCCGTCTCCTGCCGGTGCTGGATCACAAGATCGATGCCGCGCTCGGCGAAAAAGCCCTTCTCAATGCCGACGTAGTAGGGCGCAAACTGGATATCCGGGATGTAGCCAATTGAAATGACGACCTTTGTCGGTTCGTCGTCTGAGGCAGCCGACAGCGCACCTGCCGGGTTTGCGCCCTGCTGCGGGGCGCAGGCGGCGAGTGTCAGGGTAGTGATGAGGATGAGGATGGGGAGCGTCAGGCGATAGGCCATACTCAGTAAAGACTCCTTCGGGCTTGTGAAGCTACAACGATTCCGGGTTACTTGCCAGCCTCGCGCCAGCGCAGCGCCCGCTTCTCCAGCAGGCCGACCGCGCCATAGAGCGACAGCGCCAGCATGATCAGCGCCAGCACGCCGACAAACACGCGCGCCGTGTCGTACTGCCCGTCGGCCAGGTTGATCATGAACCCCAGCCCGGCGTCGGAACCGGCGAACTCGCCGACCACCGCGCCGATCACCGAGAGCGTCGCGCCGACCTTCAACCCGGCGAGCAGCACGGGCATGGCCGCGGGCACTTCGAGCTTGGTGAAAACCTGCCAAGGCGTCGCCTGGAGCGAGCGCATCAGGTCACGCAGGTCCTGCGAGACGCCGCGCACGCCCGCAATCGTGTTGACGAGGATCGGGAAGAACACGATCAGCGCGCTGACGAGCACCTTGCTCAACAGGCCGGGGCCGAACCAGATCACGAGCAGGGGGGCAATCGCCACGATGGGGATTGCCTGCGACGCCACGAGGTAGGGCGAAAGTGCCCGCTCGATAGCGACGGACTTGGCGACAGCGTACCCCAGCACGACGGCCAGCGACACGCCGATCGCCAGCCCACCGAGCACCTCGACGAGCGTGACGCCCAGATGCCGCCAGAGCGTGCCGTCCAGCGCGACGGCGACGAACTTCTCCGCAACGCGCGCGGGTGAAGGCAGGATGAAAGCGGGGTAAGCCCCCAGCCGGACGACGGCCTCCCAGCCGAGCAGGAACAGGATCAGCGTGAGCACGGGCAGCAGCCTGCCCCACGGGATCGCGGCGTGTGTGGCGCGTTCGGCTTTGGATTGACGATGCCGATCTGCCAGACCGATCTGCATAATCAGACCTCTTCGTCAGTCATTTGCAGTGAGCGAATCCGCCAGGGCAGGGGGAGGGTTTGAGGAGGCCGACAGCACGTCGCAGCATGCGACGTCTGGTCGTGTCAATCTGCACAACCGCCAGAAGCAAAAACCCGAAGTCGGTGTGACTTCGGGGCGCTGACAAAGCGTGCAGCAGGCTTTTGTAGCCTGTACACCTGTGCCGACCTTCTCCCATCCTGACTGTCACAGTCGGCCCCGGGCTCTCACCGGAGTCCACCGCTCGCGCGGGTCGTGGGCTCGTGGTCTGGCTCGCCAGACCCATCACCACCGATCGGGAATTTCACCCTGCCCCGAAGGTCAATATATGTTTTTGGTTAGCCTGATTATAGCCCTGCGCCGCCCACCCGTCAAGACTTGTGAAGTCTATCACAAATGAACGGGCGCAGCTCTATGCCTGCTGCCAGCGCACGCGGATTTTCGTCCCCTCGCCGGGCGCGCTCTCGATGCTGATCGTTCCGCCGATGGCCTCGGTGCGCTCGCGCATGATGCTCAGCCCCAGATGGTTCTGCGGGACGGACTCGACGTCGAAGCCCTGCCCGTCATCGCAGATCGACAGTTCGACCTCGTTTCCGTGGCAGTAGCCGGAAACCGTCACGTGGGAGGCCCGCGCGTGCTTGAGCACGTTGTTCAACGCCTCCTGCGTGATGCGGTACAGCGCGACCTTCACGTCGGCAGGCGGGGCGGCGGTCATCTCAAAGTCCAGTTCGATGTTGACAAGCCCGCGCCCGCCCAGCGCCTCGGTAAGCTGTTTGAGCAGTTCCTTGAAGTCGGCTTCGAGCAGCGAGGTCGGGCGTAGCTCCAGCAGCAGCGTGCGCATCTCCGCCAGCGCGCCGCGTGTGAGCTGCCGCAGCTCGCGCAGACGCCGCTCGCCCTCCGGGCGGTTGCGCTCCCACAGCATCGGCAGCACCTCGGCGATCAGGCTGGTCGAGAACAGCGTCTGCGTCACCGCGTCGTGCAGTTCGCGGGCGAGGCGATTGCGCTCGGCGGCGGCGGCGGCTTCGCTGGCCTGCTCGTAGAGGCGGGCGTTCTCAATGGCAAGCGAGGTGTGGTCGGCGAAGCGTGACGCCAGATCGACATCCTCGTCACTGAACTGTGTCGGCTGCTCGTAGTAGAACGACAGGCTGCCATACACCTTGTCTTTGACGATCAGCGGGACGGTCAGCGCGCTGCGGTAACGGTTGAGCGTGACCTCACGCCATGCCCGCAGGCCGGGGTCGGGCGTGTTGTCCTGCTGAACGGCCTCCCGCAGCGAGGCGGGCGGCTCCTCCATCACGAGCGGCTGCCGCTGCATAATGGTGTGGTCGGTGAGTTCCGCCGCGTAGAGCGGGTAGCCCTTCACCCACTCGATGGACTCGGGCGTGCCGCGCCGTGCGGCAAACTCGACCCACTGCTTCTCGTAGTTGATGCGCGTCAGCACGGCGGCATCCGCGCCCATCATCCGGCAGGACTGCTCGACGATGTAATCCAGAATTTCGTTGAGCGGGCGGTTGGAGTTCAGCACGCCCAGTATGTCGCCAAGGCTCTCGGCGACGCGCCGCCGCTGCTCGATCTCACGCGTGCGCTCCTCGACGCGCTGCTCCAGCGTGGCATAGGCGAGCTTCAGCGCGTCCTGCGCGCGCTTGTGCTCGATGGCGATGCCGACAAGGTGCGCCGCCACCTGGATGGTCTGCAACTCCGCCTCGGAGGGGACGCGCCGGTTGTGATAATACATGGCGAAGGTCCCCAGTACCTCGCCGCTGGATGAGAGCACCGGCTCGGACCAGCACGAGCCGAGCCCGCAGCGCTGGGCAAGCTCGCGCAGGCCCTCCCAGCGCGGGTCGGTGGCGATATTCTCGACAATCACCCGCTGGCGTGTGTAGGCTGCCGTGCCGCACGACCCCGCGTTCGGGCCGATCTCCATCCCCTCTATCGCATCGAGGTACTCGCGCGGCAGCCGGGAGGCCGCGCCCACGTGCAGCCGCTGCCCGTCCTCGTCGAGCAGCATGACCAGCGCCTGCAGCCCCGGCCACTGCTCCTCGATGATCTCGACGAGCGCTTGCAGCGTCTCGTGGAAGCCGCCGCCCGTCGCAAGAAGTTCCAGAAACTGCTGCTGCCCGGCCTGGATCTTCTGCGAGCGCTTGTTCTCCAGCGCGTTCACGAAGATCTCGCCGACAATCTTGAGCAGGGCGATGGTTTCCTCAGACCATGTTTTCTCCGCGCGCACTGCATCGAAGCCCAGGAAGCCGATCGCCTCGCCCCGGTACATCATCGGCACGGCGACGAGCGAGCGAATCTCCTGCCGCTCGAACTCGCGCCGGTCGGCTTCGGCCTCTGGCGGCATGTCGGCCACGCGGGGGATGTGCAGCACCTGCCCGCTCATGATCACCCGGTTGGTCCAGGCCATTGCCTCAATCGGGATGTCCTGCAGGCAGTGCTCCTGCGCCTCGACATCCTCCGCGCACCACTCGCTTATGCATGACATTTCCGTGCGCGCGCCGGAGTACAGGAACACGTAGCTGCGGTCGACGCCGGTATAGCGACCGATCGTCTCCAGCGCCCGCAGCATGCCTTCATCCACGTCGTCGGGCGCGAGGTTGATGAACTGCGTCGAGATGCCGGTGATGATGTTCTCCAGCGCGATGCGGGCCTCAAGCTCCGCCTCGACCTTTTTGCGCTCGGTGATGTCGGTGTGCGAGCCAGCCATCCGCACCGGGCGGCCCTGCTCGTCGCGGGTGGCGCGGCCCCGCGCCAGAATCCAGCGGTAGGAGCCGTCGCGGTGGCGCAGCCGGTGCTCGACCTGGTAGTGCTCTGTTTCACCGGCCAGGTGCGCCTCGATGGCCGCCTGTACGCGGGCGCGGTCGGCGGGGTGAATGAGCCGCTGCCATGACTCAAACTCCGGGGCGACGTCCTCCTCATCGTAGCCGAGGATGTGCTTCCAGCGGGGCGAGAAATCCACCTTGTTGGTGATGAGGTCCCAGTCCCACAGCCCGTCGTTGGCCGACTCCATGAGGAAGGTCAGCCGTTCCTCGCGCACGCGCAGCGCCTCTGCTGTCCGCTCAAGCTCGTCGGCCATGGCGACCCGCTCGGTGGCATCGGTCGCGACGAGGATGATCCCCGCGACGTGCTGGTCGCGGATCAGCGGGCTGAGCACCATATCCCAGGCGGAGCGGATGCCGCCGGACTCCAGCCGCAGCCCCTCCCGCTGGACGGTTTCGCCTGCCAGCACGGCTTCAAACAGCGGCAGAACCTGCTCCTCGGTACCCGGCGCGATCTCGAACCAGGACTTGCCCTTGAGGCTTGTCCCCTCGGGGAGCGGCGAGTACTTCTCGACGAACTCCAGCCACGTCGGGTTGCAGCGAACCAGCCGGTAGGCGCGATCAAAGACGGCTATGCCCATTGGCATGCGGTCAAAGAGCAAGTCAAGCAGCTCGCTGTTATCAAGCCGGGTCAGCATGATACGCTCCACGTATCCAAGGCTGGGGGGAAGGCCTGGTGTATGTCATCACAATCATAGCAGGAAATTTCGTGAGATGGAACGGCTGTGCGAAAATCGGCCCCCTCACCCCGGCGAGCCGCCGCAGGCGGCTCGCCACCCTCTCCCTCGGTCGGCACATGATGCTGCGCATCACGCGCCTGGGGAGAGGGGGATCACGTCCGGCCAGTATCGCCCCTTCTCCCCTTGGGGGAGAAGGGTGCCGACCACCGCAGGTGGTCGGCGGAATGAGGGGGCCTCCCCACCCACACGAAAAGGCCCGGCCCCGTGGCCGAGCCTCAATCTGGCTGTATGGGGCGGGCTTAACTCTCTTCCTCTCCGGCCTCGCGCTCGTGGGGCTTGGGGTTGAGGTCATGCACGCCGCCCGACTTGGCGTACACGATGCGCTCGCTGATGTTCGTCACCCGGTCGCCGATGCGCTCCAGGTTGTGCCCGGCCCACAGCAGGTAGGTCCCCTCCTCGATGGAAAGCTCGCCGCTCGTCATGCGCGTAATCACCGACTCGAACAGCTTTTGATACTCGACGTCAACTTCGTCGTCCATGCGTGCAGCTTCGCGCGCCTTCTGCCCGTCCATCTCGACGTAGGCGTCCATCACGACGTCGAGCATGGCCTTGACCTGCTGGTGCATCCTGTCGATGGTGCTCGGAACCTCAATCGGGGCGTGTCCCGAGTAGCGAATGGCGGTCTTGGCAATACCCGCTGCGTGGTCGGCCATACGCTCCAGCTCGTTGGAGATAAGCAGGTCGGCAATCAGCATCCGCAGGTCACGCGCCATCGGCTGCTGGAGCGCGAACGTCTTGAGGACGTGCTCCTCGATCTTCTCGTGAAGCTCGTCCATGACATCGTCCTCGTTGACGACGGTCTGGGCGAACTCCTCCTCGTGACTCTGGAATGCCTCCAGCGCCCGGTCGATCGCCTGCATAACGAGGGAGCTAAACCGCAGGATATCATCGCGGATGGTGGTGATATCCCGCTCTAATATACTTCTGGCCGACATGAGTATACTCCAGTTCTCGATATTTCTTAACGTATCTTTAATATACCATAAGTTCGTTCTGGCAATACGAGCAGAAGGTCAGCACGGGCTCAGCCGAATCGACCGGAGATGTAGTCTTCTGTCTCTTTGTTGGTGGGCGAGGTGAAGATCTGCTGAGTCGGGCCACCAGCCCTTACCCCGGCCTGCGCTCCGTGCAGCCTGCGGCTGGGAGGGCAGGCGCAGCCGCGATGGGGCGGGGTTTGGCCCCACCCAACAAAAAGGCCCCTCGCCGCGGCGAGGGGCCTCCAGAGCCAGAGCGGTAGAATGGCTACTCGGCGCTGCTCTCCAGGTTGAGCAGCTTGAACAGCCGCTGGTAGTCCATGTACTCGGCCATCAGCGCCTCGAAGCGGGCGAGCTTGGCCGCCTGCCCGAGCCGCGTCTTGCCGAAGACGCCTTCGATAGCCTCAACGGTTTCCAGCGTGTTTGTCGATACAAGCAGCACGGTTACGCCGAGCTGCTCCGCGCGCTCGATGACGGCAGCGCTCGGCTGGAGGTTGCCGGTCAGGATCAATGCGGTGGTAGAGGTTTCCAGCGCCGCAAGCTGCACGTCGGTGCGGTCGCCGCCGGTGATAACGGCCTTGTTCTGGATCTGCCGGAAGCGGGAAAGCGCCTCCTGTGCGCTCATCGCGCCGACCATCAGGTTCTCGACCAGCGCGTTCTCGCTCACCGCCTTGGTGATGGGCCGCGCGTCGAGCACGTCGATCAGCTCGCCGACGCTGATCGCCGCCAGCTCGGGGCGCTCAACGATCGTGCCGAGCACGGGGATGCCCTTGCTCTCAAGGAAGGGCACGGCTTCCTTCTCGACGAACTCCAGCTCGGTATCCGGCACGCGGTTCAGCACGACGCCCAGCAGCCGGTCGCCCAGGCGGAACTGAGCGGCGAGCGCGTCGTCCAGCAGGCGGAGGCGGCCCCGGTACTTGACCACGACGAGCACCTGCGCGTCGAGCATCTCGGCGACGTGCGGCGTCGAAAGGCCGAGCGCGTAGCCCATGCGCAGGCTGCCGCCGCCCTCCAGCAGCAGCACGTCCTTGCTCTCGCTTGCCGGCCCGATGGCCTCCCGAATCTTGTCCTCCAGGCCGCAGCCGTCATCCTCCAGGCAGTCGGGCAGCATCGCGGGCGTGATGACAACCGGCGCCAGATCGCGCGGGTCTTTGTCCAGTGCGAGCACGTTCTTGACGAAGGTCGCGTCTTCGTCGACGACACGCCCCCCCACCTGCGTCGCCTCGTAGCTGAGCGGCTTCAAATAGCCGACCTTGTAGCCTTCAGCCTGTAGCCGCTTGCCCACGCCGAGCAAAACGGCAGTCTTGCCGGAGAAGTTTTCAATTGACGTGATATATATTGCCTTCATTGGTTCCCTGCTGTCCTCTCGATTACTGTGTCCTGTTCAGCCGGTGGTAGGTTGCGTGTCTCCACCCAATTATATCCACTGCGCCCAAAACCTACTCCTGACTTGTCAGGACAAGGCGCATATCGATGGCTACCGCGCCCTGGCCCTTCTCAAAGACCATCAGCGGGTTGATGTCCAGCTCGACGATCTCCGGGAAGTCGGTGACAAGCTGGCCGACACGCATCAGCGTGTCAACAATCGCTTCCTTGTCAACGGGAGGACGCCCGCGCACGCCGTCCAGCAGGGCGTGCGCCCGGATCTCGTCAAGCATCTGCCACGCCTCCCGGCGGGAGAAGGGAGCAATGCGGAAGGTCGCGTCCTTGAGGATCTCGACGTAGATGCCGCCCAGCGCAAAGGTGACAAGCGGGCCGAACTGCGGGTCGCGGTTCATGCCGACGAGCACCTCAAGCCCCTGCGGCGTCATCTCCTGCACGGTGCAGCCCCAGATGCGCGCGCCGGGCACGTAGCGCTCGGCACGGTAGACCATCAACTCGAACGCGTCGCGCACGTCCTGCGCGTTCTGCAGGCCGACGCGCACACCGCCCACGTCTGTCTTGTGCAGGATGTCCGGCGAGGCGATCTTGAGCACGACCGGGTAGCCGATGCGCCCGGCGATCTCGACGGCCTCCTCGGGCGTCGAAGCCAGTTCAGTCTGGGGGATCTTAAAGCCGTAGGCCTCGAGAATGGCCCTCGCCTCGAAGTCGCCAATCGAAACACGCCCCTCGGAGCGCACCTTCTCGAAGACCTGCTTCACCGCCTCGCGGTCCACGTCGATCTCTTCGTACTCCGGCAGCGGCTCGTCACGGGCGATCCGGTAGTCTGCCATGGCACGCAGCGCTGCAACAGCCCGCTCGGGGAAGGGGTAGTTGGGGACGCCGCGCTCGGTCAGCACGTCGATGCCCTTCTGCACTTCCTTCTCGCCCATGAATACCGCGAGCACCGGGATGTCCACCCGCTCGCACAGGTTGGCGACGGCTTCCGCCGTGCCGACGATGTCGGTCAGCGCCTGCGGCGTCAGGACGACGAGAATACCGTCCACGTTCGGGTCCTGCGAGACCACATCGATGGCGTACTCGTAGCGGTCGCCCGCAGCGTCGCCGAGCACGTCCACCGGGTTGGCGGCGGAGGCGGCGTCGGGCAGGTAGCTCTCCAGCTTCTTGATCGTCTCGTTGTCAAAACGGGCGATCTTCAGGCCGCTGCGCTCGATGGCGTCGGTCGCAAGGATGCCCGGCCCGCCCGCGTTCGTGATGATCGCGATGCGGTCGCCCTTGAGCAGCGGCTGGTAGGCGAAGGCGCGGGCGAAGTCAAACAGCTGCTCCATCGTGTGCGCGCGGATGATCCCCGCCTGCTTGAAGGCGGCGGCGTAGGCCTGCTCGGAACCGGCCAGCGAACCGGTGTGCGAGGAGACCGCCCGCGACCCGGCCTGCGTCACGCCGGATTTCACCGCGACGATGGGCTTCTTCTTGCTGGCGAGCCGCGCCGTGTCGATGAACTCCCGCCCCGAGGGCACGCCCTCGATGTAGGCCATGATCACATTTGCGTTGGGGTCGTCCGCCCACATCTGCAACAGATCGATCTCGCTGACGTCTGCCTTGTTGCCGAGCGAGACGAACTTGGAGAAGCCCAGCTCGCCCGCGAGCGACCAGTCCAGCACGGCGGTGCCCAGCGCGCCCGACTGCGACATGAAGTTGATCGGCCCCTTCGGGGGCGTTCCCGCCGCGAACGAGGCGTTGAGCGGGGTGAAGGTGTCAATCACGCCGAGGCAGTTCGGGCCGATAACGCGGATGCCGTACTGCTTCGCGATCTGCATCAGCTCGCGCTCGCGTTCAAGCCCTTCCTTCCCTGCCTCGCGGAAGCCGGCGGTGATCACCACGACGGAGGGGATGCCCTTCTCGCCGCACTCCTTCATTGCGCCGGGCACAAACTTGTAGGGGATAACGATCACGGCGAGGTCGATCGGGTCTTCTACGTCCAGCACGCTCGGGTAGGCGGGCAGCCCCAGCACCTCACCGCCCTTGGGGTTGATCGGGTAGACCTTGCCGATCTTGACATACCCGCCCTCGATGAGGTTCTTGACAACGGCATAGCCCAGCTTTTCAGGGTCGCGCGAGGCGCCAATGACAGCTACTGATTTGGGTTCGAAGAACGTCTCTAGCATATACTCGATTCCCTGCTTAGGCTTTCTACTGGGTTCTCACGGAACATGGATTAGAAACGGCGCACAGCCGGGCTGCGCGAGCGCATCCAGTGAGATGGAATACTCCGTTTCGCTGACGATATCAGGCTTGATGGTTATCGTGCAGGCATCTTCGGACTGCGTGGTCGTGTAGACGACGCCATCGCCGAAGGGCGCGTAATCGAAAAGCCCCTCACGCACCTGTGCTGATGATACCCGTTCGCCCTCTTCACCGTCGACCGGGACGAGCGCCCACAACTGCGCGGTACGTCCGTCATCGGCGGGGGAGGGGGCGGTCAGGTCGAGCAGCAGGTGCTCGCCGTCCGGGTGCCAGCGCAGGCTCAGGGCCGCCATCCCGTCGGGCGTCTCGACCGCGGTCGTGCGGCTCAGGCGCAGATCGTACACGTGCGCGGCAACATCCAGCTCAGCGACCGCATACGCCAGCCGGGCGCCGCTCGGCGAGAGCCGGGGCTCGCCGACCATCGGCGTTTCCGCCTCGAACAGCCGCCGCGCATGCCCTGTTGCCGGGTCCACCGCATACACGCTCGCCGGTTCATCACGCAGAGCTGCCGGGGCCAGCAGGATCGGTCCGCCCGCCACCCACGCGAACGGCACGAGCGGCAGGGCGTTCTCCAGCGCGCCCCGGCTGGTCAACACGCAGCTCTCGCCGCCCTCCAGCGAGGCCAGCTTCAGCGCCCAGTCGGCGTCGGCCAGCGGCACGCCGTCCTCACGCACCTCGACGTAGGCCACCTCTCGCCCGTCCCCGGACAGCGCCAGCGCGATGATGCGCGCCCCGGCGGGCGTCTCGACGAGCAGGCGGTCATCCGGCTCCGCCAGCGGCCACACAGCGATACCCTGCTGAGAGCCATCTGCGCCCCACAGCAGGTAGGCCAGGGTCGTGCCGTGCGGGTCGGCGGTGAGGCTGCCCGCTGTCTGCCCGTCGTCCAGCGGCAGGCCGACCACTGTGAGCGTGCCGTCGGTGGCGACGCTGGCGACAGCTTGCACGGCTCCTGCATCCGGCGCAACCCAGATCTGCCGCGGGTCGAGCGCGAGAACGGGCGTAGGCTCCAGCGTGGGTTCAGGCGTTGGGGTGGGCGCGGCGGTCGGCGCGGGGGTAGGGTTTGCCGCAGATGAATCATCCAGCGGAGCCGCGGCACTCGCGTCGGGTGCGGGACTGCACGCGAGCAGCAGGCTCGCACATGCGATCAGCGCCAGGGCAAGCGGCGCTCTGCAGATCGTCTGGATGACAGGTCTCATACGGTACTCACCCCGCGCGGTCGCGGAGGCTGCTACGGTCCACCCGGTGCTAGCGCCGGGTGGCGCCGCCAGGCGAGCGTGAAACGTGTGGTCGGGGCGCGGTCGTTCGATGCCCACACGGCCATTATAGCATGCGGGGATCGGGCATTAAAGGCGAGAGCCGCGCCGGTGGAGCTTTGGCGCGATATTTCGTGAATACTGTCACAAATGTGATGGGGAAAAGGCTGGGAGGGGACGGGGCGATCAAGAAACAGAGAACGCCGCGACGTTCCGTCGCGGCTCCGGGCGTGCCGGGGCAGCGTATCAAATCTGCTCACGGCCAGGCTGAAAAAGATAGCCCCTTCTCCTCTGTGTGGAGAAGGGGCTCGCGGACCTGCCTACAGATGGGGCGGGCTGGGATGTGGGGCGAGTTAAGCCTTGCCTATTCCGGCGGAGGCGACGAGATCAGCAGGTCCGCGCCGGGAAGTTCGTCACCGGTCAGGCGCTGGTAGCTGAGCTGGAGCAGCGACACAAGGTATTGTAGGTTGTGGGCAGGGATGGCGTTGCTGCTGGCGAGCTTGTAGTTGTAGACCGCGCCCTTCAGGTCCAAGCTGGCGTCCTCGGGCAGTACGACGTACGGATAGTGGTCAAGAAGCTGCACGCCGCGAACCTTAAGCTGGCGCTCCAGCGCCCTGAGCAGCCCGTCGATCTCCTGCTCGTTCGTCTCGACGCGCCCGTCGCCGTCATAGTCGCGCTTGGCGACCATCGTGAAGGTCTCCATGCTCTCGCCATGGCAGAGCTGGCAGACCTCGACGTTCTCGACGCTGTCGGGGCTGGTCATGGCGAAGGTGTGCCCGCCGACCTCGTTATGCCCCGGCAGCGGCGCGCCTGCTTCGTCCACGCCGGGCGTGTCGGCCATGTGGCAGGTGATGCAACTCTCCTCAAGGATCAGCGAGTGCAGCGTGCTAGGCAGTTTCTCTCCCCAGGTATAGCCGCCGGTCCCGGAGAGGAGTTCCGCCGCCGCCGAATAGTGTGGCGTCTGGAAGCGGCTGCCCTCAACCGCGCGGACCGGGTCGACACGCGTGTTGTGGCACGTCATGCAGGTGGCGGCGGCGCCCGCCTCGGTCACATTGGTGCCGTCGGGCAGCAGCACCTGGTCGAACACGCGCAGTTGATCCGGGCGGTCGGAGTGGTGCGGGTCATGGCAGACCGCGCAGGTAATCGGTTGGTAGTCGGTGCGGCGCTCCTCCGGCGGCAGGCCCTTAGCCGCGTCGATGTAGCCGCCGCCGGTATGGCAGGCCACGCAATCACGGTGATCCTCGCCGATCGGGTACCAGAAGGCGTGAGCGGTGCGGTCGGCATGGGCGCTGTTCTCCCACTGCTGTGGGATGGTGTACGTCGGGCCCTGGGCGTGGCACTGGGCGCACGTGCCGTACTCCAGCCCGATGGCAATCGGCCCCATGGCCTCCACATCGCCGGTGACGTGCTCGGAGCCCGGCCCGTGGCAACTCTCACACTGGACGTTCGCCAGCGCCGCGACCTCGGGCGCATCCTCAAGCATCTGCTCCCAGTTGCCCTCGCTCAGCACGGAGGGGAACTCCCACCCGGCTTCGCGGGCGACGTCGTCAAAGCCGCCGTTGTTGGCCTCGGAGTGGTTGTCGAAGCCGGTGGTGTGGCACGAGATGCAGTTGGGGCCGTAGTCCTCGGTGGCGTGCCCGTCGATGCCCTCGCTGAACACCGTCGCATGCGCGGTCTGCGCCCAGGCCTCCGACTTGCTGCGGTGGCAGGACGCGCACTCCGGCAGGGCCGGCTCGTCGCCGTCCATCAGCCCAACGCCGACGTAGCCATCCACCGCGTGGACCGTCCACGAATCGGTTGCGGTGTTGCCGTTGCTATCCGTCGCGCGGAGTGTCAGCACGTACGCACCGGGCACGTCTGTTTGCCAGCGGGCCACGCCGCCGTCGGTGAGCAGCCGTGCGTTCGAGCCGTCGGGCGGCTGGAGCGACCACTCAAACTTGAAGCCCTCCACCTCGATGCGGTAGCTCTGCGCCTGCGGGTCGAACGCTTCGAGGCTCTCGACCTGCATGTCGGGGGTGATGGCGTAGGGCATCACAAACGCCTGGGGCGGCTCGGTCTCCGGGTCCTCCCCGGCGGGGATGGCGTAAGGCTCCGCCGCCACGACTGCACCGACGCCCACCACGTCACTGGCCGTTGTGACGACGGGCACCGTGCTGATTTCGCTGAGCGCCGTGCCGCTCCCGCTTCCGGCGGGAGAGACAGGTTCGGGAGGTGTGGTGGGTTCGACAGCAGGCTGAGGGGTGCTGTCGGAGGGAGTGTCGGGGGCGGCGCTGCATGCGGCGAGTGCCGCCGCTGCCAGAATCGCGATCAGTCCTCCGATGGCGTTCCACTTACCAGACATTGACTAGCGGATCCCTTCCTGATCGATGAAGTTCGAAGCTGTGTCACGGGCAGTGCCCGGCTGCTGCCGGTTGGTCGCACGAAAGGCGGCCCACCGCCCCCTGCCGGAGGCGCATTGCCAGCCTTCCGATTTACACCCGATTATGGGTGAAACAACCTACACCGTAGCAGTGGAAACTATCATGATTGTTCGGGAACATTGTCACAATACTATGACATTCCGCCCCGACTTTGTGATGGACAGCACATGACCGCCTATGGCGTATAGCCCATAATGAATACTGGAGATCATGCGCCCGGTGGCAGGCACCACCAGGCTTGTCCACGTTTAAAACAATTAAACAACATCTGTGTCATCTGCGCCATCTGTGGACTCACCTTTATGTATGGGTGGAGTCCACAGATGACACAGATAGCACAGAGAAAATTTGCCCACGAACAGCACGAATTAAAAATAATTAAACCACATTCGTGTCATCTGTGGACTCTTAAAAACAAGGAAGTGGGACAATGAGCCAACCGATCCGGCTGCTGCTTGTCGACGATCATGACGTGGTGCGGGCGGGCATCCACGCCTTGCTGGACGCGCAGCCCGACATGCAGGTGGTTGGCGAGGCGGCCAACGGCGTTGAGGCGGTCGCGCGGGCGGTCGAGCTCCGGCCCGACGTGGTGCTCATGGACATCGCCATGCCGGAGATGGACGGTATCGAGGCGACGCGCCGCCTCAGCGAGTGTTGCCCCGACGCGGCAGTGCTGGCTCTGACGGTTCACGAGGGGCGCGAGTCGTTCTTCGCGATGCTCCGCGCGGGTGCATCCGGCTACGTACCCAAGTGCGCCGCGACAGAAGAGCTGCTGCTTGCGATCCGCGCGGTGGCGCGCGGCGAGGCGTACCTGCACTCATCAGTGACGCCGCTTCTGCTGCAGGACCACCTGCGCCGCAGCCACGAGGAGCATGACTGCCGGGTGACGTGCGGCCTCACCGAGCGCGAACAGCAGGTCCTGACCCTTCTTGCCGAAGGGCTGCTGAACCGCGAGATCGGGGAGGAGTTAGGCATCAGCCCCAAGACTGTCGCCCGCCATCGCGAGAACATCATGCGGAAGCTGGGGCTGCACAGCCGCACCGAGCTTGTCAAGTACGCGATTCGAGTTGGGCTTATTGACGTCGAGGAGTAGGGGCGGCCCGCTGCTCAGAGTTTTGTTACAGGCCCGCTCCATTAAGCCCGCAGGATGGACTTCTATAGTGACCTGTACTATACTGGGGATGCAACCGTGGTCGTTCTATACGGAGCGCGCTGGCGACAGAGTGCGCGCTCCGTACCCTCCATAAGTGTGTGACAACCGACCCGGTGCAACTAAAAACCCCGCTTGGCGAGGCGGGGTTTTTGCTGTGTCGAAGCGGCGGTTACACGACGATGATCGTCGTGCCCAGCTCGCCCGGCTCACGGCTGCGATGCTCCTCGTCATAGGTGTGCGGAGCGGTCCAGCGGTAGAGCCATTTGGCTGCATCCGGCGTGACGTTGATGCAGCCGTGACTGCGCGGCGTGCCGTAGTTGTTGTGCCAGTACGCGCCGTGGATCGCTGCGCCGTTGTCGCCGAAGTAGATCGCCCACGGCACCCCGTTGACATCGTAGGGCAGCCCCACGTCGCTGCCGCCGCGCATCCGCCGCGAGGGGCGCTTGGACTCAACCTTGTATTCACCCTCCAGCGTCTGGAAGTTGATCAGCACCCCGTCTTCCCTCTCGAAGCTCGTGCCCGATGCGATGCGCGTCTTGAACACCATCGTATCGCCTTCGTATGCCGTCAGCGTCTGCTGCGGGAGCGAGATGACAATGTGCTTGTCTGTCACATCGGGCGAGATGGGTTCGAACTCGTAGGGCTCAAGCTTACGGATGTGATGCGCGAGCACCCAGGCCGGGCGGTTCGGCTCGATGTCGTCGTACAGCCGATACCAGACGCGCCCTTCCTCGTCCTCCGCCCGCTCCAGCACCTTGTGGACCTGGCCCCAGAAGCACTGGTAGTAGGCGTAGTCCCAGCGGCGGCTGCGGAGCGACGGCCCCTGGAACTGCCATGAGATCGGCACGCTGACCTCGCCCCAGAACGGCTCATCCACCGAGGGAAGGGGCTGCTGGAACTGCTCGCGGCAGGGCACGACATAGGCCGAGTGAACGAAGCCCTCGTGTGTACGGAACCACACCGGGCTGGCCGCGCGGCTGTCGTAGCGCGGGCCGCGCACGCTCTCCAGGATCGGCATGGTGAAGCCCCAGTAGACGGTCCGCAGGGAGTTCGCCTTCGGGTCGGGCGCGGCAAAGATGCGGACGCGAGCCGCGCCGTGGACGCGGCCAAACATGGAGTAGTCGCCGTAGACCTCACGGAAGGAAATGGTCGGGTCGAGGAAGTCGTAGGTTGTGCCGTCGGGGCGCGGCCCCTGTGCAAAGGCATGCCCCACGCGCAGTGAGGCGAGGCTGGCGACGCCGAGCCCGGCAGCCCGCAAGAAGTGACGGCGAGACAGGTTTTGTGACATGGTTGGCCCCTCACAAAGAAACGTTGCGAGACGAATTATATCAGCGGCGCGCTTTTCGGCAATGAGAGCCCTCGGCCTCCCTCACCTCCGGCCACTCTTCCGGGCGGCTGCTAACACGGCCCGGGAGAGGGGAGATGGTCGCCTTTAAACGATGGAGCCGCGAATAAACTTCGCGGCTCCGATCTCGATAAGGCCGGGCGTCACTCCCCGGCGGGCTTTGCCGCCTCGCTGCTCTGCTTCTCGCTGTTGGGCTGCGGAATGGGTTTGGGGCTGGCGTCTGCGGCGGGCTTGCCTTTGGTGGGGTTCTCCAGCAGTTCTTTCACACGCTTGATCAGCACGTCCGGCGCGAACGGCTTGAGGATGTAATCCACCGCGCCGACCTTCAGCCCACTACGCACCTCGTCCTGCTGGCCCTTCGCCGACAGGAACACAAGCGGGATGTGCGCGGTGGTCTCGTCCGCCTTGATGGCCGCGCACGCCTCGTAACCCGTCATGCGCGGCATCCGCACGTCGAGCAGGATCAGGTCAGGAACCTCGCTCTTTGCCTTCTCGACCGCTTCCACGCCGTTGATGGCGGTGATCACCTCGAAGCCCCCGAAGCGCAGGGTCAGGGCGATCAGGTCGCGGATGTCGGGCTCGTCCTCTGCGATGAGTATTCTGTGCATGGCGAGGTTCACTCTCCTCGTGCTCGGATCAAATTGCGGTTAGCGGATGTAAGGGATCTGCGGGACGACGCCCTCAAAGACGGTCGGCAGCCATACGTGGAAGGTGCTGCCCACGCCTTCCTCGCTCTCCACCCAGACGCGCCCGTTGTGCATCTCGACGATCTGCTGCACGATGGACAGGCCAAGGCCGGTGCCCGCCGTGCCGAAGACAATGGGGTGGCTCTCGCCCCGGTAGAAGCGCTCGAAGATACGATCCAGGTCTGCCGCCGGGATGCCGATGCCGGTGTCCTCCACGTCGATCTGCACGCCGCCGTCCTCGCGTGAGACGCGCACGGTGACGCGCCCCTCGTCCGGGGTGTACTGGTAGGCGTTGCCGACGAGGTTCGTTACCACCTGCGTGATGCGCCCGTAGTCCGCCTCGATGGTTGGGAGGTCGTCGTCGAACTCGGCCTGGAGCGTCAGGTTGCGGCCCTCCTGGTTCATGCGCCCCTCGAAGGTGTCGAGCACGTCGCGCATCAACTCGCGCAGGTCTATCGGCTGGATGTCCAGTTCAATGCGCCCCTGCTCGATGCGCGAGATGTCGAGCAGGTCGTTTACGAGCAGGCTGAGGCGGTCGGCGTTGTTCTTGATGGTTTCGAGGAAGCGGCGCTGCTCGGCGGTCACCTCGCCCGCCGCGCCCATGAGCAGCAGGTCGGCATAGCCCTTGATGCTCGTCATCGGCGTGCGCAGTTCGTGCGACACCCGGGCGACGAACTCGCTCTTGATGCGGTCCGCCATGACCTCGCGCGTGATGTCGCGGAAGACCGATACCAGCCCCAGGTATTCACGACCGTGCAGCACCGGCGACACGTGTACCGAGATAATGCGGTCCTCGACCTCGATCTGCTCGGAGAGGAACTCGCCGGTGTAGGAGAGCGGGTCGGCGCGCCAGCGCTCGATGGTCTGCGCCCAGGTTTCCGCGCCCGCACCGTACAGGCCGCTCAACTCGGAGGCAGGCCGCCCGAGCGCCTGCTCACGCGTCAGCCCGAGGGTGCGCTCCGCCGCCGCGTTGAACAGGATGATCTCGCCCGTCTGGTCGGTCACCATCACACCGTCGGCGACGGACTCGAGGATGGCCTGGCTCTTGGCCGCTTCGGTCTGCTGGCTGCGGAGCATCACGCCGAGGCGCTCCGCCTGCTCGCGGATCATGCGGTAAAGCTCGGCGTTGTTGATGCTGCCCGCGACCTGGTTGGCGGCGGCTTCAACAAGCCGCAGATGCCCCTCGTTGAACGCGCCGGGCGTATCGCTGTTGAAGAAGATGCAGCCCAGCACCACATCGTTGGCGATGAGCGGCGCGCCGATCAGCGAGCGGCGCGTTTCCGTGCCGGGGATCTTGACCCAGCGCGGGTCGGTCTGGACGTCGTCTATCAGGACGGACTCGCGGTGCTGGAGCACCCAGCCCGCCAGCCCTTCGTCGGTGCGCAGTTCGATACGGCGACCACCCGGCGGGAGCGGGCCGCTCGTCTGCATCGAGGCGCGGTGGATCAGCAGGTCGGAGTGCGGATCGACCAGGAACAGCACGCCGGTGTCCGCGCCGACCGCCTCGCCGACGAGGTCCATCGCGCGGCTGAGCACCATGTCGAGGTCGAGGCTGGCGGTCAGCTCCACCGCGATGCGGTACAGCGTGTCGATGCGGTCGCGCTCCTCGCGCAGTTCTCGCGTGCGCTCCTCGACGCGCTGCTCCAGCTCAGCAGAGAGCTTGACCATCTGCTCGTAGAGGTTGGCGTTCGACATGGCCGTCGCGACCTGCGCGGCGAAGGTGCGCATGAGCGCCAGGTCGTTGTCGTCGAGCGGGTCGTCGTCCCCGGCGGCGACGGTCAGCACGCCGAGCACCCTGTCATCGGCGATGATGGGCACGGCGATCTCGCTGCGCACCCAGGGGTGCGAGGGCAGTTCGTCCGTGCTGTTGGCGACATCGCGCAGGAAGATCGGCTCGCCGGTAGCGGCGGCACGCCCGACGATGCCCTTGCCGACCAGCGGTCGGGCCACGTGCGCGGCGGCCTGACCGTAGCCGTGGCTGGCCTGCAGCGACAGGTGCGAGCCTTCCAGCGTATACAGCCCGATCAGCGGGTAGTGGAAGGCCTGTGCCAGCTCGCGCACGACGCGCTCGAAGATCTGCTGCAGGTCGAGCGCGGAGTTGACCACCCGCGAGACTTCCTGCAGCGTCGTCGTCTCGGAGAGCCGGTCCTCAAGCTCTTTGTACAGGCGCGCGTTCTCGATGGCGACGGCCACCTGCGTGGCGAGCGGGTTGAGCACGCGCAGGCTCGACTCGCCGAACGCGCCCTCACGCTCGAAGTCCTTTACGGCCAGCACCCCGGCGATCATGCCGCTGGTGAACGGCACCGCCAGCAGCGACTTCAGGCCCGGCTCGTTGTGCTCGAAGCCAAGCTCCGCGATCTCGACGGCAGCGCTGCGGCGGGTCAGCAGGGGCTGCCCGGAGTCGATCACGTGGTTGTACAGGTCGCGGCTGTAGCCTGCCGACGCGCCGGTGCGCGGCTCGCCGTCCACCACGTCGAGCGGGAAGGCGATCTGCCCGGTGGCCGGGTCGCGCAGGGCAATGGTCAGCGAGCGGATACCGAGCACCCGGTCAAGCTGCGGCGGCAGCAGGTGGTACAGGTCGTCGATGGAGATGATCTGCGTCAGCGCGCGGCTGATCTCATTCAGTGCGCTGAGTTCGACAAGCCGCGCCTCGGTCTGGTCGTGCAGGCGGGCGTTCTCCAGCGCCGTGGCGACGGAGGCGGCCAGCGCGCGGGCGGTGCGCGTGTCGCGGTCCTCAAAGCGGCGGTTCGGGTCGCGGTACCACAGTTCGACCAGCCCGACGACGTCCCCGCGAGACAGGAGCGGCAGCACCAGCATCGACGTGATACCGCGCCGCCGCATCCACGTTACCTGGCTGGAGCCAAGCTCGGCAGTAGCGGCGCGGATCGTCATGCCCTTGCGCTCGGAGACGACGCGCCGCATGGCAGGCAGGTTGATCAGGTTGCGGCGCAGGCCGGGCAGCGGCGCGTCCGCGTCGCGGGTCTTTTCGACCAGCGTGATCAGGTCGCCGTTGGTGTCGAGCGTCGAGATCGCGCAACCCGCAATATCAAGCGAGCGCAGGAAGTAGTCGGCGGCGATGTCCGCGACGGTGTACAGGTCGAGCGAGGATGCCATGTCGCGGCTTGCATCAGACAGGATGCTCAGCTCGCGCTGGCGGGCGACTGTCTCCTCGAAAAGCTGCGCGTTCTGTACCGAGATCGCCACCTGGTTGGTGATCGTCTGGAGAAGCTCGACGTGCTCCGGCTCGAAGCGGCGGCGCTCGCGCGTCGAGTCCACCGTCAGGATGCCGATCAGCGTGTTAGCGAGGATCAGCGGGATGAGCACGGTGGACTTCACGCCGCGCTGTTCGAGCGCGTCGCGCATCGCCCTGACCCGCTCGTCGTGCTGCACGTCGTCAATCACCAGCGGGGCGCGCGTCTGGAGCAGGTGCAGGATGACGGGGTTGTTTTCCAGCGTCACCTGCATGTTGTCCACCGAGCCATCGGGGTTGGAGGGCGATTGCAGTTCCAGCCGCCCGATCGCCTGCACTTCGTCGAAAAGGATCACGCCGCCCTGGTCCGCGCCGGTGGCCTGCACCATCTCGTCGATGGCGGTCTGCAGGGTGCTGTTCTGGTCCAGCGAGCCGGCCAGCGTGGACGAGACGCGGTTGAGCAGCGCAAGGCGCTGGCTGCGCGACTGGAGCGCGGCGGCGCGGTCCTGCGCCTCCTCGAACAGCCGCGCGTTCTCCAGCGCGACGGCAACCTGGTTGGCGAGCGCGGCAGCGACCTGCCCGTCGGCGGGGGCGTAGGCGTGCGCCTCCCGCTTCTGGAACACGAGGATGCCGAGCATCTCGCCGCCTGCGAGCATCGGCACGCCCATCCAGCTTCGCGCAGACGGGCCGATGTCGGTGATCAGCGGGGCGTGCTCCTGTGCGATCTGCTCGAACTGCGGCACGCGCGTGATGTCAACCGTCGCGCCGGTCCTGGCGTCACCCTCGCCGTGCGCGCCCGCCAGCACGAAGCGCGTGGCCTCGTCGCCCACACGCCGCCACAGCTCGGCGCGGTCAAAGCTGACGACCGAACCGGCCTCGGCAAGCGCAGTCTGGATGACCTCCTCCACGCTGAGCGCGGCGGTTACGCTGCGCGAGATGTCGTTCAGCGCGGCAAGCTGCCGGGCGCGGAGCGCAATGTCCGCCTCAAGGCGGGCGCGCTGCGAGATGTCCTCCAGCAGGATGACCGCGCCGGTCACCGTGCGCTCGTCATCGAAGCGCGGGTAGACCATCACGTTGAGATGGTAGACCTCGCCGCCTGCGGCTATCTGCACACCGGTCCGCTCAACGGGGCGGCCCGTTTCCAGCACCTCGGCGACGTCGGGAGCAAGCTGCAGCGGCGCGAGCGGCAGGTCCGGCTCGGCCAGCGCCCGCCCGACGAGGTCGTCGCCCCAGCCGTAGCGGTTCCGCGCGAAGGTGTTGACCGTCTCGACCACGCCGCTCGAGTCCGTCACGATGATGCCCTGCTGGATGGACTGGACGACGGCTTCGTTGTAGCTCTGGAGCGCGAGCGTCTCGTGGTAGAGGCGGGTGTTCTCCAGCGCGGAGGTGGCCTGCTGCACGAACAGTTCGATGGGGCGCAGGCTGTCGAGCGTCGGGCGCACGCCGTCGGCAGGGTCGCGCAGGTTGATCACACCGATGATCTCGGTGCCGGCGTACATCGGCAGGTAGAACTGGTCGTCGGGGTGCCAGCGCCCCGGCTCGACCTCGACCGTGCTGCTGCCGGGCAGGTGCTTGCGCACCCAGGGATGGTCGTGGCGCAGGTAGTAGCCCGAGCCCATTGCCAGCGCGGCGAACTCGGGGTCGTCGAAGCGGTGCGCCCAGATCGTGCCGGGGAGCAGGCTGGCGGGCAGCGCCGCTTCTTCGTCCTCTGTGTAGCCTGCCGTCACCATCTCGGCGGTGTTGCCCTGTTTGTCAAGCAGCATCACCGCGACCTTGCCCCAGCCGATGGAGCGCATGCCGCGCGCGATGATGAGAAGCCGGTCTCGCAGGGAGCGGGCCTGCTGCAGGGCGGTGGTAATCAGGTGAAGCTGCTGGAGACGGTCGCGGTCGGCGGCAGCGGCGGCGGCCTCATCCTGAATGGTCTTGTACAGCCGCGCGTTCTCCACCTCGACGGCAGCCTGGCTGGCAAGCAGCGCGAACAGGTCGCCGTCCTCCTCGTCGAAGGCTGCGCCGGGCATGGTGCTGGCGAGCAGCATCACCCCGCTGCTGTCAAGCGGCAGCGGCAGCGCGATGAACGTGCTCGCACCGAGGGCGCTGGCAAGCCGGGCGGGTCCGCTGCCTGCCTTGCCGCCCGGTGTGTAGATCACCGGCTGCTGCTGCTCCAGCACAGCGTCAAGCGGCTCGCGCTCGGCGAGCAGGGTGGCGCTGTCGAAACCGGCGGGCAGGTCGCCCGCGGCGGCGGCCAGCCGCAGCCCGCCCTCGACGCTGTCGTCCGCCAGCATGATCAGGCACTGGTCGACGTCCATCTCGGCGACGACCGAGTCCGCAATGCTGCGGAGCACCTCGTCGGGGTGGCGGGTGCTGTCCACGCTCTCCATGACGCGGTGCAGGGCGAGCAGGCGGGCGGCGCGGGTGTTGAGAAGCTCGTTGGCCTGGGAGAGCTCGACATCCTTGCGGATCATCTCCTGCGACATCTTGTCGAGCTCGGCGTAGCTTAGCTCAAGGTCTTTCAGGCTCTTGGCGAGTTGTTCGGCGCGGCGAACCTGCTCCTCATGGCGGGTGGCGTTCGTCACGGCGCTGGTGGCCTGCGAGGCCAGCGCCTGCACAAACTCGGCGGCGCTGTCGCCCAGCGCGCGTGGCCGGTCCCCGTACAGGCTGATCACACCGACTACCCGATCCTCGAAGCGGATCGGCACGAGCAGCGCGGAACGCGCCCCGGCAACCGGCGGGGCGAACTGGCTCTGGCGGTCAAAATCGGGGATGACGAGCGTCTCACCGCTCTGGGCGCAGGCCTGCTCCAGCAGCCGCCCCGACGCGCCGAACTCCGCGCCGAAGCTCATCTCCGGCTCGAACATCGCCAGGCGGCACCAGCGCGCGCCGTCGGCCAGCTTTGCCTCGGCGGCGATAGCCTCAAGCACCTGCTCAAGCTCCAGCGTGGCGTTCAGCGTGTGGCTCACGCGGGAGACGGCGCGCAACTCGGCGGCGCGCTGGCGCATCGTAGCGTCGGTGTCCTGGTAGAGACGGGCGTTGTCCACAAGCGCGGCGGCCTGCCCGGCGAAAATCCTGACCAGCCGCTCGTCGCCCTCATCGAACTCGGTGCCGTCCAGCTTGTTCGACACCTGCAGCATGCCGAAGCGGCGACCGCCCGCGCTCAGCGGGGCGAGCAGCACGGTGCGCAGGCCGGCGCTGCGGGCGAGGTCGCGCAGGCCCATCAGGTCGATGGTTTCGTCGGCAAAGACGCTGTTCGAGAGGTACAGGTCGCGCTCGCGCCAGACTTCGCGGGCCAGCCCGCGCCTCACCTGGATGCTGTACCCGGCGGCAAGCTCGTCGCTCATGCCGTAGAAGGGCACCCGCGCGACCAGCCGCTCGCTGTCCGGGTCGTGCAGCAGGATGCCGCACACGCCCACGCCGAGCAGTTCGGCGATGCGGCGGGTGAGCTGCGCGTAAAGCTCCTCCGGCTGCGTGAAGGCGCTCATCGCCTGCACGATCTGCTGGAGGCCCTGAAGCTCGGCGACGCGGCTCTGCTCCTGCTCGTACAGCCGCGCGCTCTCGACGACAATCGCCGCCTGGCCCGCGTATGTTTGCAGCAGGCGGATGTCCTCCATTGTGAACGGCGTGCCGTCGATCTTGTTCGCCACCTGCAGCACGCCGCTGCGCTCCTCGCCGACGGTCATCACGGCCATCGCCACCGTGCGCGTGCCGGACATCTCGACGATCTCGCCGAGCGCCAGCTCCTGCACGATTGAGTCGGAGAGCACGTCGTTGCTGAACCAGTACGACACGTCCTCCCACATGCTGCGGGCCGGGCTGCCCCGGTCGAGCGGGATGACGTAGCGGGCGGCAATCGGGTCGAGCATCCCGTGGAAGGGGCGCTTCGCGACAAGCCGCTGCTGCTCGCGGTCGTAGAGCAGCACGCCCGCTATCTCGGTGCCCATCAACTCGGCGATGCGCTGCCCAAGCTGCGCGAACAGCCGCTCCGGGTCCTGCAGCACGCGGATCGACGCGGCAATGTGCTGAAGCCCTGCCAGTTCCGCCACGCGCCCGGCCTGCTCAGCGTAGGCGCGGGCGTTGTCGATGGCAAGCGCGGCCTGCTCGGCGACCATCACGAGCAGCGCCTGATCTTCCTCGTCGAAGGCCTCGGCGACGTGCGCGGTGACCTCCAGCGCGCCGAGGAAGCGGTTGTTCACGGTGAGCGGCACGGCCAGGTAGCTGCCGACGCGCGGGTCGGAGAGCGGACCGGTGCGGGCCAGGTGGTCGGAGCGGCGGATGTCCCTGATCAGCAGGGGCTGGCGTTTGCGGGCCACCCAGCCGGGGAAGCCCTGGTCGCGCCGGTAGGTGGGGGCTTCCTCCGGCGGGATCGACTCGTAGCCTGCCGCGTCAATGCGCCCGACCGCTCGCAGCGCCTCACGTTCGGTGTCCCACAGATAGACCTGCGCTGCGTCGAAGTCAAGCAGGCGAGCCGTGCCCTCCAGCACGGCCTGAATGGTCGGCTCGTACTCCAGCGAGGCATTGATCGACCGCGCCACCTCGCTGATGATCTGCATGGCACGGCCCGAGCCCCGGTCGGCCCGGTCGAGGGTGGGCAGGGGCGGCTTCTCCCGCAGGACGACGACGAACGTCACGTCGTCGCCGTCGGCGACCCGGTGAGAGGTGGCCTCGACCTCACGGCCCGCAATCGACAGACTGGCCTTGCCCTCGGCGGCGAACAGCTCCAAAAAGGCATCGGCGCGCTCCACCCGCTGTGCCAGCAGGCTCAAATCGGGCTCGCTGCTGCCGAGGCCAAACCACTCACGCGCGTGGTCGTTGACGAACGTCACCTGCCCGCCGAGGCGCGCGGCGACGACCGCGTCGTTGACGGCGGCGAGGTTCACGGGGATCGCCGGGTCATCGCTGCCGAGAAGCTCCTGCCGCCGTCGCCCGGCCATGTATGCGGTGAGCAGCACCCCGGCGATGGCCAGCACGCCCGCTAAGGCCAGAAATACGCCGATGATGATGAGGATATTCATAAAGCCCTGCCGATCCCGATCACGCCTGGCTGCAGATGAGCGGCCAGGATGGTTAAGAAGGAGACTGCCTGGCCTGCGCCCGGCGCCGGGCCTCAGCCGCAGCCTCGGTAATCTCGCGGATATCTGAGAACGTGCGCTCGGAGGTCACCATGCCGATTGCCGCCGTCATGAGCGGCACAAGGCGCGTCTTGCCTCCCTCAACATCGAGCTTGAAGCCACCCTGCTCGCGGTCAGTGTAGGCGTAGAAGGCCTGCACCTCCTCGTTGAAGCGTTTGGCGAACGTCTCGCGGATGGCGGGGGCGCTCGCCAGACGGGTGATCAGCACGAAGTTGTCGCCGCCGGCATGGCCGATGAAGTCGTCAGGCTCGCCCTTCTGGTCCACGATCTCGCCGAGCATCATCGCCGTGAAGCGCAGCACCTCATCCCCCGCGACGAAGCCGTACTTGTCTCTGAACGGCTCGAAATGGTTGATGCGGATGTCCATGTAGGCCCACTCGTCACGGCGGAGCAGCTCGCGCAGCGCGTCCTCGATGAGCCGCCCGCTCGGCAGCCCGGAGCGCGGGTCGGTCAGGCCCATGCGCTCAGAGGCGCGGATCGCGTTGGCGATACGCAGGCGCAGTTCCTCGATGTCGAACGGCTTGGTGATGTAGTCGTCTGCGCCAAGCTCCAGCCCGGCGATGCGGTCGCTGCGCTCGTCCTTCTCCGTCAGGAAGATGATCGGGATGTGGCGCGTGCGGGAATTGGTGCGCAGCGTTTTGCAGACGGTGTAGCCGTCGATGTCGGGCAGGTTGATGTCGAGCACGATGAGCTGCGGAAGCTGCTGCTGCGTGTGCTTCAGCGCCGCCGCCCCGCGATTGGCGATCTGAATATCATAGCCCTGCCCGGTGAAGTAGATCCGGAGCATGTTGGCGATGTCTTGATCATCCTCGACGACCAGGAGCCTGCCTTTGGACATCCTCTCCAGCCTTCCTGTTTGGAGTCTGCTAAATCTCCCTACGCCGGGCCAAACGCCCGCGCCGAGCGGCGGGACCGCAGCGCCAGGTCCTGCACGCGGGCGATGTGCTCCGCCGTGACCTCGCGCTCGAAGCTGCGCAGCCCGCTCAGCCGGAAGCCGTGCCGCGTCGCAATCGCGTTGATCTCGCGCACCCGCTCGATCTCAATGCGGCGGCCCAGCGTGTAATCCTCGTAGCGGCCCTCAAGCGCCAGCGCCATCGTTTCGGCCATGCAGGCATAGGCCCGCCCCGGCGGGAAGCCGAAATCGAAGTGGAAGTCCACCGGGCCGGGGACCTCGACCATGCCGCCCTCGACGACAAGCACGTCGCTGCGCTCGGCGGCCACGCGGCGGGACACGTCACGCGGGCGGGCCACGTCGAGCACGACCGCGCCCGGCTTGAGCAGTTCCGGCTCGATAATCGCACCGATGCTGCTCGTCACCGTCATGATCAGGTCCGCCTCGGCGATGTCGCGCAGATCGGTGCTGGTGCGGACCTCCGCGCCCGTGCCCTCGCAGCGCTCGCGTACGGCGTTGAGCGCCGCCTCGCGCCGCCCGATCAGCGTTAGCTGCCCGACCTCACCTGCCAGCAGTTCGGCGCACGTCGAGCCAATCGCGCCTGTCGCGCCGACGATGGCAAGCCGCGCCTGCCGCGCCTCGATGCCCATCAGCCGCCCCGCCTCGATGATGGCCTGCGCGGCGATGGCGACGGTGTAGGCGTCGCCGGTCGTCACGGGGATGTCGAGTCGCTCGGCGATGGTCACACCCGCATCCCCCACGACGGACGTGAACGCGCCCAGCCCGAGGATCTTCGCGCCGAGCTTTTCGGCCATGCGCCCGGCCTGCACGATCTTACGGTACACCTGCTCCTCGGGGATCTCCAGCATGCGCTGCGGCGTGTAGGGCGCGGCGACGAACCAGCCACGCGCCTCGCGCCGTGTGTACACTGAGCGCACCCCGGTGATCTCCGAGATGTAGACCGGCGGCCAGTAGCCGCTCAGGAAGTGGATCACCGGCTCCGGCAGTAGCCGACCCAGCAGCGGGTACTTGCGCTCGACGTCGGCCTTCGGGTCGATCGGGTGGATGATGAAAGCGAAAGTATCGTCTACCATAGCGCCTCCCCCGGCGCGGTGTCGCGTGCGCGGAAGCGAGTCGCATGGCGCGATACGCGAATCAATATTAAACGCATCGTTAAAACTATTCGGGCAACAGGTACAAGACGTTCGAGGTTATTGTAGGGGAATTCGGGGTGTCGAGCGAATGGGGAATCTACGTATCTATGGGCCTGAGGTACTACGGGGGCACAACCCCACACGGACGGTGGGGTGTGTCTGGTTTCGCACCGCCGTTTTTTTGAGCCGCCGCGAATAAACTTCGCGGCTCCCGTGTGTCTATACCGAGGGTAGGGGCAGGTCTCAGACCTGCCCCTACGTATACAGAGCCGTCATTTCAGGTCCGTGTATACAGAACGCCGCGAATAAACGTCACGCTCCTATTATGAGCGATCAGGGGCCGACAGCCGCGATGTTCAATCGCGGAGGAGGCCCCCTTTTTGCACCACACTCCACCCCATACGAATTGTAGGGGTGTGTTTGATTTCGCACTGCCGCGACTAAACGTCGCGGCTCCCGTGTGTCTACACGGGGTAGGGGCAGGTCTCAGACCTGCCCCTACATATACAGAGCCGTCATTTCAGGTTCGTGTATACAGAACGCTGCGAATAAACTTCGCGGCTCCCGTGTGTCTACATCGAGGGTAGGGGCGGGTCTCAGACCCGCCCCTACATATACAGAGCCGTCATTTCAGGTCCGTGTATACAGAACGCCGCGAATAAACTTCGCGGCTCCTGCGTGTCTACACCGAGGGTAGGGGCAGGTCTATTGATGCGGTCGATGCGGAGCATCGCGCATCACGACCTGCCCCTACATATACAGAAGCATCATTCTGCGCCTGTGGAAAGGAAACGCCCCTACGCCTCCACCTGCACCCGTTCCGAGAGCAGCGCGACGAGCAGCTTCACGCCGTTCTGCACGTCGTTGATGTCCACCGTTTCGCTCGTGGTGTGGACGTAGCGGCAGGGAATGCTGAGCGTCCCGGCGCGGACGCCCGCTCGCACAAGCTGCATCGCGGCGGAGTCCGTCGTGCCGCGCTCCAGCACCTCAAGCTGGTAGGGCACGCCCGCGCGCTCGGCGGCCTGCTCCATCAGCGCGATGACCTCCGGCGCGGCCAGCATACCACTGTCCTTCACCTTGATCGCCGGGCCTTTGCCGAGCGACACGTCCATCGGGGCCGCCTTGGGCGTGTCGCCGGTGCGCGTCACGTCGATGGCAATGCCGATGTCGGGGTCAACGGCATAGGCGGCGGCGCGCGCCCCGCGCAGCCCGACCTCCTCCTGCACGCTGAACACGAACGCCACGTCGTTCGGTATTTGCTGGCCCTTCAGCTCGCGCATCACCCCGATCTGCAGCGCACAGCCGATGCGGTCGTCCATGCTCTTGGCGATGAGCCGGTCGCCGCGCACCTCCAGGTTGCGCAGCAGCCCGGCGGCATCGCCCACGCGGATGTTGTGCCCCTTGCCGTTGTCGCCGGTTGAGACGTCGATGAAAAGCTGTTCCATCGTCGGTGCTTTGCCCGCCTCAAGGCCCGACTCAACGCCGATCACGCCGACCGTGCCGTCCTCAAACAGCACGCGGTTGCCGATCAGCGTGACGAGGCCCAGCCCGCCGATGTTGGTGAAGCGCAGGTAGCCCTTTTCGTCCACATGGGTGACCATCACGCCGATCTCGTCCATGTGTGCGGAGAGCATCACCACGGGGGCGTCGTCTGCGCCGCTGCGCTTCCAGGCGATGACGCTGCCCATCGCATCAACCGTGACCTCGTCAGCCAGCCCCTCGATCTCCTGCAGGATGACCTCGCGGATTTTGTCCTCGTGCCCGCTCGGGCCGTATGTCTCGACAAGCTTGCGAATGGTTTCAATCATCTACGTCTCTCCGTGACACGGGTGAAGAACAAAGAAAACCTCGCTGCTAGTAGGTCTGGATGCGCTGGCCGCTGAACGACCGGTAGAGAAAGGCCATCGCCAGCCCGGCGACAAACCCGCCGATGTGCGCGAAGTAGGCCACGCCGCCGCTCATCTCCGAGATCGCGCCCAGCGAGAACACGCCTCGGATGATCTCCAGCAGGAACCAGAACCCCAGCACGATGATCGCGCTCAGCGGCACGATGCGGATGAAGTAGAACATGGGGACCGCCGTATCGACCCGCGCGTTCGGGAAGAAGACCAGATAGCCGCCAAGCACCCCGGCGATCGCGCCGCTCGCGCCGAGGTTGGGCACGACGCTGTTCGGGTTGACGAGCGCCTGCGCGAACGTGGCGACGATCCCCGCCGCCAGGTAGAACAGGATGAACAGCGGTTTGCCGAGCGTCGCCTCCATGTTATCGCCGAAGATCCACAGGTACAGCATGTTACCGAGCAGGTGCAGCCAGCCACCATGCAGGAACATCGCTGTGATGACGGTGTACCACTCGCCCGCCGGGTTGCTCAGAAGCTGCGCCGGGATGAAGGCGAACTGGTCCAGAAAGGCGTCGATCTGTCCGCTGGCCATTAACGTCAGCTCATATAAAAAGACCAGCACGTTTATAAGGATCAGCCCCACCGTGACGATGGGGAAGATACCGCTGCGGTTGTGGTCCCTGAGTGGAATCAATTTTGTTGCTCCTTACACTAAAAACCCATTAATCCGTTACAACTAACGACCAAAGAACTCTCGCAGTACATCCAGAAAACCGAACGCAAGCGGCAGCCTCTCGATCTCGTCCGGCCCGGCGAAGCGCAGCGCCTGCCCCTCGCGGAGCGGGATGCTCCCGGCGGGCACGTCCAGCCGCCCGGTGTACAGGTGCTGCCGCACCACGTAGTCGGCACGCGGCGCGAGGTAGCTCCTCCAGTACGTGAGGTGGGGCGCTATGCCCATCTCCTCGCGTAGCTCCCGCCGGATAGCCTCATCGGGCGTTTCGCCGGGCTCGACGTACCCGCCCGGCAGCGTCCAGTGCCCGGCGAACAACAGCCCGGGCCGGTCATCCCGAAGCTGGAGCAGTACGTCGCCGCGCGCGTTAGCGAGCAGCGCCGATACCACCGGAACCGGATCAGAACGAGAACTGCTCAATTGAACAATACCAGAATCAGGGTGCAGCGTGCACTATGGCGTGCCGCCTGCTATCGGGCCAGCACGGAGCGGTCGAGCCGCCGCAGCGCGCCGTCAAGCAGGCGGATAGCGTTCTGGTAGTCCTGCTTGCTGGCGATGGCCGCCGGGCTGTGAATGTAGCGGCACGGCACGGAGATGGCCGCCGCCGGGATGCCGCCGAGCGACGCCGCGTACGCGCCGCCGTCCGTCCCGCCGATGCCCGGCTGCTTGAACTGCACCGGGATGCCCAGCTCTTCCGCGACCTGCACAAGGAAACGGTTCAGACGCCGGTCGTAGATCACGCTACGGTCCATCGGGCTGAGCGCCGGGCCTTTGTCGAGTTCGGTTGTCGGCGACTCGTCGTCCTCTTTGGGCAGGTCGTCGGCGATGGTGCCCTCCAGCACGAAGGCGACGTCCGGCTTGACGCGGTGGGCCGCCACCTGGGCCCCGCGCAGCCCGATCTCCTCCTGCACCACGAATGCCCCCACAAGGTCGAAGGGGTAAGGTTCGCCCTGCAGGATGTGAACCAGTATCGCGCAGCCGATGCGGTCGTCGAAGGCGCGCCCGCGCATCCGCTCGCCGAGGTCCATGAAGCTGCTGTCAAACGCGATGCGCGTGCCGAGCGGGGCTTTGCGCCGGGCCTCCTCCTTCTTCGATGCGCCGATGTCCACCTGCATCGCGTCGATCTCGACCACCCTGCTGCGCTGATCGCCATTGAGCAGGTGGACGGGCTTGGCGCCGATCACGCCGGGCAGCCGGTCGTCGCCGACGAGCACCCGCTTGCCGAGCAGGATACGGTTATCCAGCCCGCCGACGGCCTTGACCTTGAGCATGCCGTCGCCGGTGTAGCCGGTGACCATCATACCGACCTCGTCCATGTGCGCGTCGACGAGCACCGTCATGCGGTCGTCGCCGCCCGTGCCGCGCTTCGTCGCGAACAGGTTGCCCATCGTGTCGGTGGCGATCTCGTCCACGTGCGGCTCGATGAGTTCGAGGATCTTGCGCCGCACGTCCTGCTCGGCGCCGCTCACGCCGATGGCTTCCGAAAGCTGCTTGAGGATTTCCATGCGCGTCTCTGTTTTCCTCTACTACGGGCGATGGCCGGTAACCCCCTCCCAACCCTTCCTCCTGCAAAGGGGAGAGAAGTGCACCCGGCGCGCGGGTGGGGTTCTATCGTTTGTCTCGCTCGCCCTCCGGGAACAGCATCCCGAACATAAACTCAATCGCAAACTCGGCGGCCCACAGCACACCCTCGGCGAGCAACAGGGCCATGCCAAGCGCCACGCCGGGCAGACCCCTGCGGTGCGGTTCGTTCGATCAATAGCGCCTACTCTGCATCAAGCGAGAGCCTGTCCAGCGTCGTATCGTCAAGGCTGGCGATGAACTCGGCGGTCAGCCGCGCCGCGCGGCGGATGTCCTTCAGCGTGACGATCTCGACGGGTGTGTGCATGTTGCGGATGGGGATGCTGATGATCGCGGTGGGCACGCCGTCCCGGCTGATCTGGATGGCCCAGGCCTCCGTGCCGGAACTGCGCGGCATTGGCTCCGGGTGCAGGTCGATCTCCAGCGACTCCGCCTTCTCGCGGATCAGGTTGAGCAGGCGCGGGTGCGCGTTCGGGCCGATGATAAGCGTCGGACCCCCGCCGAGCTTGAAGCCCTCGTCCTCGCCGACGCCGTTGCCCTGCGCATACGTCACGTCGAGCACGATGGCGATATCCGGCTGGGTGCGCCATGCGATGGTCTGCCCGCCGCCGAGCGTCACCTCTTCCTGCACGGTGGCGGCGGCGAGCACGTCCCACTCATGGGAGCGGCCCTGAAGCTCGTGAAGGATCTGCGTGACGGCGGCGAGCGAGGCGCGGTTGTCCATTGCCTTGCCGGTCAGCGTGTCGCCGTTTAGTTCGCGCGGGCTGAGGTCAAAGGTGATCGGCGTGCCGATCTTGACCAGCTCGCGCAGTTCGGCCTCGCGCAGCCCGGTATCCACGACGAGGTCTTCCAGCGCGGGGACCTTCTTGCGCTCGGCGGCGGGGAGCACGTGCGGCGGGCGGCTGCCGATCAACCCCGGCAGCGGACGCTTGCCGTGCACGATGACCGGCTGGCTGAGCAGCACGCGCCGGTCGATGCCGCCGACGTTCGTGACGCGGAGGAAGTCGCCGTCGATGCGCGATACCATCAGGCCGATCTCGTCCATATGCGCGCTGACGAGCATCTTGCGGCGCGGCTCTTCGCCGGTGCCGAACTTCGTCGCCAGCAGCGTGCCCATCCCGTCCACGGTGATCTCGTCGACGAGGCCCTCCCATGCCGCGCGGACGACCTCACGCACGGGCCGCTCATAGCCGGAAATGCCCGGCGTCTCCGACAGCTCGATCAGGTGTTGTCGCAGGTCCATCGCGTTGATCCCCTCGGTGAGTGGTTAGCCGTCAGTCACAGTGATGTTGACGAGCGCGGTGTCTACCCCGCCCCGGCCATCTGAGATGGTGTAGGCGAAGACATCCGTCCCGGTGAAGCCATCCGGCGGGGTGTAGGTGCAGATGCCGCTGCGCGTGCACTCGACCTCGCCGTCCTCGTCGGTTTCGTCGTCGAAGTCTATCACTTCAAGCGGGTCGCCGTCCGGATCGGTGTCGTTGGCAAGCACGTTGATCTCGACCTCGGTGTTGCGGGTAGTGGTTGCCTCGTCGTTGACCGCGTCGGGCGGTGTGTTGGGGCGCGGCTCGACCTGCACGGTCACGCGGGCGGTGCTCGTCGCACCGAGCGGGTCGGAGACAGTATAGGTGAAGCGGTCACGCCCGGTGAAACCCTGGGGCGGCCTGTAGGTGCAGATGCCGTTCGCCGTGCACTGGACATCGCCACCCTGCTCGGTCGGACGCTGCACAGCCGTGACGGTGAGCGTCTGCCCGGGGTTGGGGTCGATGTCGTTGGCGAGCACGTTGATGTCGATCGCCTGCCCTTCCTGCGTGGTCGCGCTGTCGTTCTCAGCGATGGGCGGGCGGTTAGCCTGCGCGGTCGCGGCGGCGTCGGCGGTTGCACTGGCGATAGCGTTCGCGGTGGCGGTGGCCGCCGCCTGAGCCGTCTGTGTGCCCGCGACCGCAGCCGTCGCCGTGCCCCGGGCCTGCTCCGTGCTGGTGATGGCAGTTGCGGTGAGGCTGTTCGCACCCTGCGTCAGCAGCACGCGGATGGTGGCGGTGGCGTCGAGGTTGGGGGTGGGCGTGCGCGTCGGCGTGCTCATCTGTGTGGGCGTGGCGGGTAGCGTCAGCGTGGCAGCGACGGTCAGCGTAGGCCCGCCGGGCGTCCAGGTGGGCGTCGTGGTGATGGTCTCGGTGGGTGTTTCCGTCGCCTCACCGACGGCGGGGCCGCCCCTGCCGCTGAACCCCACCAGGAGCACAATGCCGCAAAAGTAAAAAGGCAGCGTCGCGAGGATCACATACACCAGTGCTCGATGTCTGCGGCGCCGCTTTTCTTCAACAGTCAAAATTCGTCGGCTCATGCGTGGAATATTCCTGTAGATGGTACCGGCAGTGCCCATGCTAGGCCGAAGTCAGTCTAGCACGTCGCCAGTCAAGTGTCAACGGAGGGCGGCGGGCCCCGATCTCCCGGGAGTGGAATTCCCGGGCTAAAAGGCGGCTGCGCCGCCGCAAAGTCTCTGCGGGCCTCCCGTCCCCCCTGGGGACGGCCCCCCGAAGGGAGCGGAGTCCGCCGCAGGCGGACTTTGCGGGATTGCGAAGCAATCCCTTCTAGCCGGGCAATTCATTGCCCGGCGGAAAACGTCGCGGCGGGTTGGATATAATTTTGCCCCTCTCTTACCTTATATAACCCCAACGTTCCCCGTGTGGCAGAGGTTCCGTTTTCAATCCCCTCGCAAACGGTCTATAATCGGGCCTGAACTTATTAAGACTTCAGCAGGGGCAGGTATGTCAGACGCGCTCATCGGCCAGAAATTAGGACAGTACGAGATCCGCATGCTGCTCGGCAAGGGCGGCATGTCGACCGTCTATCTGGCATACCAGCCGTCGATGGATCGCGTCGTTGCGATCAAGGTGCTGCCTCGCGAGTTCCTGCACGACGAGACGTTCCTGACCCGCTTCCAGCGCGAGGTCCGCACGATTGCCAAGCTGGAGCACCTGCACATCCTGCCCATCTACGATGTCGGCGAGGTGGACGGGGTGCCCTTCTACGTGATGCGCTACCTCTCCGGCGGCACGCTCGCCGACCTGATCGACAGCAAGCTGCCCGACATGCAGACCATCCTGCGCATCACCGGGCAGATCGCCGGTGCGCTGGACTACGCGCACGAGCGCGGCATCATCCACCGCGACCTCAAGCCCTCCAATGTGCTGCTCGATAACAGCGGCAACGCCTATCTTGCCGACTTCGGCATTGCGCACTTCCAGGCCGAGGTGAGCGCGACGGATGGATCGCAGGTCGTCGGGACGCCCTCCTACATCGCGCCGGAGATCGTGCGGCAGGGCGAGGAGATCACCCACTCGGTAGACCTGTACGCGCTGGGGGCCATCACCTACGAGATGTTCACCGGCGACCCGCCCTATATAGCCGACGATCCGACCGCGCGGCTGATGGCGCACGTGCTGGAGCCGGTGCCATCCGTGCGCGACTTCGACCCGAACATCAGCCCGGCGGTTGATGCGGTGATCCAGCGCTGCTTGGCGAAGTTCCCCGCCGAGCGCTACGCATCGGCCAGCGAGTTTGTGCGCGAACTGGCCCGTGCCGCCGAGGCGGGTATGCCTACACTGGAGTTGCCGCCCGTCATGGATGACGGCGGGCCGACCGTCGTGGCGAGCAGCGCCGCCACCGAGGACACGCAGCCGGTGACGCCGGTCGAGCCTGCACCGCCCCCCGGCTATGCGCCCTATTACGGCCCGCCGCCCGGCTATCGCCCGCGCTATGAGCAGGAAGAAGAAGATCGCCCGCGCCGCTTCCGCTACGGCGGCTGTCTGGTGATCCTCGGCGTGATCCTCGCGCTGCTCGCGGGGATGGTCGTCTCGGCGTTTGCGCTGACGGAGGGCGACCCGCTCAGCCTGATGAACGTGCTCACGCCGATCTTCACGCGGGAGCCGGAAGACGGCGCGAGCGAACAGGAGGCCGGCGGCGAACCGCTCACCGGGTCGGATGCCGCCGAGTTCGAGGGCGGCGAGCCCATCGAGACGCCGGAGCCGGGCGATGAGGCGGCGGCCCCGCCTCAGACAGGCAGCAGCACGCGGCTCGCCTTTACCTCCAACCGCGACGGTGATTACGAGATCTACACCATCGGTGTGGATGGCAGCGACCTCCAGCAGTTGACGGATAACGACACCTACGACTTCGACCCGGACTGGTCGCCGGATGGGACGCAGATCGTCTACGTGACGACCATCGGCGGCTATGCCGAGATCATGGTGATGGATGCCGACGGCGGCAACCCCCGCCAGATTACGGACAACCGCGAGATCAAGGACACCGACCCGGCGTGGTCACCGCTGGGTGACCGGATCGCCTTCAGTTCCGACCGCGACGGCGATTTTGACATCTACACCATGCGCCCGGACGGCTCCGACGTGCAGCAGGTGACGAACGGCGAGTTCGATGAACTGAACCCCTCGTGGTCGCCGGACGGCTCGCAGCTTGTGTTCTACGTGCAGGACCCGGAGAACCTCGGCATGACGGACCTGTACGTCGTCGATGCGGCGGGCGGGCAGCCCCGGCGGCTCACCGAGAACGACGTGCTCGACCAGTGGCCGGACTGGTCACCGGACGGCACGCTCGTCGCCTTTACGTCCGCACAGGGTCAGGATGCCGGGCGGCGCGCGATCTTCGCCCTGGACCTCACCACCGGGGCGACGCGCCAGCTTACCGACGGTGCTGGCCGGGATGACGACCCCGTGTGGTCGCCGGATGGGCAGTTTATCGCGTTCGACTCAGACCGTGACGGTGACGGGATGTTCGACGTCTTCGTGCTGAACGTGGCAACCGGAGAAATTCACCGCGTGACGGACGAAGACGGCAACGACGTCGCCCCTGCATGGCAGCCGGGACGCTGACGGGCAGCACACTGGCTTCGACTCGGGAGACTCTCCGTGCCTGACGAATCCCTGGTGGGTAAGCGCCTCAACGAGTACGTGCTGGAGAGCGTGATCGGCTCCGGCCCGTATTCAACCGTATACTGCGGCCACCGCGAGGGCGAAACCCGCACGCTGGCGATCAAGGTCTTCCCGCGCGAGCTTGCGCAGGATCGCTTCTTCGCGCCTCGCTTCAAGCGGGAGGTGCGCGAACTGGCGCGCATGCAGCACGAATCGGTCGTGTCTGTGCTGGCGGCGGGGCAGGGGGATGGCCACCCGTTCGTGGTGATGCCGTATCTGCGCGGCGGGTCGCTTGCTGATAAGCTGGCCGAGACGCCCGTGCTGCCTGTTGAGGAGGCGGCGCGCATTGTTACGCGGGTGGCGGCGGCACTCGACGCCGCGCACGATCAGGGCGTGCTGCACCGGGGCGTCAAGCCGTCCAACATCCTCTTTGACGAGGATGGCGAGGCCTACCTCGCCGATTTCAGTCTGGCGACCGTGCGTGCCGCGCTCGCCGAGCAGACCGGCATCTCCGTCGCGGGATCGTCGGGCTACACTGCGCCGGAGCTTGTGCGCGGCGACGCGGACGTGACGCGCGCGCTGGACATCTACAGCCTCGGTGTGACGCTCTTTCAGATGCTCGCCGGGCGGCTCCCGTACCAGGGCAACAGCCCGGTGCACCAGCTTATGCTGCACGTGAGCGAGCCTGTGCCGTCGGTGCGGGAGTTCACCGCCGGTATCACCCCGGCGGTCGATGCCGTGGTGCGGCGGGCGCTGGCGAAAGACCCGGCGGACCGCTTCCAGCGGGCGGGCGACCTGGCCGAAGCCCTGGCGACCGCCGCCGGTGTGGCCGAGGAGCCAGAGGACACCGCCGTGCTGGCGGGCGAAGGGGAGGGCGAGCGCGCTGCCGAGTCTCCGGCACAGGCGAGCGAGGAGGAAGGCGAGCGCCGTGAGTCGCCTCCGCTTGCGCTGGCGCCGCCGGCTACACCGCCGCCCATGCCGCCGCTGAGCCTGTCGCCCGGTGCTGGCGGGGAGGGTCGAGGGCGCGGGCTGTCCTCGCTGACACGTGGTCGGCCCTGGTACGCGGTGACATTCCTCATGGCAATACTCATCGGGGCGTGGTTCTTCATCGGCCTGGTGATCGGCGCAATCGGCAAGCAGCAAGTCGAGGCGGTGCGCCTCGCCGAACTTGGCAACACGCAGACGCCCCTCGCGCTGACGGCGGCTGTCGAGGCGACCGGCACGCAGAGCGCACGGCTCGCCATCATCGAGCGGGCCACACAGCGCGCCGAGAACATGGCGGCGACGGCGACCGCACTCGCGCCGACGCTCACACCCACGCCGACGCTCACGCCCACGCCCAGCCCGACCGTCACCCCGACGCCGTACTCCGGCGGTGGCGGGCTGCTGGCCTACGTCAGCGACCGCGACGGCGACCCCGAGATCCGCCTGCTGGACCCGCTCACCGGCGAGGACAAGCGGGTGACGGAAAACGAAGTCCTCGACGGCGCCCCCGCGTGGTCCCCGGACGGGCGCTATCTGGCGTTCCACTCGGAGGACACCGAGGTCGGGCGGCACATCTTCGTCGTCGATACCCGGTGCTTCTACACCGAGGAAGGCTGCGTGGGCAAGGCCCGCGAGCTGACGACCGCCAACCGCATCGACTCTTACCCGGCGTGGTCGCCGGATGGCCGCCATATCGCGTTCTCGTGGGCGGCGGGCGAGAGCTGGGGCTTCAGCCGGGTGAACCTCGATGGGGTCGAGACGGCGATGATGAACGTTCCCGCGCCGATGCGCCTGTTTGCCTGGACGCCCGACGACGAACTCGTCTTCTTCGGGCTGAACCAGCGCGGCGGCTCCGAGATGCAGAAGCTGGCTATCGGTGCGGAGTCGCACGAGCGCACGGCGATCACGAGCAGCGGCGGCTCAATCGAGTACCTCAGCTACTCCGACGACTTCAAGACGGTGGTCTACTCCGCGCTGATCGGGCGCTACCGCCACCTCTTCCTGGCGGACGCCTCGTGCCCGTTCATCGACCAGTGCGTGATCCGGCGTCTGACGGAAGACCCCTACAGCTACATCACCCCTGACATCTCCGCCGATGGCACGCTCATCGTGACGGCAACTAACCGCTCCGGCGAGTTCCAGCTTGTCGTGCTGAACACCGAGGGTGCGATTGTCCGCCGCATCACCGAGCGCAGCGGTCGTGCCGACCAGCCTGCCTGGCAGCCCGCGCGGCCCTGAAACTGGCAAAATCGTCCTGAGCCCGGCAAACTATACGTTCGTCTAAAAGCACGCCGTTCGCCGATTGATTGCAGAAGGTGGGTGGTATGACGGACCTGCAGCGCTTGTGGGGGACGCTGCGCGAGGATCTGCCGAGCCTGGTGCTACTCGCGTTGCTGCTGTTTGTCGTCGCATGGTCGGTGATGTCAGCAGACTGGGTGGAAGGGCTTGGCATCCTGCCGGTTGTGATCATCATCGGGTTGGTGACGAGCTATCTGCTCGCCGTGTCGGTGCTGCACGAGTTGTTCGTGCTGTTCATCACCTCGCTGTATGGCTGGTTTACGGTGTGGGTGCTGGTCGGGCGGCTCATCCCCGAGCCGCTGACCTTCCGCGAGCGGCTGCTGGAGCTTAACTTCCGGCTGGGGGCGTGGGTCGAGCGGGCGCTCGGTGGCGGCTTCAGCCGCGACAACCTGATCTTCCTGCTGCTGGTCGCGCTGCTAGCGTGGCTGCTGACGTTCAACGCCACCTGGAACCTCTTTCGCTCGCGACGGCTGTGGCTGGGCGTGATCCCGGTTGGCGTGGCGCTGCTTGTCAACGTCTACCACTACTTCGGTCCGGTGTCCGTCGAGCTGTTCATCCTTGCGTTCCTGTTCCTCACGCTGCTGCTCGCCGTCAGCACGAACGCCGTCAACCGCGAGTGGATGTGGCGCATGCAGGGCGCGGCCTTCCACCCCGGCATCCGCCTGGACCTCGTGCGCGGGGGCGTGGTGGCGATTGTGCTGCTGCTCGCGGGGGCGTGGTTTGCGCCGACCGCCTCGGCCAATGCACAGCTTGCCTCGCTATGGGAAAGCCCCGATAACCCCTGGCAGGAGGTGCAGGACACCTTCCGGCGGCTGTTCAACGCAGTCGAAGGCCCGGCGGCGGTGACGCCCACCTACTACGGCGGCTCGCGGCTGGCGATGGGCGGCCCGATCAGCCTGAGCGACGTGCCTGTGATGACCGTCTACGCGCCGGAGGGACACCGCTATTACTGGCAGTCCAAGGTGTTCGATACATACGCGGACGGGCAGTGGACGGCGAAACCGGAGGACCGCAAGGAGTCGGACTTTGGCATCCTGAGCGCCGAGCGGGAGGAGGTGTACCGGCTGCGCCAGAACGTCCAGCAGCAGTTTGAACTGCTGCTCCCCGCGACGCGCATCCTGTACGCCGCGCCGCAGCCCATCTCGTACTCGTCCCTGCCCATCTACTACGATGTGATCTACACGACCCCCGGCGAGGGGTACGCCACGGTCACGGCGGCGCACTCGCGGCGGGTGCTGCCGCGTGGCGAGAGCTACGGCGCGACATCCGCCATCAGCATCGCGGACGAGACGAGCCTGCGCGGCGCCGGGACGAATTACCCGGCCTGGGTGACGGAGAACTACCTCGATCTGCCCGGCTCGATCACGCAGCGCACGCGCGACCTCGCCGCGAACATCACCGCCGGGCAGGCGACGGTCTACGACCAGGTGCGCGCTATCGAAACCTACCTGCGCGAAACCATTACCTACAATGAAAGTGTCCCGCCGCCGCCGGAAGGTGTGGAGCCCATCGACTACTTCCTGTTTGAGAGCCGGGAAGGCTACTGCGTGTACTACGCCTCGGCGATGACCGTGATGCTGCGCTCGCTGGGCATCCCCGCGCGGATAGCGGCGGGCTTTTCGCAGGGCACGTTCGACCCGGAGATTAACGGCTTCGTTGTGCTGGAGTCCGACGCGCACACCTGGGTGCAGGTGTATTTCCCCGACTACGGCTGGATCGACTTCGAGCCGACGACTGCCCGCGAGCCTATTGTGCGCAGCGAGTCGCTCACGCTGGATGAGTTCACGCCGCTTGAGGCCGAGCCGCCCGCCGCGGCGGAGCTTCCGCCCGACCCGTTCGAGGAACTTCCGCCCACGCCGGAGATCGAGCCGCAGGCCGCCAACGGCCCCGGCGCGACGGCCTCCGGGCCGCGCTGGGCGTGGCTGGGCGC
>Ga0134100_1000312_pt1 | contig 59973 bp, 58 predicted proteins | sample 11_taG_2_FD_94444 | JGI IMG/M metagenome (GOLD analysis project Ga0134100, IMG submission 94444) | Switchgrass degrading microbial communities from high solid loading bioreactors in New Hampshire, USA - 11_42_5_180_A3 metaG | ecosystem: Engineered > Bioreactor > Semi-continuous > Anaerobic >...
CATTGTTACAATGTCAGGCTTTAGCCTCTGTATTTTTTCTATGGCTTCCATACCGTTTCTTGCAATTCCTATTACAAAAAGCTGTGGATCCTTCTCTATGATTATGCGGATGCATCTTCGCATAAATGAAGAAGCAGCCACTACTAATACGCCATACTGCTGCATGGATACCCTTCTCCTTTCCGATAATAAAATGTGGAGGGGGCATAAATGGTTTCAAATCCGGTATCCATACCCGTTATGGTCTCTGCATGGCCTAAAAGCAAGTATCCACCGGTTGTTAATGCACTGTATAGTGTACCGATTACTTTATTGATTGTCTTTTTATCAAAATAAATCAATACATTCCTGCAAAGGATGATATCTACCTTGCCGATTCTTTCTGTTATATTGTCATCCAAAAGATTCAAGCAGCGGAAATCAACCATATTTCTTATTGAATCCTTGACCTTATATTCCTCTTCGAATGAAATAAAGTACTTGTCAAGGATTTCTTTGGGCATGGTGCGAAAGGAAAATGATTTTTTGTTATATCCTCCCCGTTTGGCTTTTTCTAAAACCTTTTTATTAATATCTGAAGCAATAATCTTAACAGCTCCTGCTTCAAACAGACCGGTTTCTTCACTTAATATTGCCAAGGTATAGGGTTCTTCGCCGCTGGAGCAGGCACAACACCATATACGCAAAGGATTGTTTGGTGTACGGTCTTTATATTGAGGGAGTATGACTTTTTGAAATTCCTCCATAAGATTTTCTTCGCGAAAAAAATATGTTTCATTAACTGTAATGAGTTCAATAAGAGTATCCCATTCTTTTGGTTCAACCCTTAAATAGCCTCCGTATTCCCAACATGTAAGCCCCAATTCCTTAAGCCTCTCTGATATTTTATTCTCAAGAGAAGAAAGATTTTTTAAAAAATCAATGCCACAATATTCATAGATAAGTTCTGCTAATTGAATCAAACCAAATGTATCCATATAAATTTGCTGCAGCCTCCCTGATATACCCACGCAGAGCTGCCGCACAAGCGGACGGAACGTCCGCCCTGCGACAGCTCCAGGTAAAAATACTATTTCAACAGTTCCTGTAATGCATTGATGATTTCTTCCGAATATTCCGATAATTCTTCTGTTACCGCAGCAGTGCGCTTAACATCATGGATATTAAGATCAACAACACGATTGATTTCCGATGTATATTGTGCCAACTGATCCACCTCATTTGCCTGAACCTTCGTTGCTACGGCCACTTCATTTGCTTGAACGGTTACATTCTCAATATTATGAAGAAGTCTGTCTGCGCTTTCTGCTTGTTCCTTCATCGCTATTGTAATCTGTTTTACCTGCTCTCTTGCATTCGTCACCCCTCTTACGATTTCCTCAACACCATGTGCCTGCTCTTTTGTTACATTGGTAATTTGGGCAGCTAATTTGGTAACATTTTCAACAGCGACAACGATATTCTGTCCCTGTTTCGCCTGCTCTTTCACTGCAACCATAACCTGTCGCACCTGCTCCCTTGCATTGGCTACACCCTTTATGATTTCCTCAACACCTTTCGCCTGCTCCTGGGTAGCCTGAGTTACCTGGGCTGCTTGATTTTTTACCGTATTCACTGCTTCTATAATCTTTTCACTGCCTTTATTCTGTTCATTCGTAGCGGTGGTTATCTGGCGAATTTCCGTATTTACATTTTCTATCCCTTCAACTATCATTTCGATGGCTTTTCCTGCTTCATCACTTAGCCTTGAACCATGTTCAACCTTTTCCGTACCAATTTCAATTGCCTTAATCGCCTGACTGGTTTCTCCCTGAATCCCCTTGATAAGCTCAGATATTTCCTTTGTGGCTGTAGCAGTACGCTCAGCCAGCTTCCTTACTTCATCCGCAACAACCGCAAAGCCCTTTCCATGTTCTCCTGCCCTGGCGGCTTCAATAGCGGCATTTAATGCTAAAAGGTTTGTTTGTTCCGCAATATCATCAATAACTTCAATGATACTGCCTATTCTTTCCGAGCTTTTTCCAAGACCATTGATAACATTCTCCGCCCGATGGATCACTTCGGATATATCTTTAATGGCCTCTAATGTATCTGCTACAGCCTTCTGCCCGTCTTGAGCATCATTCTTTAATTTTTCACTTAATTTGTTTACGTTCCTTGCATTCTGAGCAACCTGGCTGATGGAAGCCGCCATGTTTTCCACAACCTGGGAAGTTTCATTTGCAGATTTTTGAAGCTGTTCGGCATTTTCCGCAACACCTTGAATGGATTGCCCCATTTGTTCGATAGAAGAAGAGATCTGTTCTACCGAGCTGGCGGTACTTTCTGCATTTCCCGATACCTGCTGAATGGAAGCGACAATTTCCTGAACTGCCGCCGATGCCTCGTCAGCGGAAGCCTTTAGACTTTCTGCGTTTCCTGCTACCCCTTTTATGGATTTGCCCATTTGTTCGATGGATGAGGATATTTGCTCCACGGAACTTGCGGTACTTTCCGCATTGCCGGATACCTGTTGAATAGATGCTACCATTTCCTGTATCGCAGCAGCGGATTCGTCTGCAGAAGCTTTCAGACTCTCTGCATTGCCGGCCACTCCCTGTATGGATTTCCCCATTTGTTCGATGGATGAGGATATTTGCTCTACGGAACTTGCGGTGCTTTCCGCATTGCCGGCCACTTGTTGGATGGATGCCACAATCTCCTGAATGGCCGCCGAGGATTCATCTGCAGAGGCCTTCAGACTCTCCGCATTGCCGGCCACTCCCTGTATGGATTTCCCCATTTGCTCGATGGAAGAGGATATTTGTTCTACGGAACTTGCCGTACTTTCCGCATTGCCGGCTACCTGCTGGATGGATGCCACAATCTCCTGAATGGCCGCCGAGGATTCATCTGCAGAGGCCTTCAGACTCTCCGCATTGCCGGCCACTCCCTGTATGGATTTCCCCATTTGCTCGATAGACGATGAAATTTGCTCAACCGAGCTGGCGGTGCTTTCCGCATTGCCGGCCACCTGCCGGATGGATGCCACAATTTCCTGTACTGCAGCTGTTGCCTCATCAGCCGACCCTTTCAGACTTTCCGCATTCCCCGCTACTCCTTTGATGGATTTACCCATTTGCTCAATAGAAGAAGATATTTCTTCTATGGAACCTGCCGTGCTGTCACTATTCCCTGCTACCTGCTGAATGGACGCAACAATTTCATGTATCGCTACGGATGCTTCTTGGGCTGATTCTGTCATACCTTCAGCATTGCCTGCTACCCCTTTTATGGATTTTCCAATCTGCTCTATAGCAGTGGAAATCTCTTCAACCGATTTTGCAGTACTTTCACTGTTCCCTGCTACCTGTTGGATAGAGGTAACCATTGATTGGATGGTAGCTGTTGCTTCCTCCGCCGAACTTGACAGACTCTCTGCATTGCCGGCCACTCCCTTAATCGATTTGCCCATCTGTTCAATGGACGACGAGATTTGTTCAACGGAACTGGCGGTACTATCTGCATTTCCTGCTACTTGCTGAATGGAAGCTGCCACCTCCTGGACTGCTGCTGTGGCTTCTTTTGCTGAACCGGTAAGGCTTTCGGCATTGCCTTCAACACCTTTAACGGACTTACCCATCTGTTCAATAGCGGATGATATCTGTTCTACAGAAGCTGCAGTACTTTCCGCATTACCGGCTACTTGCTGAACAGAAGCTACTATTTCCCGGATAGCTGCTGAGATTTCTTCAGAAGAACCGGTCAGGCTTTCCGCATTGCCGGCCACTCCTTTGATGGATTTTCCCATTTGCTCAATGGAAGAAGATATTTCTTCTACCGACCTTGCAGTACTTTCACTATTCCCTGCTACCTTCCTGCTTGTAACCGTCATCTCTTCAAGAGAGCTTTTGGACTGTTCTGCAATCTCCATTAGTTTTTCAGCATTTCTTACCACGCCATTAATTGAACTTGAAAGCTCTCCCGTCATTGAATTGGTGGCCTCAACAGCCGAAGACTGTTCATTGGTACCTTGTGTTACCTGATTGATGATGTTAGACAAGTCCTTTAGTTTTCCATCAAGCCTTCTGACCGTATTTACCGCAATATGCACATTTTGAGAAAGCCCGGAGCTTTCCAAAAATTTGAGAGCCATATTTTTTTTGAATCCCATAAAAAAACGCCTCCTATATATTTTTTGAAAAATCACTGTTTTGACTGTTCATCAGTTATTTTAGAAACCTTCTTATCATTTACCATGTTTGAAATTCCTACCACATCCAATATGCACGCTACGCTTCGATCTCCTAAAATTGTGGCTCCGGAAATCCCCTCTACTTTGCCTATATAAGATCCAAGATTTGTAACAACAATTTCCTGATTTCCTACAAGTTCATCGACTACAAGTCCAAAACGCTTTTCTGCTATTCCCAGCACCACAATTAAAGTATTTATCCTCTCTTTACCCCGCGGAATACCAAAATAGTCATGCAGCCACACTAAAGGAATGGCTTTATCCCTTATAATTGTCACTGCTCGTCCATTGATAAATTTAATCTCATTTTTTGGTATCCGTACAATCTCAACTACATTGTTCATAGGAAGTGCATAAGTTTCATTATTGATTTTTATTAAAAGCCCTTTTAATATCGCAAGAGTGAGGGGGGAGCTTGATGGGTAGCTTAATAATAAACTTTGTTCCCGCACCGGTATATGTCTCTACATCAATGATACCATTTAACTTTTCGACATGAGTTCTGACAATATCCATTCCGACGCCACGACCAGAAACATCACTTACTTTCTTTGAAGTTGAAAAGCCTGTTTGGAAGATAAGATTTATTATTTGTTGCTCTGTCATGTTGTCTGCTTCTTTCTCTGTAATAATCTGCTTCTTAACAGCGGACTGCTTAATCTTCTGTATATCAATTCCGCCCCCGTCATCTTCAACAGTTATAATTACATTACTGTCTTGAGGTAATGCTGCTATTCGCAGTATGCCTTTTTCGGACTTTCCCAATTTCTTACGCTCTTCTACGGTTTCGATTCCATGATCAATAGCGTTTCGTATAAGGTGGATTAAAGGATCACATATTTCTTCCATGATGGTCCTATCGATTTCGGTTTCTCCCCCTTCAAGTATCAAATCTACTTCCTTATTTAATGAATGGGACAAATCCCTGACCATTCTGGGAAAACGATTAAATAACTGCTGCACTGGAATCATACGAGTTTTTATAATTCCCTCCTGTAGCTCATTGATTAACACCGATACATGGTTTGAAATGCCTATTAAATCATCAACCGTTTCGTCCGATGGATACTGGTTATATAAGTTGTTTGCAAACTGAGCAATTCGTATTTGTTCGATTACCAGCTCCCCTACCAAATCCATCATCCTCTCCAGTCGATCTACATCAATTCTTACAGTATGTACAGTCTTTTTTTCTTCTTTTACTGTTTTTTTACTCGGACTATTATCAACTTTTCCCTTTCTCCCGATTTCTTCAACTTTTATTGGAAATCGTGAATTTTCTGTAAAATAAGGAAAAACCCGAACTTCGGTTACATCCATCAAGTTACCTTGTGCCTTGTGCTCCAGCGCATCAGCACTCATTTGGGTAATAAGCAAAAAAGCTACTTTGCTAATATCAGCATCTACCGGAATTTCCAATACATTTGGAACCATACTTACAACCGTCCCCCACTCATTCAGAAAGTTCATTATGAGGCAGGCACGGGTTGACTTCATCTGACTATCCTCTGAAATATTAACCTCACATACAAGAACATTCTGACCAATGCTCAAAGCCTGAGTAATCTGTTCTTGCTGTTTTGCATCCAATATGAACCTTATTTGGCTCTTTTGCTGTTCTTTTATATTTTCAGCTTTCTCTAAATGATTGTTTGTATCATTCTCATACAGTATCTCCTTTAATTTAATGATAATGGGAGTTATCTCTATTTTAGTGTTATTTGTATCGGAAGCAAAATCTTGCTTTAACATTTTCAAATAATCCAAACACTCGAAAAGGGCATCGATAACAGGCACGGATACTTCAAGAAGGCCATTTCGGATTCTATCAAGAACATTTTCCATTTCGTGTGTAAGAATTTTCATTTTTTCAAATCCCATGGTAGCAGAAGAACCTTTTAAGGTATGAGCTACACGAAATAATTCTTGAATCACCTCTGCTGCCTCACCATTTTGCTCCAATTCCACAATGCCGTTTTCGAGAAGTTGCAGTTGTTCTTCCACTTCTCCAATAAAAGCCCCTATCATCTCCGGACTTTCAAATATACTGGCCATGCTACATTCACTTCCTTACTCATGAAGTACCTTGTCAATTTTTAAGATGCTTACTACTCCTGCGTCAGTAATTCCTATACCTTCAAAATAGCTTCCATCAATTCCTGCTACCATCTCCGGTGGTGGTTGAATGTCTGAAAATCTTATAACCTGATTTACTTTATCAACCACAATTCCTATCATTTCATCCCTGCTTTTTACCACAACAATGCGTGTTTTTTTAGTAGAAGTATAATTATCAAGTCCAAACCTTTTATGGAGGTTAGCTACAGGAATGATTTTACCCCGAAGATTGATTACTCCTTCCAAAAAAGGCTTGCTATTGTGTATAGGGGTAATACTTTGCATTTTGATAATCTCATATACATCACTAATCTTTAATGCATATTTTTCACCTGCTAATTCATAAGCCACATACTGGCTGCTCAAGAGATCATCCATCATTTTACACCTCTTTCTAACCATTAAATGAATACTCTAATCTTGTTATAACTTTCTTAATGTTTGAATAACATAATCTTCCTTAAAAGGTTTTACCACAAATCCCTTTGCCCCTGACAATACAGCTTCCCGAACAAAAGCTTCCTGTCCCAAAGCAGAAATCATAACAACTTTTGAGTTAGAATCAAACTGCCTTATTTCCTTTAACGCCTGGATACCGTCCATTTCAGGCATGGTTATATCCATGGTCACAATATCAGGGTGCAGCTGCTTATATTTCTTCACTGCCACATGACCATTTTCAGCCTCGTCAATTACTTGAAAACCATTCTTTTCAAGCATGACTTTTAATGATAACCTCATAAAAGCCGCATCATCGACAATAAGAACTCTCTTCATTATCATTTCACCTCCTCATGCCAGTCGAAAATTCCAAACAAAAAGCAGGAAAACATACTATTTCAATATTCTCTTATATTGACTTTTTATTTATTGAATTGTTAAAGTAACATTATGTTCATTTTGTTACATGATAGGGTTAAGGAAAAGCCTTTTACTTAGAATGTTTTGATATGAAAGATTATCTTTTTTCATTGGAGGGGGCAAAAAAGCATGTATCTTTTTAATAATATTTCTTATATAACTTTACATAAGTTATATGTATCTTTCAGTTGTCAAATATTTTAAGAAATATTAGCGTTATTATCATTGCGTAATATGCACCAAACTCAAGCAATTATTACTTTATCATCACGGAGGGATATATTATGACAGTAGAACCTATTCGTAATAAAACAAAAATTAAGCAAATGTACTACTATTTAAATGGTAAAAATCCAAAATATGGGCTGTTATTTAAATTTGGCTTAAATACAGGCTTAAGGATTAGTGATATTTTGCCTGTAAAAGTGAAAGACGTCTATACAACAGAACATCGCTTCCGCGAATATCTTATTCTTAAAGAAAAGAAAACAGGCAAAGAAAAAAAAATAAAAATCAATGATTCTCTTAAAAAAGAGATAGAAAACTATATAAAAACCCAGAATTTATCGCAAGAAGATTGTTTGTTTCCAAGCAAAAAAGGCGGACATATCGGCAGGATTCAAAGCTACCGTATATTGCGTGAAGCAGCTGAAGCCGTAGGTATTGAAAACTTTGGCACTCAAAGCCTTCGCAAAACCTGGGGGTATTGGACCTATAAAATGTCCAGCTATAATATTGGACTAATCATGGATACATTTAACCACAGCTCACAATATATAACCCTTCGTTATATTGGTGTAAATCAGGACCAAAAAGATGAATTGTACTCTTTAGTTCAGTTCTGAAATAGTAAAAAGTCCAAATAATCATTCAGATTATTTGGACTTTTATTTTTTTTAGCAGGAAAAATGAATATCATGTCGAAGTATAATATTTAAAGTAACAAAATGAACATAATGTTACATTTATTTATAAAAAAATTCTCTTTTTGCTAAAAAGCGACTAATAAAAACTCTTGAAACTTATTATTAGGAAAGTTTATAAATTAAAACAAAAGTGCTTTACTTTCCTATCTACTGTAAAGAGAACATAATTCCCCAACTAAAATATATTATTCCCTATTTTGCTCTGAACTTTCATTTTTTTTGTTTTATTAAACGAAATCCTATATAATTGGAATAAAGTAAGGTATGTATAACTCATGTAATCTTATTAATCCTTTAGATTAAACGGTTGTTTAGGAATTCTGCAATAAAATATACAGAGATGAATTTGGATAATTAATTAACATATTACTACTTACTACTTACTATTTATTAATATATATGAAAAAATTGTAAATGTCAATATATACTATAAAAAAGACATTCTAAAAAGAATGTCTTTTTTATAACTATAAATGACTATAAAGGTTATTGAAAGCTATCCTGTGCTGCTTCTGTATCCTCAATGATGGTTGATTCATATTTATCCAATATAGCGCTTTGCAATTTTTCTCTTGTTTCTGCATTAATCGGATGCGCGATATCTTTAAATTCACCATCTGGTGTTTTCCGGCTGGGCATTGCAATAAACAGCTTATCCTGCCCTTCAATAACCTTAATATCATGCACCACAAAAGCATTATCAAAAGTAACAGATACTACCGCCTTCATTCTTCCTTCTGCATTAATCTTTCTAATTCTAATATCGGTAATTTCCATGATGCATTCACCACCTTCCGGACTATAACTGTGTTAGCCATGTAATCTATTAAATCTGTCTTGAAATTTTTGTTTCTTATCATCTGTATTTAGCTTTCACATTTCAATCTAATATTATACCTGGTTTTAAATTCACAAATTTATCAATATCATTTACTTCATTTAATATAATTAAGGAAAAATATTCATTAACATTTTTCTCTTGAGGTTCGCTGGTAGAAATAAATACAGCTATTCCTTCAACAGTGGAATCAAATTCGTTCATTAATTCTATAATTCCCTGAGCTGTACCTCCTCCTTTCATAAAATCATCAACAAACAATACTTTAGAATTTTTGCTAATTGCCCTTCGGGATAAGGACATTGTTTGTATTCTGCGAGAAGATGCAGAGACATAATTAATATTAACCGACGATCCTTCGGTTACCTTACTGTCTCTCCTTGCAATAACCAAAGGCTTATTCAGGTACTTCGCCGTCATTGTAGCAATTGGAATACCTTTGGTTTCCACTGTTATAACATAGTCTATCTCTCTATCGATAAACTGCCCTGCAAATATCTTTCCTATGGAATCAACAACATCCGGTCTGTAAATAATATCTGTCATATACAAAAATCCACCGGATAAAACTCTGCTGCTGTCTGAAAGAGTATTGCACAAATCCTCCACAATCTTCTTTATCTCATCTTTATAAGGAAGCGGTATATACTTCACTCCTCCGGCAGCACCTGCAACGGTTTCTATCATACCCATTTTAAACCTGGCGACAATTCCCTTAAGTATATCTACATCCTCACTTAAAGTAGACTTTGCACAATTAAAACTACTACTAAAAAAATTGAATGTAAACAATTGATTCGGATGGTCACTTAATATTTTCAAAAGCAAAGCAATACGTTCATTTCTCTGGAGCTTCTCCATTATTTCACCTCCTGCACTTTCTCTGGTAATTAATGATGCTTTCATAAATTTTATTACCAATCATTATACACAAAATTCCGAATATTTTAAAGTTATTTTTAATAAATATTCACTTACAGAAATACAATTATAATTTTGTCAATTTTACCATATAATATATATAGCATATTTATTGTGTAAAACAGTTTCAAACATTATATTATTGATGTATAATAATAACGGGTTTAAATGAAACAAAAAATTCAAACATTTTTGATAAATAGGGAGTGTTATTCTTGGAACAATTTGCTCTTAAATTACTAAAGCCCAATACCCATATTCACTTTGTCGGTATTGGCGGTATAAGCATGAGCGGTCTCGCAGAAATTTTAAAAACGAATCACTTTCTTGTATCCGGTTCTGACGTCCGCGAATCTTCTACAATAGAAAAATTAAGAAAATTGGGAATCAATATATATATAGGCCATTCAAAAGAAAATATCAAGGGCGCTGATGTCATTGTATATACGGCTGCTGTAAAAAGTACAAATCCTGAACTGGCTGCAGCAAGAGAGGCAAACCTGCCGGTTATTGAAAGAGCCGTGCTTTTGGGTGAAATAATGAAGGAATACCAATACCCCATTGCAGTGGCAGGAACTCATGGAAAAACCACAACAACCTCCATGATTTCCATGATACTGCTGCATGCCAACATGGATCCTACGATTCTGGTTGGCGGCGAGCTTGATGCAATTGGAGGCAATGTACATACCGGCAGTCATAAATATCTTGTAACAGAAGCCTGTGAATACGTTGAGAGTTTTTTGAAATTCTATCCTTATATAGGTGTTATTCTGAATGTGGAGGCTGACCATCTGGACTACTTTAAAAACTTAAATCACATAGTTCATTCCTTTCAGAAATTTGCCCAACTGGTACCTCCGGAAGGGTATATTGTCGTATGCGGGGACGATCCCAATGCACTAAAAGCCGTTGACAGTGTACAATGCAACGTAATTACCTATGGAATCAGAGAGGGAAGCTATGATTGGAAGGCTGAAAATATATCCTACGATATCAGCGGATATCCTTGTTTTGACTTGATATACAAAGGAAAAAAGTTAAGTAATGTGCAGCTTCATGTGCCTGGCATTCACAATGTGTACAATGCTTTGGCAGCAGTTGCTTCTACCTATGCACTGGGCATATCCGTATCGGATATTGAAAACGGCTTGAGTTTATTTAAGGGAACTCACAGACGTTTTGAAATGAAGGGAGAATTAAATGGATTTACCATCATTGATGATTATGCCCATCATCCTACTGAAATAATGGCTACACTTGCTGCTGCTTCAAAACTCAACCATAACAAAATATGGTGCATTTTTCAACCCCATACTTATTCACGTACATTAGCTTTATTAGACGAATTTTCACAGGCCTTTGACAACGCCGACAAAGTGATTGTGACAGATATATATGCAGCCAGAGAAACAGATGACGGCAGAATACATTCGAAGGATTTGGTAAATAAAATAAATGAACGACAGCATAAAGCCGAATACATGTCAAGCTTCGATGATATTGCAGCATATATTGTAGCTCAGGCCTCACCTGGAGATATTGTTATAACAATGGGTGCCGGAAATGTAAACGAAATTGGCGAAAAAATACTAAGACACTCCAAACAAGAATCCGGCTCCTATAATATGGAATTATTAAAAATGCAATCTCATGCTATACATATATGAGCGAATAGAATCATCGATGCTGTCAATTTGAGATACTATTCAATGGATACTGTTCATATACTCCTAAATCTGTATTCTTCGTGCACAGATTCATCGATTTGTCAAATACCCATTTAGGTAAAAATACCGTCCTTGGTATTTTTACCTAAATATCTATTTGCCTTCGCCATGATTTTATCACTCAGAATAATGATTCCTTCATATATGAAACAGCATTGATATATTGTTAGACTACTGTTCAACAATTGCAAACATCAGCTCTCCGGAAGCCGCTATCTGATCTCCTACATAAGCTGTTGCACTGGCTTTTCCGATTCCTCTTTTAAAAGCAGTCAGTTCTACTTCAAGTCTGAGTGTATCCCCCGGAACTACCTGCCTTCTGAATCTCAATTTATCGATACCGCTGAACAAAGCCAGTTTTCCTCTGTTCTCTTCTACCGATAATACGGCTACCGCCCCGACCTGTGCCAATGCTTCTACAATCAGTACTCCCGGCATAATAGGATTTCCCGGAAAATGTCCCTGAAAAAATGGCTCATTAATAGTGACATTTTTTATCCCTACCGCTTTTTTGCCTTCTTCTATCTCCTCAATTCTGTCTACCAGCAAAAACGGATACCTATGGGGTATAATCCTTTGGATTTCCACATTTGACAACATAATAATTCTTCCTTTCTAATCACCTTGTTATATTACCTGGTAATAAAATTATACACATTTTTTTCCTTTTTGTCAAATTCTATAATCATATGCCTATCTGCACTTTTTCAATACAATTTATAATAGCTTATTATTGTACAAAAAAGCAGTGGCATGAACACCACTGCTATTATAATATCGATTCATTATTCCGTTTCTGTTGCACTCTTCTCTATATGTCGAACAGGCTTATACGTGTTTTTCATTTTTGCCGACAACTGCTTATACAGCATTTCACCAATACCTATCCCTTCACCTTTGCTTGCTTCTTTTGCCAGCTCTTCATCCAGCATTCCCTCAAATGTCTGACGGGCAAAATTATCTGGTATAAGTTCGGACTTTGGTATGGTAGCTCTCATCTGTTTAAAAACCATATTAACAAAAATCGACTCAAAATCCCTGCAGACTTGTCTTAATTTTTCTTCATCCTTTTCATTAAATGCCCTTTCAAGCATTTGCTTAAAGGAGTCATCATTCGCTTTTGATACGGCTGTATCAGCTTTTATTTGTGCAGGATTTGATGCAATTCCATCAACTTTCATACCAAACACACCTTTACATCATTATCTTCTCAAATTATTGGCCATACTAAGCATTTCATCTGCAGTCTGAACAGATTTGGAATTAATTTCATAAGCTCTCTGTGCCACTATAAGTTTAACCATTTCTTCCACTACCTGCACGTTGGAAGACTCGACATACCTTTGCATAATAATGCTCTTGTTATCCAAGTCTTCTTCTAAAATAGGCTCTCCGGAAGCAGGTGTTTCCTGTAATAAATTAGAACCCAACTTAAGCAATCCTTCTTTATTGGCAAACTGTACAATCTTAAATGACTGTCCTAATGATTGAACTTCTCCATCTTCATCTATATAGGAAAGCTCTCCGGAAGCACTTACTGTTAATGTGTCTAAATCCACACCGGTCAGAAATATTTCTTCATCATCCTGATCCAATACTGCATAGCCTTCAGAGGTAACCAGCTTTGATTCTCCATCCTCAATACTGATTTTAAAGCTGCCATCCCTGGTATAGGCCAAATTCCCGTTAGCATCTCTGACGGTAAAGAAGCCTTCTCCATTAATTGCAAAATCCAGAGGATTATCGGTATTTTCCAGATTGCCAAGAGTATACGTAGGTACTACCGCAACAGGTGCTACACCATGCCCAACCTGCAAATTAATAGGCGCTCCGCTTCCCTGCAATACATTTGCTCTTGAAATTGTCTCATATAATAAGTCCTTGAATGCCACTCTTTCTTTTTTATACCCTGCAGTATTTACATTGGCCAGGTTGTTTGCAATAACGTCAACATTAAGCTGCTGTGCTGTCATTCCTGAACTTGCCGTCCATAGCGCTCTCATCATAATTAAAAACCTCCTTATACTCTTCCAATATCATTTACAGTTTTTTCTAGCGTACTATCATAGGATTGAATAACCTTTTGATTTGCCTCGTATGACCTTAAAGCAGTAATTATATCAACCATTTCTTCAATAGCATTTACATTGGAGTCTTCAATATAACCCTGTATGACCTCTCCGGAAAACGGTCTGGTTTGCAGTCCTTCAGGGGCCTGGACCAAATTATTACCTATCTTTTGCAATCCCGTGGTATCAACAAATTCAACTACTCTTAAGGTATCAACTATATTTCCGTTAACATTGATACTTCCATCTTTATTCACCTTAAAGTCCCCTGCAGCTATTCGGACAGGACCATTCTGACCTAACACCATGTATCCCTCTCTTGTGGTCAGATATCCGTCTTGATTAACGATCCAGGAGCCATCACGTGTATACATTTCCACAGCTCCATTTTCTCCTTGAACCGAAACAGCAAAGAAAGCATTGGGACTGCCCGATATACTTATATCCGTATCCACATCCGTCTTATTTAACTGTCCTTGTGTATAAGCCGTATATATTTGAACAATGTCGGCCCCCAGACTCATATTCCCTATATTCGACTCTTTGCTTTGAGCGGAATTGCTTCCACCTATCCTTTTCACCATCATCTCAGGGAACGCCTGGGTTACTGCAATATCTTTTTTGTAGCCTGTGGTAGATACATTGGCAAGATTATTGGATACTACATCCATCTTTTTCTGAGCCCTTAACATACCACTGGCGGCTGTGTATAAGCCTCTTAACATGTTTATCACCTCAATTAACGTCTTCTTCGCATTTCCTGCAGAACCTCTATATTTTCAAGTGCTTTTCCGGTCCCTATTGCCACACACGATACGGCTTGGTCGGCAATAATAACATTTATGCCTATCTTCTCCTGCAGCAGCTTGTCCAACCCATATATCAAGCTGCCTCCTCCGGTCAGCACAATTCCTCTTGTACTAATATCTCCTACCAGTTCAGGCATTGTTCTTTCCAATACGGAATGAACCGCTTCAACAATCTGGGAAACCGGCTCTTCAAATGCTTCCATCATTTCATTGGAAGTGACAGTACTGGTTTTCGGAAGCCCGGAAATTAAGCTTCTTCCTCTTATATCTATGGAAACCTCTTTTTCCCTTGGATATACGCAGCCGATTTTAATTTTCATCTCTTCGGCTGTTCTTTCACCAATCATAATATTATATTTCTTCCTTATGTATCTTACAATTGCCTCATCAAATTTATCTCCTGCGACTTTTATTGAATTACTTACAACAATGCCGCCTAAGGAAATAACCGCAATATCAGTAGTACCTCCTCCAATATCTACAACCATACTTCCACATGCCTTGGATATATCGATACCTGCTCCGATTGCAGCAGCTATAGGCTCTTCAATAAGGTATGTTTTTCTGGCTCCTGCCTGCAGTGCAGCGTCAATAACGGCCCTTTCCTCTACTTCCGTTACACCACTTGGAACACATATAATAACACGAGGTTTGAAAATTCTTCTATGACATACCTTCTTTAAAAAATATTTCAGCATTCTTTCTGTAATATCATAATCTGAAATAACTCCGTCTCGTAAAGGCCTGATAGCAACAATATTTCCCGGTGTCCTCCCCAGCATCCTTCTGGCTTCTTCACCCACAGCCAATAATCGGTTGGTGTTATTGTCTATAGCAACGACAGATGGTTCACTAAGAACAATACCTTTTCCTTTAACATAGACCAAAACCGTTGCCGTGCCTAAGTCGATTCCAATATCCTGTCCAAAACCGAACAAAGCTCATCTTCCTTTCAAAGAGTCAGACTCTTGATATTAATTTTATCGTCAATTTTAAACTAATACTTTAATTATATATTTGTTTTCCAAATAATGAAATACTTTTTAATAAAAATGTTATTTTTTTTCGACATAAGCCTAATAAAAACTATTTTGGATATGCAGTTGTAATATCTTGAAGTTTTTTTGCATATATATGTACAGAGCATTACGTAATAAAGGGGGCCGCTCAATTGAAAGCATATATAGAAGAAAGAACTGTTGCCTTGGCAGAGTATATTATTGAAAACAAAACAACCGTGAGAGAAACAGCTAAAAAATTCGGTATATCCAAATCTACCGTCCATAAAGACGTTACGGAGCGACTTCTAAAGATAAATCCCCAGCTTGCAGAAAAAACACGAATCGTACTGGAGGAAAATAAAGCTGAAAGACATATCCGCGGTGGACTTGCTACCAAAAAGAAATACAAAAAACAAAATCAAATGCAATAAAGTTCAAAACAGAAAGCGCGGGACAGATACCTGTTCCCGCGCTTTTATCAGTATGCCAAGAACGTTTTGGGATCTACGCTCTCCCCATCTTTTATCACCTCGAAGTGCAAATGGGGCTCCTCACCAATTTCAAATACAGCAGTATCTCCTATTCCACTTATAATATCACCTTGCTTTACGTTTTGGCCTTCCTTCACCATACTGTCTGTTGACAGGTTACAGTACTTTGTCTTTATACCGTTTCTATGGTCTATAATAATTGTAATACCATAACCATCATCATTATAGATCTTTTCAATCACTCCATCTGCAGCAGCTTTTACTTGTGCGCCCAATATACTCTTAATGTCAATTCCTTTATGAGTACGCCAATCTCCAAGGGTTTTTGAATAAATAATGTGGTCTTTTGCATACTCAACCATAATATCCCCTTGCACAGGAAACATAAATTTACTGATAGCGGCAGGTTTTTGGGAATGATTGGATTGTATTGCAGGGACAGAATTTTGAACTTTGTCAGTAGTTTGAGCTACTGCTTTTTCATTTTTAACTTCTTCTACAGACTTTTGAACAATAATCGGTTTCTGATTTACTGCAGATGCACCATTGCTATTCTCCTGTTCCGCTTTTTCAGCCTGGTTGTCAACCGTATCCTCTTTCATGACCAGCTCTTCTTCATCCAACCAGCTATTTGAAAAATATTCCATGTTGCTTCGCGTGACCAGCATTGCAGTAATACCTACAATTACTATGCATAGAAAAAGTATTATGTAGAAACCTCTCTTTTCCATAAACTTTACAGTTTTCCCCTGTATTTTTTTCATCTATCACACCTCCATATAATATTGTTGCCTTAATTTCCAATATTATACTTTGGCGAGATAAGATTTCAATTTTTCTCTTTACTTTTCAATCAACTAATTCTCCATTTTTATAATGTCCACTCCCTGATAATAATGCTTTAATATTTCTTCATAATTCTTGCCCTGCTGAGCAAGGTAATTTGCTCCATATTGACTCATACCCACACCATGCCCGTTACCTTTTACATGAAAAACAACATTTCCATCTTGCATCTCAATGGTAAAATTCGAAGAATTCAACCCGAATATATTTCTAATCTCCGTTCCTTTAAAATCACATCCGGCTACTCGTATGTTTTTCACACTTCCCCCTTGAGTATGTTCAATTCCTTCAACAATATTACTTATATCTTCAGGAAAATTTATTTCAGGACGTACGGTTTTTAATTTTTCTTTAAATTCCTGTTCAGACACCTGAATAACCGATGTATATTTGGGAGAAAGCTCTTCTCCCGGGCTCTCCACACTGCGTAAATATGCTATTGCATTGGACCATACATCTTCAGAATTTTCTGTCCTGCCACTGCTGGTGGAATGAAATACTGCATCAATCGGTTCATTTTCATAGGTCATTATAATATTAGAAGTGCCGTCTACTGCCTCACTGATTTTATTCCAATACTTTCTGGAAGATAATATGCCCCATTTGTCCATGGCTTCATCTTTCGATATCCATGCTTTACAATGACTTGGGTTTGTACATATATCCGCGCCTTTATGTTCCGGTGCAGCCTCTCCGCTTTCTTCCATGCTTTGTTTTTTATGATATGTATATGTTCTTGCTGCAACAGCTTGCGCCTTTAATGCCTCCATATGAAAGCTGGCAGGCATTTCAGCAGCCAGTACCCCCTTTAAATATTCATTAAAATTCATCTCTACCACGTTATCTTCTTCAGCAATATATACTTTCACAGTATGAAGTATTTCAGGCACCTTTTGAGAAACATTATTATTGATATGATCATAGGTACAGCTCTTAACCAGAATAAGAGGAATCACAATAATAACAAATAATAAAAAAATAAAAGTATATCCTACCTGCTTCATATCATAGTTCCTCCAATTAAAAACATTGTCCATATTTAAATATATATTAATAATAGGAGGATTTAGAACAAAAAACAGAGGCGTTTTACCGAAATCGCCTCTGTTCCTACTCTTCATCAATTCTTTTTATTCTGGCACCTAAGGAAAGCAATTTTTTTTCAAACTGATCATAACCTCGATCTATATGTTCCACATCACTTATTTCGGTTTCTCCTTCTGCAGCCAATCCGGCCAGCACAAGTGCGGCACCTGCTCTTAAATCCGTTGCCTTTACCTGAGCTCCTGTAAGCTTCTTTATTCCTTCAATAATTGCCGAACGTCCTTCAATTTTTATATTAGCTCCCATACGCTTTAATTCACTTACATGCATAAATCTATTCTCAAATATTGTCTCTATAATAATGCTGGTTCCTTCCACAATACTCATAAGAGACGTAAACTGGGCCTGCATATCTGTTGGAAATCCCGGAAAAGGAAGCGTTTTAATATCTGAAGCCTTAAACTTGTCTTTTGCGGTTACAATAATGGAATTATCCTCTTCCTGTATGTCTACACCGATTTCTCGCATTTTTGCAATAATTGGCTTAAGATGATCAGGAACAACATTATCGATTCTGACATTTCCCTTAGTAATGGCAGCAGCAACCATAAATGTACCCGCTTCAATTCTGTCGGGAATCACAACATGTGTAGCGCCTTTTAGTTCCTTGACACCATTAATCTTAATGGTATCTGTTCCTGCACCTTTTACTTCTGCCCCCATGCTAATCAGAAAATTAGCCAGATCCACGATTTCAGGCTCTACTGCCGCATTTTCTATAATTGTCTGCCCGTCGGCAAGACATGCCGCCATAAGAATATTCTCGGTTGCACCAACACTTGGAAAGTCCAGATATATTTTGGCTCCTTTTAGCCTTTTTGCTTTCGCTTCAACATATCCATGACCCTGTGTAATTTTTGCACCCATCGCCGTAAAACCTTTAAGATGCAAATCCACCGGTCTTGTGCCAATGGCACACCCACCCGGCAAAGATATTCTTGTTCTGCCCATTCTTGCCAAAAGAGGACCCATTACCAGAAAGGATGCTCTCATCTTACTAACCAGTTCGTAGGGAGCAACATAATTTTTTAGCTTAGAAGTGCCTATCCTTACACTATTATTATGTAATATTTGAACATCAGAACCCAGCCATCGAATTAATTCATACATACATTGAACATCTTTCAGGTTTGGTATTTCTTCAATAATGCAATCTCCATCGCATAACAGCGATGCAGCTAAAACAGGAAGAGCTGAATTTTTTGAACCGCTTATTCTAACTGTACCTTCTAATGGTGGTGTATGGGTAATAATAAGTTTTGACAATGATCTTCTTCCTTCCCTATTATTATCATTTTGACATGAACCTTCATGCACTATTCAAATGTCAATGAATTGCTTTATGATAAACCTTTAAGCAATCTACATAATTTAATCCACATAACAATTATTGCCTGCAAACAACATGTATATACATGTAATTTTTGCATACCAAAAAGTATTATTGCCTAAAATACTATCCATAGTTTTCCTATAAAAATTATTGTGATTTTATTGACAAAGTATTGCAATATATGAAAATGTATGTTATATTGTTAACAATGTTAAATATTATGTAAATTTATTCTGAATTTTCCCAATTGAAGTATTTAAATTCGTGTTATTACATTTAGAATTATGGAAATATATATTAATGAAATATACTTGTTGGAGGAAAAACGTGTTTACAAAACCAAAGACGGGGGATATTATTATAATATCTGTCATACTATTCATGGCTGTTGCTAACCTTGTTTTTTTTATGGGGCAAAGCACCGGTGCATCTACGGCACAAATTATAAAAAACGGCAAAATTATAAAAGAAATAAAGCTGAGTGAAGTCACAAGCCGTATTGAAATAAGGGAAAACGATCAATATAACATTTTAATTGCTGCAGAAAACGGTAAAATACACTTTGAAGAATCCAACTGCCCTGATCAGGTTTGCGTAAAAACAGGCTGGATATCCAGGCCGGGGCAGTCTGCAGCATGTGTGCCCGCCGGAATTATAGTAAAAATTGTAGGTGATGTAGGTGAAAACAGTGATACAGATATCATTTTGAAATGAGGTCAACATGAAAAAGTTAGTTTTAAACAGTGTTTTAATTTCTTTGGCAATGATTCTTTCATATGTTGAAAGGCTGTTTCCTGTAACCCTAATTATACCTCTTCCTGGTGTTAAAATAGGACTGGCAAACATTGTAACAGTTTTTGCACTATTCTACTTAGATGCAAAATCTGCAATCATTATAAATATAATCAGATGTATGCTTGTATCAATATTATTCGGCAGTGTATCATCGTTTTTATTTTCAATCTTTGGAACTGCTGCATCCTTACTGGTGATGATAGCACTAATGCCCGGTTGCGGAAAATACTTTTCAATGAGCGGGATAAGCATAGCCGGAGCTGCAGCACATAATATCGGTCAAATCGTTGCGGCATTTATTCTTATACGAAGTACAGGGATTTTTTCGTATTTGACGATATTGCTAATATCATCGATATTTACGGGATTTTTGACTTCGGTAGTTTCATCAAGCTTGCTGACACATATAAATAAAATTAAGGTGTTTTAACCTATCACGGATTAATGTGAATGGGATATTAAACTAAAATTATAGGAGGAAATGCAATGTCAAAAAAGGTAGTAATTGTTGGCGCCGGTTATGCCGGAATCGAAACCGCTATCTCTCTGAATAAAATGAACAAAAAGAATGACATTGAAATTACAATCATTGATAAAAATGATTATCACACGCTTCTTACCGAACTTCATGAAGTAGCCGGAAATCGTGTTTCAGAGGAAGCCATACGCATACCTTTAAACCGTATTTTTAAGTACACAAATGTTCATGTTGTTTGCGATGAAATATCTTCTTTTAATTTTGAAGAGAACAAGATCGCATCCAACAATAAAGAGTACAACTATGATTATCTTGTTCTTGCCTTAGGAAGTTCCCCTAATTATTTCGGCATCCCCGGCCTGAAAGAGCATGCTTTTTCACTGTGGTCCTTTGACGATGCAATAAGAATACGTGAACATATTAAAAAATGCTTTATTCTTGCATCTCAGGAAACAAACCCCGCAGAACGAAAAAAACTATTGACCTTTGCAGTAGGAGGCGCCGGGTTTACAGGTGTTGAAGTGATTGGTGAGTTAGCCCATTGGACAAAGTCCCTGGCAAAGGAATATGGCATTGACCGAAAAGAGGTTCGCCTGATCATCGTAGATATGCTTCCGCGTGTGTTAAGTGTTCTTAGTGAAAAAAACTCTCAGAAAGCACATAAATATATGGAGAAGCTTGGAATAGAAATTATGCTTAATACCTCCATAAAAGAAGCAACTGCAGATGGATTCTCTACCGATAAGCAATTTATATATACCAAAACCCTTATTTGGGCAGCAGGCGTGAGAGCTACCGAGGCTGTAGAAGATTTATCTCTGGAGAAAGACGAACGCTCCAGAAGATTAAAAGTTGATGAATTCTGTCGTTCAAAGTATAAAAATGTTTATGCAGTAGGTGATGTTACTGCCAACCTTGATGACAATGGAAAACCATATCCTGCAATGGTTGAAAATGCCATTCAAACCGGACACGGAGTAGCTAAAAATATTATAAACGCAATAAACGGCAAGGACCAAGAGCAAGTAAAAGTTACCATGCATGGAGTTATGGTAAGTATAGGTAATTATTTCGCTGTTTCAGAAATTATGGGCAAAATATTTCCTGTCTGGCTTTCAGTCATTATAAAGTATTTTGTAAATATGCATTATCTTTGGGAAATTACAGGTTTCTGGGGAGTTGCCCGATACTTGTATCATGAAGTTCTTGAACGCAGACAACGTAAGCTTTTTCTCGAAAAGCACTGGTCAACCAGAATACAGGCCTGGTGGATAACACCGCTCCGTATGTTTCTGGGAGGAATGTGGTTGTATGAAGGTTTGCAAAAAGTATCGGAAGGCTGGTTTACCTCACCAAAGCTTGCTTCATTCCTGGGTATGGCAGCCGATACCACTTCTTCTGCCACACCTGCCGGTGCATTTGTTACAAGAATTGATGAACTATTTAAGTTTGACATAGGAATTCTTAACTTTTTAATCGGATCGGAAAGCAGACTGGTAGAAGGCAATACTATTTCTTCGGAACTCTTTGCAAAAATGGAGCTTCTGCATATAGGTAACTTTAACCTTGTACCCTGGTTCCTGAAAAATGTGGTTCTTGCAACCGATGGAACCGCAATGTTCTTCCAGGTGCTGGTTGTTATACTTGAAATATGTGTAGGCCTAATGCTGCTGGGCGGGGCATTTACATTTATTGCTTCCGTCATTTCATTGGGATTGATGGCCATGTTCATTACCTCTACCGGTATCTATGAAAAAACATGGTGGATGATATTCGCCTCCATTGCTACAATGGGCGGTGCAGGCCGCGCATTTGGTATTGACTACTATCTGATTCCTTATCTGAATAACCTTTGGGAATATATCTGGAAAAACCGCAGGTTTAAGCTGTTCTTCAAAGGAAGTATCGACAGACACGAGTAATCTATTGGTTGCAAATCCTTTAAAGGATTCAGCATATTAAATAAATTATCATTATGAAGGAGGAAATATGTATGAAAAAACTAATTCCGCTAACAATTGCAATCATGCTGCTTGCCGGCTGCGGCAGTCAAACAGCATCATCCGTAAAGACCGGACTCGGTCATGTAGTATCCATTGAAAAATCCACAGATGCAACTGCTGAAAAAGAAGGGAACGCACAAGTGGATACCGTAATGGCTGCTGTTACATTTGATGCTGACGGAAAAATTTTGAGTGTAACTATTGACAATGCACAAACGAAAGTTGCATTTGATCAGACAGGAAAAATTACATCCGATAAAACCGCAGAACAAAAAACAAAAGTAGAGCTTGGTAAAGACTACGGTATGATTAAGCAGTCCAAGATCGGCAAGGAATGGTACGAACAAATTGCTGAATTGGAAAAATGGATGGTAGGAAAAACCGTTGACGAAATTAAAGCTATGAAAGTCAAAAAAGTAGACGAAGATCACCAAAGTGTTCCTGATGAACCCGACCTTAACTCCAAAGTCACAATTTCTGTAGAAGATTACATTGCAGCCGTAGAAGAAGCATATAAAAATGCAAAATAAAAATTCTGAGTGACAACATACATGCTGCGCCCATTGAACGTCCAAAACGCCTTATAACGATGTGGACGCTCAATGGGCGTCCTGCATATGGTACATATTTTCATATTCGAGGTGAATTTGTTGAAACAGTCTATTGCAACATTATTAATATTGCTGACACTCACAGGTTGTACTTCCGGAGTCGGAAAACAAAATAAATATAATAAATACAGTTATGAGTTTCTTGGGGCCTTTGACACCATGATACAATTTATAGGTTATGCAGAAAATGAAAAGCAGTTCGAGGAACTGGCGAAAAAGGGACAGGCCCGATTTGAAGAACTTCACAAGCTTTATGATGTATATAATAACTATGACGGCATCAACAATATTAAAACCATTAATGACAATGCCGGTATATGTCCGGTGCAAGTTCCAAAAGAAATTATCGATATTATTCTTTTCTCCAAAGAATGGTATAATAAAACCGGCGGAGCTGTCAATATAGCATTTGGACCCGTTCTTGCAATATGGCATGATTACCGTGAAGAAGGCATAAGCAATCCGGCTGCTGCAAAGCTGCCAAGTATGGAAGAGCTTGAAAAAGCAAATCGAAAAACGGATATTACAAAAGTTGAAGTTAATACAGAAAACAGCACGGTATTTCTTAAAGAATCAGGAATGAGTCTGGATTTGGGCGCCGTAGCTAAAGGATATGCCACAGAAATCGTGGCAAGAGAATTATCTGCCGAAGGTTTTACGTCATTTATCATAAGCAGTGGCGGTAATGTGCGTGTTGTAGGTGCTCCCAAAGACGGTGTCCGAAGCAAATGGGGAATCGGCATTGACGATCCTGACAACAGCAGCATCATACCTGACAACACCAATGAACCTCTTGATACGGTTTTCCTTACGGATGCATCTGTAGTTACAAGCGGTGATTATCAGCGGTATTATGAAGTAAACGGCAAAAGAATCCACCACATTATTAACCCCACTACCTTAATGCCTGCCAATTATTATCGCTCGGTTACTATTGTTACCAAAGACTCAGGGCTGGCAGATTTTCTATCAACAACAGCATTCTTGCTTCCATATGAACAAAGCCGTGCTTTAATTGAAATCTTAGAAGGCGTAGAAGCATTTTGGGTAATGCCGGACAAAACCATTGAAGCCACAGAAGGCATGAAAAAAATGTTAAAAAAGATGGGCGGAGCCTCCAGTAAATAATTACAGGCGGACAAAGTTATCCGCCTGTATTCATAATAGTTAAACAAATTTAAAATCGTTTAACCATTGTTTAGTTATTTGTTCAACCATATAAATTTCAAACAATTAATTGACCATATCAATTATCCTGACCTGCTTCTCCACTTGTATCCAAAATCCGGTCATACAATCGACTGATTATTACTACCGCCTGTGCCCTGGTTGCACATTCCTTTGGAGCAAATTCCGTCTCTGTTACCCCTTTAATAATGCCCAATCCGGCAGCTGTTTTCACGTCATCGAACGCCCATGGGCTGATTTCATCCTTATCATTAAAGCTCATTTCCTCCGTTTGAACCAATTGCTGACCCTTAACATATTGATATGCAGCCATTATGATTGACGTCATTTCTTCCCTATTGATTGGCTCATCAGCCTTAAACTTATTATCGGGAGTCATATCAGCAGGTATAAGTTTTGCGTCAAATGCAGCCTGGACAGTGCCTGCATACCACTGGTCAGCAGTTACATCCCTATAGGCGTCTTCGTAATCCACCGGCTCAAGTCCGATAGCTCTTAAGGCCAGTGCCAAAAACTCTGCTCTGGTTATTTGGTCCTCCGGAGCAAAGGATACCTCATCCTTGCCTTTTACCAAGCCTTCCTTAACCATACGTTTGATATATTCTTCCGCCCAGTGCCCCTGTATATCCTTGAAGCTATCCGGATCCACTGCAGGCGTTGATACTGGTGTCGGTGTCGGAGTAGGTGTCGGAGTAACGGTTCTTGGGTCAGGAGGAGCAACAAATGGCTTAATTTCGGACTCATCCAATAAATACTTCGCTAAATCAGGAATTTTATCTCTTACTTCTTCTGAAACAAGTCTTGCCACCTCATAAGCACCTTCATATTTAAAATGGGTATCATCCTGTGTACCATCAGGCCACTTTACGCTTTCGCCTTTCTCCGTCCAGAAATAAAATTTTTTCGCAGCTTCAAATCCAATGGTATCAAAATAGGCTCTGCTCTTCGCACTTAAATCCAACAAAATAACATTATTTTCTTCCGCAACCTGCTTCATAGCACTTGTATAAGCAGGGAAGTCATCTTTAAACTTGCCTGCTGCATCAACAGACCTTCTGCATACAGGTGTTATCAATACAGGAATAGCTTTTCTCTGAATGGCTCCGTCGATATACTTCTTTAAATATTCCTTATACGTAGTATTTGCATCTGCAAAACGTTCGGGCTTGGAAGAAGCATCATTGTGTGCAAATTGGACAAAAAGATAATCTCCCGGCTTAATTTCTACCAATATATTATCCAATCTTCCATCCAGTACAAAGCTTTTTGAACTTCTGCCGCCTATGGCCTTATTAATAATTTGAACTTCACTTTTAAAGAAATTATCCAGCATTTGTCCCCAACCGGCCTGAGGATAATCATTAGGACCATAGGTTTGTGCCGTTGAATCCGAAGCAATATAAATGGAAGGGTGTTCTCCTGCTTTTCTTTCAGGCTTAGGGATTATTTCTATACTGTTAATCCTGGCAAGCTCACCGCTGAATTCAAAATTCATTTTTCCATCAATAACGGCGGCCACAAATGTCTTCTGATCATATGTACCTGCTTCAAGTTTCAAATCTCTGTACTTGGAAGCACCATTTATATAAATGCTCATATTGGTAGCTTCCTCTGTATCCCCTACCGTAATGGTTATATCATAGTCACCATTAGGCACATCAACATTAAAGTTCATTGCCGTTTTGCTGAAACAAGAGCTGCCTTTTTCGCCCCTGTCCACTGAGGAAATATTGGATACATCTGCAAAACCATAACCTGAAGAAGCACTATACTCTGTAGACTCCAAAACCTGCGTATATCCCTCTTTTGCTTCAGCAGGACCGAATTGAAACTTGTAACTCTTCTGCTCGGTTGCTTTGACAGAAAAATCACCATAGGCTGACAGCATACCGACAAACAACCCTACAGTTAATACCATGCATATTGAAAAATATGCTTTCTTAGTTAACCTCATCCGTATTCATCTCCTCATATTTTTTTATTTAATTATATTTTACTTCGTCTTAATTATAAAAACAATACAATGATTGATTGTATTATGAACTTAAATCAGATTTTTATTCTGCTTTGATATTTGCTTTTAAATTAAGCATTTTACTGATATAATAATTAGTAAAATGAATAACGGGGTGATTTTATGCAATATAGAAAATTCGGTAATACCGGCATTAAAATATCCGCTTTGGGGCTCGGAGCAATGAGACTTCCTGAGTATGAAAAAAACGGCAAGTGGTACATGGATGAAGACCAGGCCATTAAAATCATTCACAGGGCCTTTGAATTAGGTGTTAATTACATAGATACGGCTTACCCGTATTGCCATGGCAATAGCGAATATACCGTAGGTAAGGCACTAAAGGGTTATAAGGATAAAGTATATCTCTCTACCAAAATACCTACATGGTCCGTAAAAAAGCAAGGGGATTACAGGCGTTTCCTGGAAGAGCAATTAAAAAAGCTGGATACGGAATATATTGATTTTTATCATTTCCACAGCGTTAATAAAGGCAGCTTTGAAAATGTCATTTTAAAATACGATCTTCTTAAGGAAGCTCAATTAGCGAAAGAAGAAGGTCTTATTAAACATATCTCCTTCTCTTTTCACGATAAACCGGAAGTATTAAAGGAATTAGTAGATATAGGGATTTTTGAATCGGTATTGTGTCAGTATAACTTGCTGGACCGTTCCAATGAGGAAGCAATCACATATGCCAAAAATAAGGGATTAGGAGTTGTTATTATGGGCCCTGTCGGAGGCGGACGCCTTGCAGTACCCTCAGACATACTTTCCAATATTATTTCGGGTGAGGTCAAGAGTACGCCTGAAGTAGCGCTTCGCTTTGTATTAAGGAATCCTGATATAAGCTGCGCACTTTCCGGTATGAGCAGTATTCAGATGGTTGAGGAAAATGCACGGGTGGCTTCTATTGAAGAACCATTGAGCAAAGAAGAGTGGGAAAGAATCAATGCGGCCATAGAGGAAACCAAACGCCTTTCCGAATTGTATTGTACAGGCTGTGATTACTGTATGCCTTGCCCTCAAAATATTAAAATTTCCCATGTATTTCGTTTGATGAATTATCATAAGGTTTACGGCATTACCGCTTACGCAAAAGAGCAATTTGCGAAGCTTGGTGCTGATTCCAAGGAAGGTCAATCCCCTTCTGCTTGCGTGGAATGTGGACTTTGCGAAACAAAATGCCCACAAAAAATTGAAATCAGAAAGCAGCTTAAGCTGGCTTTAAAAGAATTATCATAAGCTATGACCCAAAACAAATCACGCTTTTATGGGCGACCACAGGTCGCCCCTGCAATATAACGATTTATCCATATATGTATCTGCCTTCAAGTAACCAGCAATACAACAATATTTTCGATATTTCCAAATACATTTTTTCAATTATGCAAGGGATTTCTCGTCCTTTTGATGATAAATATTTGCTTTATATATTCTTCTGTTTTCCAGAGACCACAATTTTTCTGAAAAGCCACCTTCGTGAGTAGCTTCCAATGCCTTTTTCATGTCATACATCCTGCTGTCTATCATATCTATGTAGTGAAGCAGCTCTGCTTCCGGAATCATAGGCTTTTTCGGGCTGCCAAATTCCGGTTCATAGTGATGGGAAAGAATCATATGCTGCAAAAGCATTGAAACTTCTTCATCTGCTCCAACCTTTCTGGCTGTTCTGTCTATTAATTTTATTCCCTGAATAATATGTCCCAGTAATTGACCTTCCGTGGTATAGTCAGATACTATCCCCAAATCTCCTGCCTCCATTTCAAATATTTTAGCAATATCGTGCAGTATTATCCCTGCATACAGCAAATCGGTATTTATAAATGTGTAAATCTCACTTATTTTTTCGCCAAGCATTAACATTGTCATAATATGATACAGCAGGCCGGACCTTACGGAATGATGATTTTTCATTGCTGCAGGGTAGGTCATTAGATATTGTTTGTTTTCCTTAAGGATTAAGGAAGTAATGGATTTTATGTGCGGATTGCTTATTTTTGAAACATAGCTTTGAATTTGGTTGTACATAAATTCAGGCTCATAAGGCGCAGTTGGAACGAAATCTGCAATGTTTACCCCGTCTTCGGCTGCTGCCAAACGTATTCTTTCAATTTTAAGCTGAAGCTGGTTTTGCCATTCAACTACGGTTCCGCGTATCTTGACAATAATATTCTGAGTATATTCTTTCTCGTCGTCATCCGTACAGTCCCAAAGCTTGGCATTTATTTCACCGGTTTTATCTCCAATGGTAAGGTCAAGAAATCGGTTATTATTGGAAGTTGTTTTGCATTGTACGGCTTTTATCATGTAAAAGCCTTCAACTCTGTTCCCTGACTCAAATTGATTAATTGTTACAAATTCCATGAATTTTACTCCCCTTTTATGTAAGTAATTCTTATGAACAATGCAGCATTACCGCAGACGAAGTCATGCGCACCTGCGATGAATGCTGAATACAGGTCCTGATATATCAATAATACCAAAAAAGCTCTTACAAGTTACTCGTAAGAGCTTTCGCTTTTATTTGATTTTATGCTCTGCCTGAACAGCCAAACAATTTCATTTTCGCTTTAACTACTTTTTTCATTTCTTCTTTTGCAGGACCGCATATTTTTCTGGGATCATACTCTTCCGGTTTATTCAATATAACTGACTTAACTCCTTCCGTGAAAGCTACCCTAATATCGGTATCAATATTAATCTTATTTATGCCCAGAGAAACAGCTTTTTTAATATCCTCATCGGAAACTCCTGAAGCTCCATGAAGTACAATAGGCATATTTAAAAGCTTCTTGATGGTTGCCAGTCTTTCAAAATCCAGTTCCGGCTTTCCTTTATATTTCCCATGAGCTGTTCCGATGGCAATTGCCAGAGAATCTACACCGGTTTCCTGGACAAATTTAACTGCCTCATCAGGATTCGTATATCTTGCATCCTTTTCATCAACACGGATATTATCTTCAACTCCGCCTAATCGGCCCAGTTCAGCTTCAACTGAAATTCCTGCTGCATGAGCAACCTTAACGATTTCATTGGTTACTGCAATATTCTCCTCAAGAGGATGATGTGAACCATCAATCATAACGGAAGTATAACCATTGGCAATACAGCTTATAATTGTTTCATAGGTTGTTCCATGGTCAAGATGAAGAGCTACAGGAACAGTTGCTTTTTTTGCTGCCAAATGTACCATTGTTGAAAGATAATCAATACCTGCATATTTTATTGCCCCTTCGGATGTCTGTATAATAACAGGGGACCTTTCTTCTTCTGCTGCTGCAATGATTGCCTGGAGTATTTCCATATTATTAATATTAAACGCCCCAACAGCATAGCCTTCCTTATGAGCTTTATCGAGTATTTCCTTACCAGTTACTAACATGTCTTTACCTCCTAAACGTAAATAAATGTATTTTAAATGAAAAACGCTGCTTTAATGATTCTATTGTTTTTCATTAATAATCCATAGGCTGTTTTTTGCCGTAATAACCAAAGATCTTTTTTGTTTGTTTTTTTGTATTTAACTTGCCATAATAATCATCACTAAGCACAATACTGTCTTTAGTAAGCGTGTCCTTCAAATCATGATTTGTACATGCTTTAATTACTGTTTGTACCAAACACCTGTTGCACGTTAATTCAACCCTATCATAAAACATTTCCATGCTGATATCGTCGCTGCCGCATTGGCATAATAGATTCCCCTTCTCGGCAATATCATGTATTTTATCAACTGTATTAAGCATAACCGTATTATTGATAAAATAATCATCATATCCAATGTCATTCATTAGTATATCCATTTGCATTTCATATCTATCAACGGATTTTCTAACATTGTCGTCTTTGCCGATAAAACACAATTCCAGTTTTGAATCAGGACATTTTAGCACAAAAATATCATTCAACCATAAGGTCTTATAATCCAAAACATAATCATGTACTTCATTACATGCAATGCAGGGCATGGATACAGTATATCTTTTATTCTTACCCTTGGCTATTTTTACAAATCCATCTTTACAACTACATTGTACAGTATATTCCTTTTTTCCCGAAAAGTCAAAGATAGAAACCGTATTAAATTCTACCGATCCACAAAACGGACATTTAAATGCAATTGTAATAACCTGATTAATAACCATTTGCCGCACCTCACTTCATACTGCAGCCAATCTCCAAAATAAACTTCACATTAAATATATTCTTCACATCAAAAGAAAATCCTGCATAGAAATGAGAAAAAAGTACTATTTATTTTATGGGAATAATTACCCAAGGCAAGTGATTATAATCCCATAGATAAGAGGTATAAATATTGAGGGCAGCAAATTACCTACTTTTATTTTTTTTATATTCAACAAGCTTAAACCTATTCCTATGATCAAAATTCCTCCTACCGCTGACATTGAAGTAACTACCCAATCGGTCAAAACAGGTTTTAAATAAGAAGCAAGTAAAGTGATGGCACCTTGATAAAAGAAAATGGATACTGCCGACAGTAAAACGCCAAAACCTAACTCGGAGGCAAATATGACTGCTGAAACGCCGTCAAGTATTCCCTTCGCATAAAGTGTATTAGGATTATGGAGCAGTCCGTCTTCTATCGCACCAATAATAGCCATAGAACCTACACAATAAACCAGACTTGCCATCACAAAGCCTTCGGAAAAACTGTTTGTACCAATGCTCTTAAGCATTTTGTTCTGAATCCACTTGCCAAACCTGTCAAGCTTGTCCTCTATATCAATTGCTTCTCCAATAATACCTCCAACCACCAGACTTAATATCATAAGCAAAAGAATTTCGCCCTGTAAGCCTCCCGGCCGCTCCAGGGACATCCCTTTCAGCGCCATCGATAAGCCTATAACAATAACGGATAAAGAAATCCCCTGCATAACGGTATCCTTATATTTATCTTTTATAGAATTTCCAATAACAGCCCCCAGCAAACCACCGCCAACTACCAGTGAACTATTTACAATGGTACCTATCACACTACTCACCTCAATCCTTTCTGCCAATCTTTCGCTCCCTCGCATAATAAAACAAATATTGCTGTGCAAAGCCTCCTAAATTGCCGTAATGCCGGCTTGAATACTTTTGCACATCATAAACGGTTGCATCTTCACCAAGATAATAATGCTGCATAACTCTTCTTATCCATACATCCGTAGGAAAAACATCATACTTTTGTAACGAAAACAGTAAAATGCAATCTGCTACTTTATTGCCTACGCCCTTAATCCGCATAAGCTCTTTTCGGGCATCTGCAGTGGGCATATTTCTGAGCCTGTCCAAAGAAATATTGTTTTCACATACCTTCTGCACGGCATCTACTATAAATTTATCTCTATATCCTGCCTTCAAAAAAGCCAAATCCTCTACTATAACGCCGTACAAATCTTTTGGGGAAGGAAAACCATAATACACTTTATCACCAAATAATACAGGCTGTCCATACTTTTCTGAAAGATTCTCTATTATTTTTTTTATCCTGGGTATGATATTATTGGATGAAATGATAAAAGAAATAATGCATTCCCATATATCCTGCTGTAATATTCGAATCCCCCACCCAAATTCAACCGCTTCTTTAAGTACCGGATCTTTCCTTAGTTTTTGCTTGATTGCAGAATAATCCCTTTCAAGATCAAAATAATGTTTCCATATACTATGATAATCATTGAGATTTGTATTTTTTATAGTCAAGGTTTTTTCTTTCATGCTTACATTGACAACCCTGTTAAATGCAACACCGGTATAGCTTCCATCCTCCTCTTCCTTCCACCTGAAGCACTGACCGCATTCAAAAGTATGCTTAAGGTTAAAATCCTTAATACCTTCCACCATTACTTTTTTTTCCCATTCATAAGCTTTCATTGCCATATGCTCCTTCGTTTATGAAACACAATTTCATTTTATCACTTTATTATTTTTTTGTATTCATATATAATGATATATATTATCATAAATATGTTGCTTAAAACCATACCATGGTTTAAGAAAGGCGGATTTAAGTGAAAGAAAAAATCTATACCATACCTGTAATGGACGTATTTAAAACAGACTGTGAATGTCCTCTGTGCCTGCTTGAGAAAAAACTGGAGGATGATGCGGTAGAATATACATTAGGTCCGTCTATGATGGAACCGGACAGTCGTATAGAATCTAATGAAAAAGGCTTTTGCAAAAAGCATTATAAGCTTTTATATGAAAAAAATAACCGATTAAGCCTTGCCCTTATACTGGATACTCATCTTATGGAAAAAAACAAAAAGCTGTTTTTACCATATAAGAATAAATTTATTGACATAAACAAGGATTCAAAAACAAATATTATTAAAACTCTTGCAGACAGATTCAACTCAAAACCATCCGCATCCGATAATGCTGTTGATCAGCTTATCCATAGTATTGAGGCTTTGGAAAGCAGTTGTGTAATATGTGAGAAAATATCGTATACGATGGAAAGATATATCAGTGTAATATTTTATCTCTGGCAAAATGAAAAAGAATTCAAGGATATGCTAAAAAACAAAAAAGGCTTTTGCCTGCCTCATTTTAAAGCAATACTGAAAGGCATGAAAAAACACCTTGCATCGAAAAATCAGTCAGAATTTCTGATGGATATATTGCCTATGCAAATTGATAATATGGGAAGAATTCAAGAAGAGGTAAACTGGTTCACAAAAAAATTTGATTACAGGAATAGCAATGCACCCTGGGGAAATTCAAAGGATGCAATCCCCAGGGCCATTGAAAAACTCGCCGGATTCTCCCGTTTGGAATAAAAAAGTGCTCTATATGCTTAGATTTTTTACTGCTATATTGACTGCCAACACATTAAGTGCAGTATACATTTCAATTGCATCTCTTACTCTATGCTGTATTTTGTGTGCTATTTCCGTCAATACATTTCCATATTCTAACGTAACATCCATGTTTATGATAATTCCTGTATCCCTGTTAATAATCCATTTCCTGTTTACCCTTACAACATTTGGAACACACATTGCTTCATATTCACAAATAGAATACAGCACATTGTCAGATATGGTATACTTTCCTCTATAACTAAAAGTCGGCCTTACGACTGATTTATCCTCAATAAAGGATCTGTTATTTTTTTTATCTCTTCTCAATACTCTTAAAGGATCAATAAAATAACCTGAAAAGTCTTTCTTTATTTCAAATGTCGGTACAGGAATCACATGCTTTCCTTCAACCCTTCTCATGGTCCTGGCTTTTTCTATTTCCTCTGCGTCGGCAACATCCTCAATTTTAATGACCCTTGAAATCGGAGGTAAATCAAGTGCTTTTACGATTGCTTCAACCATCCCCAGGGAAGTCCCTAATATCAGGACAGACTCAGGAGAATTCTCATTTAAAGCTTCTTTCACTTGTTTTACATGCTCACTGTCAAGAAACAAGGCTCGTCTTACCGAAGCAAGCCTGGTACTTTCCTTTTTGGCTGATAAACCTGCAAGTACCCTGTTATCTCTAATCAGCAGACCATCATCTATAATACAATCAATATTATTTTCCTTTGCTACCCACATTGCCTTATGACTTTTTCCGGTACCGCTTGAACCTACAAAAGCAATAGTTCTCATATGAACCTCTCAACTACAACATTTCTTTATTTTTATTTTTATACTGTTTCTGTGTAATTTTGTATGACAAAGTCATTAAGCTGTCACTTAAATGAACATTTTCTATAGCCACATCCCCAGATAAATGAAGGTCAATATATGAAAAATTCCACAACCCTTTCACTCCAAGGTCAACCAGAGCTTGTGCAACTTCCGGCACACTTTCTTTTGGAATTGCCAGAATGGCAATATCCGGTTTGTGCGTTTTAACGAAACTGTCAAGTTCTTTCATGTCCATTACGGTAATGCCTCGTATTTGTTTACCAATTACTTCTTTGTCAATATCAAAAATGCCGATAAGTTTAAACCCTCTCTTTTCAAAACTGGAATGGTTGGCTAACGCATGTCCTAAATGACCGGCTCCAATCATAATGGTTGTATATCCGTTATATAAACCAAGAATATTCCCTATTTCCTTATACAAATATTCTACATTATATCCATAGCCTTGTTGGCCAAATCCACCAAAACAGTTTAAATCCTGACGAATCTGGGAGGCAGTAACCCCCATCCGTTCACTTAATTCTTTGGAAGAAATTCTGGTAACATCATTTTTTAAAAGCTCGCCTAAATATCTATAGTATCGGGGCAATCTCCGAATTACTGCAATAGATACTTTTTTATCATTATATGTCATTTACCCTCACTCCTTTAATATCGGGAAAGCGTAAATTGATTATATCATCTTTGTTAATATATTGTCAATATATCTGTCCCTTTATTATGTAGAATTTACACAAATTAAAACCATTATTCCATGTTAAAAATGTTCATATTGCAAAGCGACAGGTGAAATACACCTGTCGCCAATGCCAGCTTGCCTGCAACCAACCCTTCTTCAATCATCACTTGCAATAATATTTAATAAAGTTTTCTCCTGCATTTTTAACATGTTCACAGGCCAATATTTCCGCAGTTTTAGAATCTCCTTCCATAATTGCTTTAAGGATTGCCTTATGCTCTTCCAGTGCTTTCTTTGCTCTGCCGGGCGTCTGAAATGAAAGTGCCCTGGCATTCTTGATATAATGATGAAAACTGCTTAATGTTTTTTTCAATGGATTGCTCTTGCATGCATCATATATGATTTCATGAAACCTTGAATCAAACTTTTGAAGATGTTGCATATCATTTTTGCCGGTATAGAATTCAAGCAACTCCACCGACTCCTGCAGTGCCGCAATTTCTTCCGGTGTAATTTTTTCAGCCGCCCAACGTGCTGCAAGGCCTTCAATTAAAGTACGTATGGCATAGATATCCTTGATATCCTGAATGGATACACCCAAAACCACAGCACCTTTATTGGGAATCGATTTGACTAAGCCCTCCAATTCCAACTGTCGTATTGCTTCCCTTATAGGCGTACGACTTACACCAAGTTCTTCTGAAAGCTTAGTTTCAATTAAACTATCCCCGGGCTCCAGCTTACCGCTTAGAATATCGTCTTCCAGTATTTCAAATACCTTAACTCGCAGTGAATATGCTACATTCTCATGAGCAATATCAATCTTTGACATATACTATCTCCTTCACAGGCTATCCTTAAAAATTACATGCTTTTTATTGTATCCATGATATAATCTGCAAACTCTGCTCCTGTAGCACCCGTATCTCTGCCTGTAACAACCAGCTTCCTCTCTTTAAACATACAAATATCCAGTGCTTTTTCAAGCTTTTCAGCCTTATCGCCATATCCTATGTGTGAAAGAAGCATGGCAGCAGCCCTGATAATACTGCTTGGATCTGCATATTTTGCTCTTCCCTCTTCAACCATTCTGGGTGCCGAACCATGTATCGCTTCAAACATAGCATATCTCTTTCCGATATTTGCACTGCCGGCTGTGCCTACACCACCCTGGAACTCTGCAGCTTCATCCGTTAGAATGTCGCCGTATAGGTTGGGAAGAACCAACACCTGGAACTGAGTCCTTCTTTTCTCATCAACCAGCTTGGCTGTCATAATATCGATATACCAGTCATCCACCTCAATGTCCGGATACTCCTCAGCTACCTTCTTGCAAATGTTCAGAAACTTACCGTCGGTTGTTTTTACCACATTGGCTTTTGTTACAATAGTTACTCTTTTCTTGCCGTTTTTGGCTGCAAAATCAAAAGCCGCTCTTGCAATTCTTTCCGTTCCTTCGGTGGTTGTTACACAAAAGTCAAAGGCAACGTCATCATTTATATGAAAGCCTTTGCTTCCTAAAACATACGAGCCTTCGGTGTTTTCCCTGAAAAAGGTCCAATCAATGCCTTTTTCAGGCACCTTAACAGGACGTACATTAGCAAACAAATCCAATTCTTTTCTCATTGCCACATTGGCACTTTCAATATTCGGCCATGGATCTCCTGCCCGTGGAGTTGTTGTGGGCCCTTTTAAAATAACATGGCACTGCTTTAGCTCCTCAAGAACATCATCAGGAATTGCCTTCATCGCTTTGACTCTGTTTTCAATGGTAAGACCGTCTATTACTTTAAATGATACCTTCCCTTTTTTTACTTCATCCTGAAGCAGAAATTCAAGGATACGATGTGCTTCCGCAGTAATGGCAGGACCAATTCCGTCACCGCCCACAATGCCAATGACAATCTGGTCAAGCTCATTATAATGAATAAAATCCTTCTGCTGTTTCATTAGCTCAACACGGCGAAGCTGTTCTTCAACCAGCTTCCCAAATTTTTCTTTTGCCATTTCAATCATCTGTTCCATTGATATGCACTCCTTTACATTTGGCTTTGTTTTCTTGTGTAATTTAATAGTCCGCCTTCAAGAATCATTTCTCTCTGACGCTCCGACAAGATAAGATGAACCTTTATATCCTTCCCTTTGGTGATATTTTTTACAACAATGGTTGAACCCGATTTTACCTGCTCAATGGCATTTTCAATAACCAATTCGTCTGTCATATCAATCTTATCATAATCTTGTTCGTCAACAAAAGTTAGCGGTAAAATTCCTGAATTAATCAGGTTCGCCATATGAATTCTTGCAAAGGATTTGGCAATGACTGCTTTTATGCCCAGGTAAAGAGGCGCTAATGCCGCATGTTCCCTGCTTGAACCCTGACCATAATTTACACCACCGATAATAAAGCCTCCTCCATTTTCCTTGGCCCTCTTAGGAAACTCAGGATCACAAGGAGTCAGACAAAATTCAGCCAGATAAGGCACATTGGACCGGAACGGAAGCAGCTTCGCATTGGATGGCATGATATGGTCGGTAGTAATATTGTCTCCTACCTTAATCAATGCCTTGCCGCTTACCCTTTCAGGCAGTGCAACATTAACAGGGAACGGCTTTATATTGGGGCCTCTGACCACTTCCACTTCTTCGCCCTCCGGTGCCGGGGCTACAATCATATTATCATTAATCAGGAATTTTGAAGGCAACTCTACAACTGGTGCTTCTCCATATTCTCTCGGATCCGTCAACACTCCTTCTATAGCGCTTACCGCAGCTACCTCAGGACTTACCAGATATACCTTTGCCGAAGGAGTTCCGCTTCGTCCTTCAAAATTTCTGTTAAATGTTCTCAAAGATACCGCATTGGTTGCAGGAGCCTGCCCCATACCAATACAAGGTCCGCATGCAGATTCCAAAATTCTGGCTCCTGCCGCAACCAGGTCAGCAAGGGCGCCATTTTGCGCAAGCATATTCAGTACTTGCTTAGAGCCCGGGGAAATAACAAGACTAACGTCAGGATGTACTGTCTTCCCTTTCAGAATCTTCGCTACCTTCATCAAATCCATGTATGATGAATTGGTACAGCTTCCAATTGCAACCTGATTCACTTTAATTTTACCAATATCCTTTACAGCAGCAACATTATCAGGACTATGAGGCTGGGCAGCCAGAGGTTCCAATTCATCTAAATGAATAACAACCACTTCATCATACTCTGCATCAGCATCAGGCAGAAGCTCTATCCAGTCTTTCTCTCTGTCCTGTGCTTTTAAGAATTCCAGAGTTATTTCATCACTTGGGAATATGGACGTAGTAGCTCCAAGCTCCGCACCCATATTGGCTATTGTTGCTCTCTCAGGTACGGTAAGTGTCTTTATTCCGTCGCCTGCATACTCCATAATTTTTCCTACTCCGCCTTTTACCGATAATCTTCTTAAGACTTCAAGAATAATATCTTTTGCCGATACCCACGGTCTTAATTTGCCATGAAGCTCAATCTTGCATACTTTGGGCATCATAAGGTAATAAGCTCCTCCGCCCATTGCCACAGCTACGTCCAGGCCGCCTGCTCCAATAGCCAGCATACCTAACCCTCCGCCTGTCGGAGTATGGCTGTCGGAACCAAGAAGTGTCATACCCGGCACACCAAATCTCTCCAGGTGAACCTGATGGCAGATTCCATTACCTGGTCTTGAGAAATATATCCCATGCTTTGCTGCTACCGTTTGAATATATTTGTGGTCATCGGCATTTTCAAATCCCGCCTGCAGTGTATTGTGATCTATATAAGCTACGGACCTTTTGGTCTTTACTCTTGGTATTCCAATAGCTTCAAATTGAAGATAGGCCATGGTTCCTGTTGAATCCTGAGTAAGAGTCTGGTCAATTCTGATGGAAATTTCCTTGCCGGCGACCATTTCACCGCTTACCAGATGCTCCTTAATGATTTTTTGCGCTAAATTCAAGCCCATTATTTAATCCCCCCGTTATTTATTAGAAAATTGCTTAAATATCAATATCATTATTCATACATAATATATATTACTTGATAAATCTTTCATTTTCAATTACAAAATAAGTAAAATCTCCAAACACTGTTATCTGGCGCTTTTAACATTAAACTCTTCCACCAGCTTTTCCATTTCTTCATCGCTTATTGCAATTACTCTCCCATTATTGAACTCCTGATCAACCCATTCCTTAATATAAGCAACAACGGGATCTTTTTTATCAATTTTTTTATCACCACTTAAGTTGTAGTGTGAATTCAGCCAGTGAGCAATTCCTGCCAATCCAGATAAATTGGTTACCGCTACCGATGCAGGACGGTTCAGAAGTTTGGTGGTATTAAATATATTATATATTTCTTCATCCTTCAATAAGCCGTCCGCATGTATTCCTGCTCTTGTAACGTTAAAGTTTTTTCCCACAAAAGGTGTCATTGGAGGTATCTCATACCCGATTTCTTTTTCAAAATATTCTGCAATCTCCGTAATGACAGTCGTATCCATACCGTTTGTTGTCCCCCTTAAGCTGGCATATTCAAACACCATTGCCTCCAGAGGAACATTTCCTGTACGTTCACCGATACCCAGCAACGAACAATTTACAGCCGATGCACCATACAGCCATGCCGTTGCCGCATTGGTAACACCTTTATAAAAATCATTATGACCATGCCATTCCAGCATTTCGCTTGGAACATCCGCATAGTGACGAAGGCCGTAAATAATTCCCTGAACACTGCGCGGCAATGCTGCACCCGGATAAGACACACCATATCCCATTGTATCACATGCTCTGATTTTAACAGGTATCCCTGCCTCTCTTGATAACTCCATAAGCTCGTTCACAAATGGCACTACAAAACCATAAAAATCCGCCCGGGTAATATCCTCAAGGTGGCAGCGAGGGCGCAAGCCTTCGGACAATGCTTCTTTTACTATATTAAGATAATGATCAGCAGCCTGTCTTCTGCTCATATTAAGCTTTTTAAAAATATGATAATCCGAACAGCTTACCAAAATACCTGTTTCTTTAATTCCAATATCTTTGACCAATTGAAAATCTCTTTTTGTTGCTCTGATCCAGGTTGTTACTTCCGGGAACCGATATCCGCGCTCCAAACATTTATAAACAGCATTTCTGTCTTTTTCGCTGTATACAAAAAACTCTGTCTGCCTGATCATGCCGTTAGGGCCGCCAAGTCTGTGAAGCATGTCAAAAAGATCAACAATCTGTTTTGTGGTATATGGTGTCTGAGATTGCTGTCCGTCTCTGAATGTAGTATCCGTAATCCATATTTCTTCAGGAACATTGTACGGCACCCTACGGTGGTTAAAAGGTACCTTCGGCACTTCATCATAGGGAAACAATGAACGATATAATTTAGGCTCGTCAACTTCCTGCAAGCTATATTTATATACTGCTTGCTCAAGCATATTGGTCTTTTTGTTAAACTCCAGCATATGGCTGCCTCCTTACTTCGCAAATTTACTATTGTATTTTTGTATAATTGTATACAATTATACAACAGCAATCAAATGTTCGTCAAGTAAAGAATGATTGAGAAATAAAAATCTAAATCGGCAAAATATCAGAAGGATTTTTAAATTACATATAGAATATATTAAAATATAACATATTATTACATTCTTTTTAGGAGGTATTCATTCATGGGAAATAAAGAGTCGGCAAAATATTCGTTTAAAAATCACAGCATAATAATAACGTCTGCATGTATTATTATACCGCTAATCCTAGCACTTATTTTCAGACGAGTAGAGGTTTTTTTCGCCTCGGTTATATGTAATTTTCTTACGTTTGGCATAGTAAGTTTTTTTATAAAACGCAGAATGAATATTATTATAAAACGTTTTGCAGATGATATTAAAGTAATTAAAAACGGCGACTATTCCAAGCTGATTATTGCACAGGATTATGAAGCAATAGGAGAAGTTGCTCCTGTTGTTAACTCCGTGCTGCATGATATAAAGGAATTAATTGAACGCTTCTTCGCACTGGTTAATTCCATTAACAATGCTTCCTATCAGGTAAAAGCCACTGCTGATGCTGCAGTAACAGCCATAGAACAAATCGGCTGTACCATCGAAGAAATTGCAAAGGGAGCCTCAGAACAGGCAATTCAGTCACAGAACGGAGTAACCGTTACCGATGAGCTTTCCGCACAGATACATACTGTTTCAGAAACATACAAAAGCGTTGCTCTTGAAACCGATGCCATTAAAGATTTGAACAACATCGGATTAGAAGCCGTTGAGGTGTTGAGAGAAAAATCTGAAGAAAATACAAAAACCACCCAGCAAATTTTCGGTGTCATTGCAAATCTCAGTAATAAATCAAAAGATATAGGTCTTTTTGTTGAATTAATAGAGAGCATTGCTGAACAAACCAATTTGCTTGCTTTGAATGCCGCTATTGAAGCAGCAAGAGCCGGCGAAGCCGGAAAAGGATTTGCCGTCGTTGCTGATGAAGTTAGAAAGCTGGCTGATCAAAGCAGAAAAGCAACTGAAGAAATTCAAAACCTGGTTGAAAGCATTCAGGAGGAAACCGCTACAGCAGTCCAATCGGTGGAAGAAATTAAAAAGTCCACGTTAAAACAAAATGAAGCTGTTGATAAAACCAATAATGCGTTTAATAATATTGCTTCGGCTATTTTAAATATTGTACAGAAAATTAATGATGTCAGTGCTGCAATGGAAAAAATGGAGTCCGATAAAAACAACGTGCTGTCAGTCATTGAAAATATCTCATCCATATCACAGCAAACTGCCGCTTCCAGTCAGGAAGTTGCCGCTACTACCGAGCAGCAGATAGAAACCGTAGAAAATATGAAAACGGCTGCTGAAAACTTAACCGTGCTGGTTAATGACCTGCATACCGCTCTTAAGAAGTATAAGATAAGATAATTCTAAATTTTAAATTCAAGCAAAAAGGATAGAGTTGAACTCTATCCTTAATTTATTTTATCAGACTTTTTTATAAATATTTTTTCATGCCATCCGAAGCACTTTTCAAATTGTTTACCGATTGTAAAGCTGATTTTGTATGGTCACATAAAACATCAACCAGGGAAGTAGTTTCTTCTGTATTGGCAAGAGTTTGTTCGGACACTGACGAAATATCTTCAATTTAAGTATTCGATAGTGAAACCTAACAGAATAATAACCGCCATTATCCATACAATGACTAAAGATGAAAAATTTGCTTTTCTCACATACTCAGCCCTTCTGTCCGTTTCGTTCATAAAAATCACTCCTAATATAATAATCGACTTCCTGATATTTACTGGTTAATTAAATAAATACAGGATTTAAAAAATTATATCATTATTTTTGAGATTTTTCAACAAATTCTGCCAAAACAGACAATCCTATACTTGGGCTCTTTTGAGTGCTTTTATGATGATAACTGCAATAATGCCTCCCAATAATGCAGTTACCAGCTGCGGCCAGCTAAATCCTGCCGATAATGTTGCCGCAACCTTATTAAACATATTTTCAGGCAGCATATTCTTTACTAAATTCAACATAATCCGTACTGCAAAAAACAAAAAAGCAAATTTTACTACCGCACCGGAAATAATTCCTGCAAAAACACTCTTTTTTTCTAAAAGATAATACATAAACACATAAACAATATTGCCTATTGCCACAATCGGTATCATGTAGGGCAAAATCGCAGGCAGCTGCCCCTGCATATACGCAACTACAGGAGCAATAATACCGACCGTCATGGCAGCATAAATATTCACTGTTCCAACTGCTATAATCAATGTTGCATTAACCAATGAACCTACAATATACTGGGATTGTGGCCCTGACCCAATGACAGGTATTAACCTTAAATTTTGGAATACTAATGTAAGCGCTATTAACACTGCGGTTCTTGTAAGTATACGGACATTGTTTTTCATAAAATGATCTCCTTTCTATATATCTCCTAAGCAGTTACAAAAAATTACAGTTTATAATTGCTTATTCTTTTATTTAAATTATATACAAAAAAAAGTGAAAATGAAATACCTCACCGCTTTTGCTGAATAAGATAAGCATTTTATTAAACAATAATATCTGAAAGGAGTGTTTGTGTGATATGCTTATTGCTTTTTTCAGAACAATTATCTTGTACGCTATTGTAATTACGGCTTTGCGAATCATGGGAAAAAGACAGATAGGCGAACTGCAGCCTTCTGAACTGGTGGTTGCAATCATGATATCCGACCTGGCCGCAATACCAATGCAGAATACAGGAATACCCCTGATGAACGGTATCATACCTATCATTACACTAATCATCGCAGAAGTTACACTATCATTTATAACCCTTAAAAGTGAAAAAGCAAGAACTATCATATGCGGCAAGCCCAGCATCCTTATTAAAAACGGCAAAATTGTTGAAAGCGAGATGGAAAAGCTCCGTTTCAATTTGGATGACCTTTTGGAAGAGCTTCGTATGAATAATTATCCGAATATTGCCGATGTTGAATTTGCTATTTTAGAAACAAATGGACAATTAAGCATTATACCAAAGTCTCAAAAGCGCCCTGTTACTCCGCAGGATATGAATATTCAAACCAAATATGAAGGGCTTCCGTTGACAATAATATCTGACGGAAAAATAAATTATAAGAATTTATATGAATCCAACCATGATGAAAAATGGTTAACACAGGAATTAAATTGTTTAGGAATTGAAAAACCCTCTGATGTATTTCTTGCCTGTCTTGATTCAGAAGGCAATTTATTCTACCAGCTTAAACAAAAACCAAAGGAGTGAAATGATTGAGTGATTTTAAACTTGCTATGGCGTTGCTCATTATTATCATAATATTTTCATGTACTTACATACGAATGTTGGATAAAACTGCAGATTCATTTATTACAAAAATAGAATCTCTTGAAAAATTAGTTGAATCTGAAAAGTGGACCGATGCAGAAAAGCAATTAAACAATATTCAGGAAAAATGGTCGAAAACAGAAAAATGGATCGCCAGCTTTGTTGACCATGAAGAAATTGACTCTATTAAAATTACTCTTGCAAAATTATCCCAATATGTTCACAGAAAAGAAGCTACCGATTTTATGGCTGAAAGTGCCGTATTAAAACTGCTTATAAAGCATATTCCCGGAAAAGAAAAACCAAAACTACAGAATCTCCTTTGAAATGATAGGAGCGGACGACTCTGTCCGCCCATATTACTCCTTATCTTCTGCCTTCCAGTTCTTTATATATTTCGTCTAATGTCATTCCTCTTTCTACAAGCATTACGATAATATGATAGAACAAATCGGCTACCTCGTACCGTATTTCATCGGGCACCGCATTCTTTGCCGCAATAATTACCTCTGCACTCTCTTCTCCAACCTTTTTCAATATCTTATCAATGCCCTTTTCAAAAAGGTAATTGGTATAAGAGCCTTCCTTGGGATTTTTCATCCTGTCTGTAACAACATCATATACTTCCTGAAGTACCTTTGCCTTATTAAATTCACTTCTTCCGGCTTCCACCAGTTGACCTTCCTTTAATTCTCTATAAAAACAGCTATAATGATTTGTATGACAAGCAGCTTCTACTTGCTCAACCTGAATAAGCAGGCTGTCATTATCGCAATCCAGCCGGATATTTTTTACATATTGGAAATGTCCCGAAGTTTCTCCTTTTGTCCAAAGCTGCTGCCTGCTCCTGCTCCAAAAAACCGTCTTTCCCGACTCAATTGTCTGCTGCAATGATTCACGGTTCATATAAGCCAACATTAAAACTTCACCGGTTTTATAATCCTGAATAATTGCAGGTACAAGCCCCTTTTCGTCAAATTTAATTTGTTCTATAAAACTCATCATAATTTACCTCCATATAAAGACTTTATAGCCTTACTTCGACATTCTTTTTTCTAAGGTACTGTTTCAAATCCTTTATTTCCATTTCCTTATAATGAAACAGTGAGGCTGCCAATGCCGCATCAGCCTGGCCTTCCGTCAGTACATCAAAAAAATGCTCCATGGTGCCTGCCCCTCCCGAGGCAATCACAGGAATCTTTACAGTGGATGATATTGTTCTGGTCAATTCTATATCATATCCTTTTTTTGTCCCATCGCAGTCCATGCTTGTGAGAAGTATTTCTCCTGCACCTCTTTTCTCAGCTTCAACAGCCCATTCAACCGCATCCTTTCCCGTGTTGATTCTTCCTCCGTTGATAAATACATCCCATCCACTGCCATCCTCTCTTTTCTTTGCATCGATTGCAACTACCACACACTGGCTGCCAAACCTCCATGCAGCTTCCGATATTAATTCCGGCCGTTTTAAAGCAGCGGAATTAACAGATATTTTATCCGCACCTTCTTTCAGGATATCCCTGAAATCCTCTACCGTTCTGATTCCTCCACCTACAGTAAAAGGAATGAATACCTGCTCGGCAGTTCTTCTCACAACATCCAGCATAATATTCCTGTCATCGGAAGAAGCTGTAATATCTAAGAATACTAATTCATCCGCGCCTGCTTTATTATATTCGGATGCGATCTCCACAGGGTCTCCCGCATCTCGCAGATTAACGAAATTTACTCCTTTTACCACCCTGCCCTTATTTACATCAAGACAAGGTATGATTCTTTTTGCCAACATATCATCACTCCTTTGCTGCTTTTATAGCCTCTGCCAGGTTAATACTGCCCGTGTATAATGCCTTTCCTACAATAACACCCCGAACACCGGTAAGCTTCAATTCCTTAATATCATTAAGGCAACTTACTCCTCCGGAAGCAATAATATTGGCATCAACATTCTCTGCCATCTCCTTCATCGCAGCAATATTCGGGCCCTTAAGCATTCCATCCCTGGATATGTCGGTATAAATAATATGCTTAACACCAATCTCACACATCTTTTCAGCAAATTCCACTGCTTTAAACTCACTCACCTTTTCCCAGCCTTCTACTGCAACCATACCATCTCTGGCATCAATCCCTACTGCAATCCGGTCGCCATAAATACCGATTGCATTTTTTACCAGCATAGAATCTTTAACTGCCGCAGTTCCAAGTATTACTCTTGTAATACCGTTATCCAACATTTCCCTTATGGTATCAAGATTTCTGATCCCGCCACCCAGCTGAACAGGCACCTTAACAGCTTTTGCTATTGCTTTAATGATATCACTGTTTACAGACTGCCCCTGCAGAGCACCGTCCAAATCCACCAAATGAATATACTCCGCTCCCATGCTCTCCCATTGAACGGCCATATCTACAGGACTGTCGGAATAAACCGTCATATCGGAAAATCTTCCCTGAAGAAGTCTTACACACATGCCTTGTTTAATGTCAATTGCCGGATATATAACCATGCCTCTTTCTCCTCCATCAAGTCAGTTTTGCAAAATTGTCCAATATTTTCAATCCAATGTCTCCGCTTTTTTCAGGATGAAATTGAGTCGCATAAATGTTGCCTCTATTTACAGCCACATCAATAGTAATACCGTATCGGGAAGTTGCGATAACATCCTCCCTGTTCTCCGCCTGTAAATAGTACGAATGTACAAAATAAACAAAAGGATTATGGGGAAGGCCCTTCAAGAGCAGATTCTCTCTTGTGATTTCAAGGGAATTCCATCCAATTTGCGGAACTTTTAAATTCATATCCATAGGAATCAATTTAATGCTCCCATTTAAAATTCCCAACCCCTTGGGCTTATCTCCCTCCTCACTATAATCAAACAAAAGCTGCATTCCCAGACAAATTCCCAGAAAAGGCTTATTGCATTTTACGGTATCATAAATGACCTCAATTAATCCTGTTCTATTCAGACTATTCATTGCATCGGCAAAGGCTCCCACCCCCGGCAATACAACCTTGTCCGCCTTCCTTATGTAATCCCTGTCACCGGTCACCTTTGCATTATATCCTAAAAATTCAAATGCTTTTTCAACACTTCGAAGGTTTCCAACACCATAATCAATAATGGCAATCATACTATTTGTCCTCCTGAACCTTTGCTTTTATCTTTTGTACAATATCCATAATTCGATCCTTCTCCATTTTCATGCTTACTTTATTGACAACCAAACGTGCACTAATATCACATATTTCTTCAATGACAACCAGTCCGTTTTCCTTTAATGTCTTTCCGCTTTCAACAATATCTACAATTACTTCGGACAGCCCCACCAAAGGAGCCAACTCCACCGAGCCGTTTAACTTAATCACTTCAATTGTTTGTCCTTTTTTACCTTGAAAGTACTCTTTTGCTATTCTTGGATATTTGGTTGCCACCCTTTTATGATTCAAGTTATCCAGTTTTCCCTTAAGCTCACCGGGACCTGCAACCACCATTTTGCAGACACCAAATTTCAGATCCGCCATCTCATACAAGTTTCTGCCTTCCTCCAAAAGAGTATCCTTCCCTACAATCCCAATGTCGGCTGCTCCATATTCAACATAAGTCGGTACATCGGAGGCTTTGACCAAGACAAACTTAATTTTATGCTCTTCATCGGTAAAAATCAATTTTCGTGATTTCTCCTTCATCTCACTGCAGTTTAAGCCTATGGACTCAAATATTTCAATGGAAAGCTCCGCCAGCCTGCCCTTTGCCATTGCAATTGTTATATACTTCATGATTTCTCTCCTTTCTCAGGCTGTCCACTGTCTAAAAGCTTGCTTACCGTAGTAGCGGTTTTATCTCCTGTTATCAGATTGTACAGTTCAATATCATTGCTGTTTAATACTTTGATAATCCCATCAACCTTATTCTTTTTGGCATAAGCTATAATCTCATCCATTGCATGATTCCCTAATGTAATTTCAATGGAAAGCCCCTGCCTTCTCAACTCATCGGCTATCTGGAATGCTATTTTTCTTCCCTCTTCGTTATAACTTATAAGGCTGTCCACATGCCATATATTGAATTCTGCCTTCTGTCTGTCTAATGCGGATAAAAGCCTGTTTATTCCAATGGCCACACCTGTGGCAGGAAGGTTTTTGCCAAATTCGCTTATAAGATTATCATACCGACCTCCGGCACATACAGGAAAGCCCAGGCCGTGAGTAAAGCCTTTAAATATGATACCTGTATAATAATTAATACTCTGTACCATTCCCAAATCAATCGAAATGTATTTTTCCAGACCGTAATCCAATAATATGTTATATACATCTCTAAGATTCTGAAGAGCTTGCTTTGATATTTCGTTAACCGTCGCCTTTTCCGCTTTTTCAATGACGTCAATTCCTCCAAACAGTGACGGAAGACTTATAATCATCTCCTTCAGCTCAGGACTTATATTATAACCTTGAAGCAATTCTTCAATTCCTAAAGAATTTTTGCTGTCAATCAGCACCCGCAGCTTCTCAATATCGTCTTCTGCCAATCCGGTTTGCTCCATAAGTCCCTTAAAAAAAGCTACCTGACCTATGTCTATCTGAAAATCTTTGAGACCTGCGGTAAGAAGTGAATTTATTGTTACAGCAATTACTTCTGCATCCGCTTCCGGCGAGCTTACTCCTATGAGCTCGATTCCTGCCTGGGTAAATTCTCTTAATCGTGCTCCTTGATACGGCTCATCATATCGATAAGCATTTCCGATATAACATAACCTTACAGGAGGCGTTATTTCCTGATACTTAGTAGCAATAATCCTTGCAATCGGTGTTGTAATATCAGGACGCAGCACCAGAATTCTTCCCTGGTGGTCAAAAAATTTAAACATGGTTTCCTGTTCAATCAAACCGCTCTCGCCTGCAAACACATCATAAAACTCAAATGTAGGCGGCTGAACCTCATAGTATCCATAGCTTTGAAATGTATATAAAATCCTGCTTTCAATATCTCTTTTAATCATACATTCGTTGATAAGGATATCCTGAACACCTTCAGGAGTATGTAACTTCCATTTTGACATACTTCCACTTCCTTTACTTTAATATGTTAAAGTGGTAAATCAATAAAGTGATTAATCATGATTATATTATTTAAATATTATTTTGTCAACAAAAAAATACCAAAAATTAAATATAAATTATGTTAATATGTTGATAACTTTGTGGATAACTTGTGTATTTGTTGTTTATTTATTTTATAACACAATATATTGATATGATTAAATGAATATTTTGCCCACTGATGCAAAAAGATACTGGATTATTTATAATCCAAAAAGCAAAAAATATAAAAAGACAATCCTATGTAAACAAAAATATATACCTTTATCAAATTCACTGAAAGGAGCTTGAATCATGTATTCGAACAAAAGCAGGCATATAATTTCCACTATATTACTCATTGCATTAATTACTGTTACAACAGCCTTATTAAATACTGCTGCCGCACAAACACCTCCGACAGCAGATGACTTAAATATTACAACAACAAAGAATACACCTGTAACCAATACCTTACCGGCAACAGATCCGGACGACGACCCTTTGGTATACGAAATTGTATATCAGCCTCAAAAAGGTACCGTAACGATTCCTGACCCAAATTCAGGTACTTTTACCTATACACCAAATACGGATGAAACAGGAACAGACACCTTCCAATTTAAAGCCAGTGACGGAACTTCAGACTCAAATGTTGCAACCGTAACGGTTACCATTGAAGAGGCTGCTGCGACGCCGACACCGGAACCTCCGGCCTTCGTATATGCCGATCTTGTAAACCATTGGGCCAATTATTCTGCAGGTAAATTAGCAGACCGAGGTATAATAATTGGTGAAAAAATAGCAGGCAAATACTATTTTTATCCCGACAAAATTATGAACAGAGCAGAATTCAATTTATTCCTGAACGCAGCCCTGCAAATTAACAGCGATGCTATTGGCAGCGAACCTGTAGGATTTGCAGACGAAAATGAAATACCAATATGGGTAATTCATGAAGCAAGAGCTGCAAAAAGACAGAATCTAATTAACGGTTCGTTACAAGATGGTAAGGTATATTATAATGCCTTTGACAAATTAACAAGACTTGAAACCATGGTCATTCTGCATAATGCACTAAAACCTGATGCAAATAACACCGACCCGCTGACATTTGCAGATGCGGCAACATTGCCGGATTGGTCTATCCAATATGTTAAAAACATGAAAGGTTATGGAATTATGCGGGGATATGAAGATAACACCATCAGGCCTTACCAGACCATATCCAGAGCAGAAGCCGCAGAAATATTATACCAGCTGATAAAATATCTGGACGCACATCCGGAGCAATAAAATAAATTCTTTAAAAATTGCCACCCCACTAAAAGGGGTGGTTTGTTTTATTTCTATTTTTCACATCCGCTGCCTTTCAAGAATATACTGTTAAAAAAGGATATGTAATGGAGTTGATTCACTGTGCAAGATGCTGTTGTAAAATTACAAAACATCTCTATGAAATACCACTCTTTAGAAGGAGAAATAGAAGCCATAGGCAACATAAACTATGATATATATAAAGGAGAATTTGTCAGCATTGTGGGGCCAAGCGGTTGTGGAAAGTCAACCCTTTTATCCATTATAGCTGGTCTTTTAAAACCATCTTCCGGCAAAGTATTGATTAATAATGAAGAAGTGCATGGGCCTTCTTCAAAAATCGGGTATATGCTTCAAAAGGACCATCTTTTTGAATGGAGAACCATATTGCAAAATGCCATGCTTGGTTTGGAAATTCAGAACAAATTGAATGATGAAAGCAAAAAATATGTAATAGAGCTATTGGATACCTATGGATTAGAACAATTTAAAAACCATTACCCCAGACAGCTTTCGGGCGGCATGCGGCAAAGAGCTGCATTAATCAGAACGCTGGCAATAAAACCGGAAATTTTATTATTGGATGAAGCCTTTTCTGCTCTGGATTATCAAACCAGACTTGCAGTGTCGGATGAAATATACACGATCCTAAAAAAAGAAAACAAAACTGCCATAATCGTTACTCATGATATTTCGGAAGCAATAGCAATGGCAGACAAAGTCATTGTACTCTCCCACCGTCCGGCAGTTATTAAAAACATACATAAAATTAATCTGACCTGTAGTAGTTGCACACCGCTATGTAAAAGAGAAGCACCCGAATTCAGATATTACTTTAATATGATATGGAAGGAGCTTGATATCCATGTATAAAAATAAAACTACTGCTAACGGCACGATATCTATAGAACATCAGAATTGGCTTAAAAAGGTAAAACAACGCAAATATATGATAAACATTACACGAATCCTTATCCTTCTGGGATTTATCGTTTTTTGGGAATTGGCGGCTAATTTGAAGATTATCGATCCTTTCATTACAAGTCAGCCTTCCAGAATATATAAAACAATGATAACCCTGCATCACGATAAGTCCCTTTACCTACATACATTTATTACAACATATGAAACAATCATCGGATTTGTGGCAGGTACAATATTAGGAATCCTCTTAGCCATATTCATGTGGTGGTCGGACTTTCTTACCAAAGTGCTTGATCCCTACCTGGTTGTACTTAACAGCCTTCCGAAAACCGCATTGGGGCCTGTAATTATTGTCTGGGTTGGAGCCGGTCAGCCTGCTATTATAGTAATGGCACTTCTGGTTTCATTTGTAGTAACCATTTTAGGCGTTTTGAACGGCTTTTTAGAGGTTGATGAAGACAAAATCAAACTTTTAAAAACCTTTGGTGCTACAAAAATACAAATACTGACCAAGGTAGTCCTGCCCGCAAGCATTCCCACAATAATTTCTGCATTAAAAATCAACGTAGGATTATCCTGGGTAGGTGTTATTGTAGGTGAATTTCTGGTATCAAAAGCCGGTTTAGGTTACCTCATTGTATACGGCGGCCAGGTTTTCAAGCTTGATTTAGTCATGACCAGCGTAATTATTCTGGCTGTAATTGCAGCACTAATGTATCAGGGAGTGGCATGGATTGAAAACAGATATATGAAATGGAAAATTTAACCCCCTTACCTTTGCTTTTCTATAAGGTGTTTCCAATAACGCACAGGCATGTAGCTCCTTTGCAGCCTGGGGTTAATCTTGCTTTGTATGGCAATGCTTTTAAAATATTGCTTCCATAGATTTTGGTAGACCGGCTCTTCCTTATCCAAAGTTACCGGGACACTTCCGTTTACTTCGGCAATAATCCACTCCAAGCAATTATAAATTGCCGCCGTACCACGCTTCACATCGTGAATAATCCAGTTCTGGTCTGCCAGCCGTTCTGCAAAATGGGGCGCTACCAATCCAATTACATTGTAATCCGGCTCAATCTGTGCATAGTAAATGTTGTCCTGCAGCTTTTTAAAACGTATTAACCCAAGTAAACGATGCCGTTCCCAGCTTACCTTTCTGCTTAAATTATGAATCCTTAATACTCTTTCATCCGCCAAAGCTTTGTCAACATCCCTGCCTATCTTCCAGCCCAACTGCAAATACTTGTAAATCCATAAAGCCGCTTCCTCATGCTCACTCAGATATACATAAAAAACATTCTGCAGTGCTTCAAATGATATCTTCTGTCTGATGGAATTATAAACCTTGTCGGCTTTTTCAGGATTTGTCTCGATAAATACATATTCCATAAATAAATTTTCCTGTAAATCCCCGGACATAGTAATACTATCAGGTTCCTGACGCCTGTAATACGCTTCATAAACTGCAGTCAGCAGCCCTTCAAAGCTTCCGTCATAAACATAAGTAATCATTATAACTCACCCGTAACACTGCTTACCCTGTCAGGAATATCGGGAAGCAGGGAAAATATTGAAAGCTGCTCAGCTTCAGGAGGCTGATACAGGCTTGCGGTTTGCCTGGGAAGCAGGCTCTGCCTTATCAATCTATCGTTATTCATACCAAATTCCCCATAATACTTGCCCTGACAAGTAATAAAGTGTTTTGCACGTTTAAGCACAACGCCCATCTTTTTAAGGTTATCATAATTCAATGAACCCATTCTCCTTGCATTTACAATTTTTAATGCGGAGCGTACCCCTATCCCCGGAACACGAAGCAGCATCTCATAATCTGCCTTGTTCACCTCTACAGGAAAAAGGTGCAAGTTTCTCAACGCCCAATCACATTTCGGATCAAGGTCAATATCAAAATCCGGCCTGCTCTCATCCAACAATTCATCCGCATGAAACCCATAAAACCTCAAAAGCCAGTCTGCCTGATAAAGCCTGTGTTCCCTTAACAACGGCGGCTTGGTAACCACACTTGGAAGATTAGGATGGTTTACTACAGGTATATAAGCAGAATAATACACTCTCTTGAGAGAAAAATGTTTATATAAGCTTTCCGACAGCTTTAATATGCCAAAATCATGGTCTTGAGTGGCTCCTACAATAAGCTGAGTAGTCTGACCTGCAGGAACAAATGATTTTTTTGCCTCATACTGATTAATCTGTGAGTGAATATAACCCATAGGCTTAAGAATTGCCTCCCTTTTCTTTTGCGGAGCAAGCAATTGAAGTCCGGCATTGGTAGGCAGCTCAATGTTTACACTCATTCGGTCAACGTAAAACCCTGCTTCTTCAATGAGCTTTTGATCAGCACCCGGAATCGCCTTCAAATGAATATATCCGTTAAATGCATAATCATATCTCAGCTTTTTCACGGTCCGTATCAGAAGCTCCATCGTATAATCCGGGCTTTTATATACCGCTGAACTTAAAAATAAACCTTCTATGTAATTACGGCGGTAAAAATTAATGGTCAGGTCCGCCACTTCATCCGGTGTAAAGGTTGCCCTGGGGATATCGTTTGTGATTCTGTTTACACAATAAGCACAATTATAAATGCACTGATTGGTAAATAATATTTTCAGAAGGGCGATGCACCTTCCATCATCCGCCCAGCTGTGACAGATTCCGCTTGCATGGGCATTGCCCACTCCACCGCTTTGATTTTTACGCGTGCTGCCGCTTGAAGAACAGGAAACATCATATTTTGCAGCATCTGCCAAAATATTTAGCTTGGATTGTAAATCCATAAAATCACTCCCGCCCTATTGCTTATATGTAAATCTTACCACATATCTCAATAAAAATCAAACATTTGTTCGCATTATTTATTATATACTGCTAATTCACAATTAAAGCATAGAAATTATAGCAGTTATTACTATTGTTTTATGTCCATGCGTAATATAAAATTAAATATTATGTATTAAAAATCCCGATTTCCGGAGAAGGGGTAACCATGTTTAACATTATTGCTTTAAAAGACAGGGCAACCTATAAATCCTTTCACTTGGGTGAAAGCTACTATAACTCAAATAGCATCATACATTTTCACGCTGTTGAAATTCAAAAGAATATCTATGAAATAGAAGCAAGCGTCTGCGGCTCTTCTATCCATGATGTGCACCTTGTAATTAACACAGAAACGTCTGATATCTCCATCTCTGAATGCACATGCTCATATAACTATGGCGGATTATGTAAACACATTGTGGCTGTTGGTCTCAAATTCATTGAAACCCATAGAAAGCATTTTCATCACTATGAACAACCTATGATATATGAACCGGATTATAATCAGACTATAACAGACGGAGAAAGCTGCATACCCAATATAAAACTGCTGCTTACAGGATTCATCATGCCTTCTTCCAGCTCAAAAAGGATTGAAAACACCTTCTCCATAAAAATAATTCAAGATAATAATAACCAATATAACCCTGTATTTCTTACCAGGGAAATCATTCAGCAATCAACAGGCTATTACTCCAGGTTATTTGAAATACTGTACACTAAAGCTGAGCATAAGAATACCAACGAATATATAATCTCTCATGAATATATTGATACGGTTATCTCATTATTAGAAAAGATTGATAATGTATTTATGGAAAACCCGCAACAGAAACTAATCTTTACTGATGAGATATATAAGCCTGAATTTAAAATTGCGACCATTAAAAATCAAACCATACAAATAAAATATAATGATGTTAAACCTATTGTTGGCAATTATCACGCATATATTATTAAAGGCTGCAAGCTGATGAAGCTGCCGAGCCAGATACCCCTTTCATTTTATAGGAAATTAGGTCAAACTTTATTTGTCAATAAAAAATCAACAAATACCTTTTTAACAAAAATTATGCCCATACTTAAAGAATATGCTTATGTAGACGACAGTGAACTGAATAGCTTTCAATATATTATAACCAAGCCGGGTGTTCACTTGTTTATTACGCAATCCGAGTTTGATAATAGCCTAATCATGAAAGCTTATATTTGTTATTCCCATGGAATAACAATCAATGCTATGAAATGGGGAACTTCATCACAGGATGATCCCATAGTATTGGAAGAGAATAACCAAGTGATATTTATAAAAAGAGAGCTAGACATGGAATATGAAACTTACAGCTTCTTGCGTCAAATGCTTTGGGAATACAGGACAAGTGACGAATTCATTTTCACAAAAAACAGTGAAATCCATTATTTCATTACGGAATTCATACCGAATATTCCAAACGACTGGTTTGTACATTATGATTGTCCTATAGAAAATCTCTGTATAAACAAGGTTCCATTAAATATTGATTTCCAAATTACATTAAATGAAGACAGCAGCCTGCTTGAATTTGACCTGAAGCTTTATTGCGGAAAATATAAAATTGACTTAAGTGAATTAAGAAAATATATAAACAACAATGATAAAATGCTAAATATTGATGGAAAATTTTTTGAAATCTCAAATATTGATCAGGTAAAGAAATTCTTAGCCGTTATGGATAACTTCCATTCCGATTCCGTAATGCCGGAAAGATTCAAAGGCAAGCTTTATCACGCTCCGCGTTTGGAAAGCATTGTTGCGCAAACATTGCATTGTTCCTATAGAACATCAGAAGCGTACCAGAAGTTCCTGCTTGAAATTAAAGCAGGCAAACCTGTTGAAGCTGCTAAGTTAGACAGTAAATTCGAATCCATTCTTCGTCCGTATCAGAAGGACGGAGTTAATTGGATGCTGTTCCTGAAGAAATACGGATTTGGCGGTATACTTGCCGATGATATGGGATTGGGAAAAACATTGCAAACCCTTGCAGTCCTTAAGGCTGCAAATACCGGAAATCCTTCCCTGGTGGTATGCCCAAAAACCCTTGTTTATAACTGGTATAACGAAATACAAAAATTTACACCGGAGCTTAATGTACTTATTATAGAAGGCTCGGCTCTTCAAAGAAAAGAACTGATGAAAACAGCTGAAAATTACGACATCGTCATTAGTTCTTATTCTGTTATCATGCAGGATATTGCCGAATATAAAAATATTCATTTTGAGTATTGTATTATTGATGAAGCTCAATATATAAAAAATCCGAAAACGAAAACTGCCAAAGCAATTAAAAAAATTAACTCAAGCTATCGATTGGCGCTTACAGGAACACCCCTTGAGAATAATTTAACAGAACTTTGGTCTATCTTTGATTTTATAATGCCCGGTTTTTTGGGCACTATAACAGGTTTTCAGATAGAATATGAAAACTCAATAACAAAGAACGAGGATACCGACAAACTTAACGAATTAAACTCCAGGATTAAACCCTTTTTACTGCGCAGAACAAAAAAAGAAATGCTAAAAGAGCTGCCTCCAAAAATCGAACAAACAAGCTACTGCGATCTGACCATCGAACAAATGGCAATATATTCAAAAATTCTTGCTCAAGTCCGCAGCAATATCTTCAGTATTGTAGAACAAAAAGGATTCGAACGCTCAAAAATTGAAATACTGTCAGCACTTATGAAATTAAGACAGGTTTGCAATCATCCAGGCCTGCTGGATGAGCAGTACATGAAGAAAAATAATGTATCCGGCAAAATGGAACTGTTTATGGAATTAGTTGATGAATGTATAGCCGGAGGACACAAGCTTTTGGTTTTCAGCCAATTTACTAAAATGTTAGGTATATTAAGCAATTATCTGAGAAGCAAAAAAATAAACCATTTGTACCTTGACGGTCAAAGCAAAAATCGCCAACAAATTATTGACTCTTTTAATAATGAGTATAAATATCGAGCTTTTCTGATTAGTTTGAAGGCCGGTGGATTCGGTCTTAACCTTACGGCCGCCGACACGGTTATCATTTATGACCCGTGGTGGAATCCCATGGTGGAAATGCAGGCAATCGACAGAGCTTATCGCATTGGTCAGGAGAATACTGTAAATGTTTACAAATTAGTAACACGCGGTACCATAGAGGAAAAAATCATCAAAATGCAGGAAAAGAAAAAAATGCTGTTTGATAATCTAATCAACGAAAACAATGAGTTTATTAAAAAGCTGACATGGGATGAACTAAAAGAAGCATTCGATTAAATAATGTCAAAGCCATAGCTTCTGTCAATGATTTTGCAGCCATTTTTATATCTGAGTAGAACTGCAGCCATGTATATGTCCCCTGCTGAACCAAGAAAATTGAGAATGAATATCATTCCTCCTATCCAACCGCCGATGATTGTACCAAGGGAAGAAATCAGTACTACAGGCGATACAAGAACAATAAAAAACTGCAGCTTACTCAAAGGCCGGCCGGAGATTTCCTGAGTGTATGCATAGATTCCCTTGAAGCCATATTTGACTTTACCGCCAAACAGCCTATATACAGTTCCATGAATAAACTCATGAATAATGGATATGGGAACCATAAATAAAACAATGCATAAATAAAACACAATAACAGGAAAGGGACCGTCAAATAAAAAGAAATTCTCCATAATAAAGCTTTGCACCACCGTATTCATATAATCGCGTAAAATAATCCCCATAAGGCCCGCAATAACAGTACATTTTATATGAGTAAAATAATTAATTTTAAAAGACATACGCAGACACCTCTTAATGGAAGTATATGCATATGTCTTTCATTTATACGAAATGAATTCTGAATAAATAATAACCATGTATCTGTAAAACTATCTGATGGAACCTGATGAACGTTTTAATATCATGCTACCATATCCGTTAAGCCCTACTTTTCCCTGAACCGTTTCACCGGTTATCATATCCTTATAAGAAACGCCGTCCAGCTGAACTTCTTTTGGTTCACTGCTGAAATTCATAATAAATATGTAATCGTTTATACCATCCGTACGCAGCTGTACGGTTACTCCCTGCGGCAAAGCTGTATTGAGATTCTTCTTCAGTCCCATGTCTTGTATCAGCATATTATAAAAATCATTTTGAAAATCTTCGTCATTTCTGAATGCAATATAGTACGCTCTTCCTTTATTATACCTGTTCATTGTCAGTGCCGGACGTCCTGCATAAAAATCATTGGCATACTCTGCCAGGACTTCTGCTGTCTCAGCATGAATCAGGTCACAATAATACTGTACCTTGTACTGCTTTTTCGGATTCATTCCGCTTCGTTCAACAGGTGTCACATAATTTACATCGCAATCATACAGCGAATCAATCTCCTCCGACCATATTCCTGTCACCTTCCGAAGTGGTCCCGGAAATCCGCCAAGAAAACAAAGGTCATTTTCATTAACCATGCCGCTGCAGTAAGTAGTAACAAACGTACCACCCTCGCTTATAAACTTCTCAATTCGCTCCGCTACGCCCGGCCTTATCATGTAAAGCATAGGAGCAATCAGTAATTTATACCCTGAAAAATCACAATCCATATCGATAACATCAACCGATATTCCTGCCTTCCAGAAAGGTTCATAATGCTGCTCACATACCGTGCGATAATCCCTCTTATCCTGGCGAAGTCCCTGCAGCTCCTGAATCGCCCAACGGTTTTCCCAGTCAAAAATAATAGCTACTTCGGGCCTTACGGTAGTACCTGCAATATCATTAAGCTTTTTCAGTACACTTCCAACTTCTGCAACATCCTTAAATACTCTTGTAAACGCATGACCACAGTGGTCAACCACAGCTCCGTGAAACTTTTCACATGAACCGCGGCTTTTCCTCCACTGAAAATATTGGACAGAATCCGAACCGTGTGCAACCGCCTGAATAGAAGAAAGCAAATGCATACCCGGACGCTTCAGTTTATTAACCTTATGCCAGTTTACCAGGCTGGGGGTACTTTCCATCATCATAAAGGGTCTTCCGTTTTTCAAAGACCGCTTAATGTCATGTACAAAACTTATACTGCACGCAGTTTCCCAATCCGGTCTTTCACTATGCCAATGAGGGTAATTATCCCATGATACCACATCCATTTCAGGCGCAAACTTCCAATAATCCAGACCTTGAAATGTTTCCATCATATTCATTGTTACAGGTATATCAGGTGTAATCTCTCTTAAAGGTTTTATTTCATTTTTAAAGAAATCGATGGTCTGATGGGTGACAAATCTTCTCCAGTCCAGGATCAATCCATGCAGTGATGATTCTCCATGGGGTGCAGGTGATTCAATCTGGGACCAGTCCGTGAAGATATGGCTCCAAAATGTTGTCCACCATTCACGGTTTAGTTTATCAAGGTCATTATCGTATTTCACCTTCAGCCACTGTCGGAATGCTTCCTGGCAAAGCTCACAATGGCACTCTCCTGAATATTCATTGGATATATGCCACATGATCAGTGCAGGATGATCCTTATATCGCTCGGCAAGCTTGCGGTTGATTATGCTTACCTTTTCCCTGTATACCGGAGAAGTAAAGCAATGATTGTGCCTTCCTCCGTGCAGCCTTCTTACACGGTTCCATTCGGTTCTCAACACTTCGGGATATTTTGCAGACAGCCATGCCGGCCTTGCACCACTTGGGGTCGCAAGTATAGCGTAGATATTGTTGGCTGCCAGTTTATCCATAATCATATCCAGCCATGAAAAATCAAAAACACCTTCCTCAGGTTCCAACTTGGCCCATGAAAATATTCCAATGGACACAACATTGCAGTTAGCTATCTTCATCAACCTCATGTCTTCATCCAGTATCTCCGGATGATCCAGCCACTGCTCGGGATTATAGTCTGCTCCATGAAGAAGGCTGTGACATTTCGGACTGACCGGCGGATATTTTAATATCTTATCTCCCACAAAAATGCCCCCATTTCTAATAAATATTCATACAAAAAATAATACAAATATTTTCAACCGCTTATAAAATATTACATAAACACTTTATCCAACATCATAGCATAAAAATTGCCAGCATTCAATGTTTTATTACAATCTGTTTCTGTCAAGTAATCGTTGGCAACTTTTTTTCTATACAAAACAACTGCAATAATGTTTGTACAAAATTTACCGCATTTATTCCACGTTCCTATTGACACGGGGTCCCCTGCACCCTCTGG
>Ga0134100_1000314_pt1 | contig 59751 bp, 55 predicted proteins | sample 11_taG_2_FD_94444 | JGI IMG/M metagenome (GOLD analysis project Ga0134100, IMG submission 94444) | Switchgrass degrading microbial communities from high solid loading bioreactors in New Hampshire, USA - 11_42_5_180_A3 metaG | ecosystem: Engineered > Bioreactor > Semi-continuous > Anaerobic >...
ATGGTATAATAGTCATGAGACTTGAACGCTCCTTTCTGGGAGGTAATGTGTGTTTGGCAATTTCCATTATACCAGAGGCGTTTCAGGTCTCATTTTTATTATTAAGTTAACAGACCAAATAATATTTTAAGGAGGAAATGTTATGGCTAAGAAACAAAGAAAAGTAATTGTAACGGCTGCCATTACGGGCGCAATCCACACACCGTCACATTCACCGTACCTTCCCAAAAGTCCGGATGAGATAGTGCAAAATGCAGTAGATGCAGCCAAGGCAGGTGCATCCATCGTGCACATACACGCACGCAAGGAAAACGGCGAACCTACGTCGGATTGGAATGTATTCAGGGATATTTTAAGCAGAATCAAAAAGCAAAGCGATGTTGTAATCGGCATTACCACCGGCGGCGGACAGGGCATGACGGTCGAGGAAAGGCTGGCCGTAATACCGGAATTCAAACCTGAGATGGCTTCTGCCAACGGCGGTTCCATAAACTTCTGTTTCTCAAGGCTTGCGGATGGAATAGAAAATCCCAAATATGATTGGGAAATCCCCTTCATGAAAAGAACATATGACAATGTATTCAAGAACACCTTTAAGGATATTGAGTACTGCATCAAGATAATGAATGAAAACGGCACCCGTCCCGAATTTGAAATATTTGATTACGGCCAATTAAGCAACATAGCGTACTTTGTCAAGCAAGGCCTTGTACAGGAACCCCTGTACCTTCAGTTCGTTCCGGGAGTCATGGGCGGCATGCCGATGAGCCTTGACTGCCTGTTCTTCATGATTGACCAGGCCAAGAAGATGTTCGGTCCCGATGTCATGTATTCAATGGTTGCCGGCGGAAGAAGAATGTTCCGTTTCGAAACGGTATGCGCCATCACGGGCGGAAATGTCCGCGTAGGGCTTGAGGACGGCCTATACATTAATCCAAGCGGTGAACTGGCTGTAAATAACGCCGCCCAGGTGGAGAAAATAATCCGTATTCTTAAGGCTCTTGATTATGAAATCGCAACACCGGACGAGGCAAGGGAAATGCTGAAGCTTAAAGGTAAGGACAAGGTTAACTTCTAAGTCATGCGCGGAAAGGAGCAAATATGTTTAAGGACGTTGTAGTTGTATCACAGGCAAGAACCGCAGTCGGCGGTTTCGGCGGTTCACTAAAGGATTTTAACAGTATAGATCTGGCCGTAATTGTTATAAAAGAAGCCATAAAAAGAGCAGGAATCGATCCTAAAGAGATTGATGAAGTAGTTATGGGATGTGTGGCACAGCACGGGCTTAACGCATTTTTGTCAAGAATTGCGGCCCTTAGGGCGGGCTGTTCAATAGAAAGCTCCGCTCTGAATGTCAACAGGCTGTGTTCATCCGGTCTCCAGGCAATTGTAACCGCCGCAACATCAATTGACCATGGTGATTATGACGTGGCTGTAGCCGGCGGTACTGAAAGCATGAGCAACATACCGTATGCCATATATAATGCCAGATGGGGGCTTCGCATGGGCAATTCGGTGCTGTCGGACGAGCTGACAGCCGCTTTGTCCGAGCCTATTGCGGGCAATGGCACCCATATTGCAATCACGGCGGAAAATGTCAGTGAGAGATACGGCATCAGCAGGCAGCGCCTCGATGAATACTCCCTGGAAAGCCAGAACCGTGCCTTAAATGCCATAAAGGAAGGCAAGTTCAAGGAAGAAATTGTTCCAATTGAAATAAAGACCAAGAATGAGGTCAGAATTTTTGATACGGATGAGCATCCCCGCGAAACGACCATTGAGAAGCTCGCAAAGCTTAGGGCTTTTGCAAAGGCGGACGGAATTGTAACCGCGGGTAATGCTTCCGGAGTAAATGACGGAGCCGCTGCACTGGTTTTGATGACCTCTAAGAAAGCTGATGATCTTGGATGCAGGCCACTTGTCCGGGTGGTCGATTATGCTGTCGCCGGCGTCGATCCGAACTATATGGGCATGGGACCGGTTTATTCAACTAAAAAACTGCTTGAGAAAACCGGCCTTGCCATAGAAGATATCGGTCTTGTTGAGCTGAACGAAGCATTTGCGGCCCAGGCAATCGCTTGCATCGACGAGCTTGGCTTCGATTATTCCATCGTTAACGTAAACGGAAGCGGGATTTCCCTCGGCCATCCTATAGGAGCCACCGGAGCGATTATTTCCATAAAGCTTATAAACGAGATGAGACGCCGCAATGTACGCTACGGACTGGCAACGCTGTGTATCGGCGGCGGCCAGGGCTTATCCGTTCTGTATGAATTAATGTAAACTTTTTTGATACATGGGAGGTTGAAATGAACGAACAGCCGGTCGGCAGCAATGAATTGTTAAGTTCATATGCCGCTTACAACAAGGAAGCAGTGGATCTTGAGCTTCAAAACGCATTAAGAGACAGCCGTCATAAAATCGTTGTGCTGGATGATGATCCTACGGGAGTCCAGACCGTACACGGCGTTTATGTTTATACCGACTGGAGCAAAGACAGCATAAAACGGGGCTTTGAAGATGAAAACTCCATATTTTTCATTCTTACAAATTCCAGGGGTTTTACTGAAGAGGAAACCATCCGGGTCCATCAGGAAATCGCGGCAAATATAGTTGCCGCAGCCAGGGAAACCGGCCGGAAATTCATAATAATCAGCAGAGGCGATTCAACCCTTCGAGGCCACTACCCTGTTGAAACGGAAGTATTAAGGAATAAAATCGAAGAGCTGACGGGTGAAAAGATTCATGGCGAGGTAATTATCCCGTTCTTCCTGGAGGGCGGCCGTTATACCGTAAACAACGTGCATTACGTAAAAGAAAATGATGTCCTGGTTCCTGCGGGCAAGACCGAATTTGCAATGGATAAAACCTTTGCATATTCGAGCTCACACCTGGGTGAATGGATAGAAGAAAAAAGCAAAGGGGCTTACCCGAAAGACGATGTGACCTATATAGGCCTTGATGAATTGAGAGACATGGATTATGAAGGCATCTATAAAAAGCTGATGCGTGTGGAAGGATTTAACAAAATTGTTGTCAACTCCATTGATTACTATGATGTGAAGGTTTTTGTGACCACTCTTATGAAAGCCATATCCGAAGGTAAGAATTTCATATTCCGAAGCGCAGCGTCTCTTACAAAGGTAATTGGGGGAATAAGCGACAAGCCTTTGCTTACGCGGGAGGAACTGGTAAATACCGCCAACAAAAACGGCGGCATTATAATAGTCGGTTCCCATGTCAAAAAGACAACCTGTCAGCTTGAAAACCTCAAACAGCTTGACGGTGTTAAATTCATAGAGTTTAACCAGCATCTTGTTCAGGACGACGAAGCCTTTGAAGCTGAAATCAGGCGGGTTATTAAGGAAGCTGAAGACACCATATCGTCAGGCCGTACTGCTGCCGTTTATACCAAAAGGGAGCGCTTCGACCTAAATACCGGCAACAAGGAGGACGAACTGCGTCTTGCCGTTAAAATATCGGATGCGGTAACAAGAATAATCTCCGACCTGTCGGTCAGACCCAACTTTATTATTGCCAAAGGAGGCATCACCTCCAGCGATATTGGAACTAAAGGATTAAGAGTAAAAAGAGCGTTGGTCCTGGGCCAGATCCTTCATGGTGTGCCCGTGTGGCTTACAGGAGAGGAAAGCAAATTCCCCGGCATGCCTTATGTCATATTCCCGGGCAACGTAGGCTCTCCCACATCATTGCTGGAAGCGGTTAAAATCATGCTTCCCGACTAAAACTTTAAAATATAAAGGAATTAATGCGCATAAATCATGCGACGGATTGGAGGTAAATATGAAGCTTAAAGGAAAATATGCCGTGGTAACCGGAGCGGCAAGAGGAATAGGTGAGGCAATAGCATTAAGATTTTTGGAAGACGGTATTGAAGGAGTTGCGTTGCTTGACCTTGATGAACAGACCGTAAAACAGACCGCTGCCAAATTGGATCCCGGCGGCAAAAGGGCTTTTGGCTTTAAATGCAACGTGGCTTCCAAGGAAGAGGTTGCATCCGTGTTCGAAAGCATTACAGCACAGTTTGGCAAGATAGACATACTTGTTAACAACGCCGGCATTACCAGGGACGCAATGTTCCATAAAATGACCGACGAGCAGTGGGATACGGTTATAGATGTCAATCTTAACAGTGTCTATAACTGCTGCAAGGCTGTGGTGCCGGGCATGAGAGAGCGGGGCTATGGAAAGATTGTCAATCTTGCATCCGTGTCTGCCTTCGGCAATATCGGACAAACAAATTATGGCGCTTCAAAAGCCGCCCTTATTGGATTTACGAAATGCCTTGCAAAGGAGCTGGCAAGGAATAACTGTACTGTAAATGCTATAGCCCCAAGCTATATAAATACCGAAATGCTTCAGGCGGTTCCGGAAAACGTAATGGCAAAATTTATTGCCGCTGTTCCCGCCAACCGCCTTGGAGAGCCAAGCGAAGTGGCCTCGGTGGTATCATTCTTAAGCTCGGACGATTCCAGCTTTATTACCGGGGAGTGCATTGTCGTTTCCGGCGGTTCATATATGTAAGAACTCCCGATGACAAAACCTTATATACAAGATTATTTTGGAGGTGCCAGTTAAAATGAAGATAGCGGTAGGCAGCGATCATGCGGGCTATGAATTAAAGGTTAAGCTGCTTGATGAAATCAGGGCGTTAGGCCATGAAGTCATCGATTTTGGAAGCTATGACCCGAATCCCGTCGATTTCCCTGATATAGCAAAGCTTGTAACCGGAGCGATACTAAGCGGTGAATGCAAACGCGGCATCATGTTCTGCGGAACCGGTGTGGGTGCAGCCATAGCCTGCAATAAGGTGAAAGGAATTAGGGCATCGGTCTGCCATGATATCTATTCCGCACACCAGTGTGTCGAACATGACGATGTACAGGTAATGTGCCTGGGTAACCAGATTATCGGGCATTCCGTGGCACTGGAGCTGATAAAGATATTCCTGGAGGCGGAGTTCTCCACGGATGAGGATTTCAGGCGGCGTGTAAACAAGCTGTCACAGATGGAAAGCTAATGTTTCTCCCCTCCCCCTTTATAATCAAAATCAAGAGGCGGTTCCTAATATAGACCATATCCATAGCTTATACTTTAATATGCACAAACTCACAGGTATGCCGCTATATTATGAAACCGGCTCTTGCTTTATGTATTTATTTCAATACTACTTTACTGTTACCTTAAAAATCATTAATTATTATACTTAGTACTGATATTATAAATAATTTGCCATTATATAAAAATAAACCAAAGTATTATATAAGGGTAGTTTTTGGGGTAGTTTTTTTATCCCCCCCTGATGGCATATTATGCCATAAATGACTGTAAGGCCGCTCCAGCTGTCGCTGGCCGCGGCCATTTATATTTTTAATGTTTATTTCTTTATATCAGGCAGGTAATCCGGATTAATCGCGTAGAAGTTCTTGGAATCCAGTTCGTCAAGAACAATGCGCAGCGCTTCGCCGAATCTCTGGAAATGGTTGATTTCCCTTTGCCTTAGGAACTTAATCGGATCACATACCTCCTGGTCATGAACCAGGCGCAGTATGTTGTCGTAGGTGGTCCTTGCCTTTTGTTCGGCGGCCATGTCTTCTATCAAATCGGTGATAACATCGCCCTTGCTTTGGAAGAACGTGGACGTAAAAGGTATCCCTCCGGCTGACTGGGGCCACAAGCCCAACGTATGGTCCACGTAATACTTCTCAAAGCCGCTCTCCATAATTTCCTGGGGTGTTATATCCTTGGTAAGCTGGTGAACTATTGCGCTTACAATCTCCATGTGGGCCAGCTCCTCCGTGCCTATATCCGTGAGAACACCGGCAACCTTCTTATTCTTTGTTGAATAACGCTGGGACAGATAGCGCATGGATGCGGCTAGTTCACCGTCCGGTCCGCCAAACTGGCTCATTATAACCATAGCAAGCTTTGGATTTCTGCATGTAATATTTACAGGATATTGCAATCTTCTCTCATAACTCCACATTCACTAGCACCTTCCTTCCCACGGCCAGGGCTCTTCAACCCAGGCCCATCTGTTCTTGACATCCACATCATAGCTGTATATCGGTCCGTAGTTTCTGGTATATTCTTTAACGGCTTCTTCTCTGACCCGGCTGATCTTCTCCCAATAATCCAGCGCTTCCCGGTCCGTAGGATGGGTGTCGAGATATATTCTCAAATCATCCATAACGAAGCTGGTTGCGGTAATAAACGCGAACAGCTTATCCCTGTTATTAACATTCATCCATCAGCATCCCCTTCCGTACCAGTCGTATTGCAATTCTTTAAATAAAGTCCCGTTCTCCAGGGCGGCAAATTCATTCTCATACAGATCCCTGAAGCACTGCCACGGAACATAGCACATACCTATCGGAAAACGTTCCGGCTTGAAATCATCCTCGCAATAGCTCCTGCTTCTTTCGCATCCGCAGTCGCTGTCCGGGATATCACCGCATACCGGCTGGGTAGCCCTGTAAGGAGGAACATACCGGCTGCGTCCCATATTGCTGTGATACATCCGTCTATCCATCAAGAATACTCCTTTCGATTAATTGAAAACTTTATAACATCTTTTGCTTTATATATCTTATGAAGATAGGACAATTCTGTGCCTGTATGGAACGCTGAAAAGTGTTTTATTGATTTAATAAGTGCAATTTATTGACAATATAGCGCAATTCATATAATATTTAATTTGTAATTTTGCTAAAGACAGTCTAAGTCAAGGAGAAAAAGCCGGGGGATGTATCATTTTATAATTAATCCAAACTCAAGCTCGGGAAAGGGAATCCGCCATTGGTGGACCGTCAAGGAGGAGCTGGACCGAAATAATATAGCATATACAGCAGATTTCACAAAATATGAGGAACATGCCGTCGAGTTGGTCGAAAAAATCTGCCGGAAATACGACGGCATAAAAACCATTGTCGTCCTGGGAGGCGACGGGACTTTAAATGAAGTAATCAACGGAATTGAAAACTTTGACGATGTAACCTTGGGATATATCCCTTCCGGTTCAAGCAACGACTTGGCCCGAAGCTTAAAGATTCCCAGGAAACCGAAAAAATCCCTTGAGATGGTACTTAGACCGTCCCGGTATATATACCTTGATTACGGGGAAATTACGTTCAGTGACCAGGAAGTTAAACCCAGAAAATTCGGATGCTCCAGCGGAATAGGATATGATGCGGGTGTGTGTGCGGAAGTGCAGCAATCCCCGCTGAAAAAGAAGCTTAACCGCTTTGGCGCAGGAAAATTCATATATCTGGCCATAGCCATCAAGCAGCTCTTTGGCACGAAGTTTCAGAATGCAACCATTATCCTGGATGAAACAAGAAGTGAAATGTATTCGAAGGTTCTCCTCATATCCAACATGATTCACCAGTATGAGGGAGGGGGCCTAAAAATGGCTCCGGACGCCGATCCTACTGACGGCAAGCTCAGCATATGCGTAGTTCACGGATTGCCTAAAATATTGATTCTGCTGCTTTTACCGACCATTATTTTCGGCAGGCACATTCATCTGAAAGGCGTGGAAACCTTCAATTGTTCAAGCATTGAGATTATGCTGGAGGATAGGGCGGCCGTTCATACCGACGGAGAAGTTCCGGCCTTCAGCTCACATATAAATGTCCGCTGTATCCCGCGAAAGATTAGGATGATTCTATGATAATACAATGAAAGCAGGTGTAAATATGCGCAGGCGTTCAAACATGGAGACATCCTCCATGATTGTTTTACTAACCATTATCAGTATTGTCGTTCAGTTTGCTGCTTATTATTTTCTTGCTCTGCCGTATCTCATCCTTGGAATAAGCAGCGCCGCGGTAATTGTATGTATTCATATCCTGTTGGAACAGTCTCTGTCATATGAACCCTGCACCGCATATACCATTCTGCTTTTGTTCATATCGTCGATTATTACCGTTTTATCCTATCCGAAAGCGGAAAGCAACATTTTCCCGTATACCAACACCATGTTGGGAATCATAGCGGTCAACTGGGCTGTTCCCATGCTGTACTGCTTTATACGGAATATGTTTGATTATGGCAACAGGATTGAAAGGTTCAATTCCTTCTACCGTAATATAAGCCTGGTATTCATAGTGTTTTACATTGTTTTCCTTCTGTACGGGTCATTCTCGACAGGCTCCATAGCGGCATTAAACCGCATCAGGTCCAATCATCAAAACTTTACGCCGTTTTGGTGGATTGCCACTTTGATTGAAGATTATCTAAACGATATGATTCCTTTAAGCGACATACTTGCGTACCTGTTCGGCAGGATTATGATATTCATCCCATACGGCTTTTACATTATCCTGGTATTCAGATACCGGTCAAAACTGATCCGGTTCATATCCCTGCTTTTGCTTCCTTTACTGATTGAGCTGATCCAGTACTTCATAATACCTGCCAGATGTGATGTTGACGATTTGATATATGCGTTTATAGGAGGAATATTAGGCGGTCTGTTGTATTATCTTACGAATGCCATATACCGTGCGTTTTCCAATAAGGATTTCCTGTCCAAGGATTCCGAATACAAATATTCCAGCGGTTCCCTGCACTTTTAACGGTTCCAGAATTCCGATACTATATCGGCCATGGAATCAATATCCACGGGAACAAAAGGGAACCACTCCCTTGGGAACAGCTGATAGTATTTCGGCTGGGCAAACCTCTCATCCAACAGTAAAATAATGCCCCGGTCTTCTTCCGTACGGATTACCCGTCCTGCAGACTGCAGGACTTTATTCATGCCCTGGTAAAGGTAAGCATAGTCGAAGCCGTTCTTGCCCCTTTCGTCAAAATAACTTCTGAAAAGCTCCCTTTCGTTGCAGACCATGGGCAGTCCGGGACCAACTATAACCGCTCCTATGAGCCTGCTTCTTTTTAAATCGATGCCCTCGCTGAATATACCGCCCATAACGCAGAACGCAATTCGCGTCTGCGTCGGGTTTTCCACAAAATCCTCGAGAAACATCTCTTTTTCCTCTTCCTTCATATTGCTGCCCTGCATTACAATTCCGTCAATTTCGCCTTCCGCGAGCTCAAAAACCGCCTGCATCATTTGGTACGAAGGAAAAAAGACCAGGTAATTCCCTGTTTTCAGTCTTGTAAACTCCTTGATATATCTTATAATCCTCCGGTATTCGCTGTTGTTCCTCCTGTTATATCTGGTGCTTACGTCGGCTCCCACCATTACCAGCCGGTTTTCCTTCTTAAAGGACGACGGGGCATATACGGCATAATCGTCCTCATTTCCTCCCAACTGGTCCATGTAATACTTGATGGGAAGCAGGGTCGCGGAAAAAAGCACCGCGCTCCTGCCCCGTTCATAACACCTGGCCAGGTTTTTTGACGGATCCATGCATTGAAGCTTTATTCTGAATCTCTCATCTTCATCATAATCGGTATATATCGTATAATTCTCATCCAGAATATCATATATATTAAGAAAATGCCTTATATCCAGGTACAGCTTGCTTATCTCCTCGCCGACATTCTTAGCTTCCTGGAAATAAGCTTCATACTCACCTATAAGCTCCATAAGGTGTATGATAAAGTCACTGATATCGTAAACAACCTCAAACTCGTCACATTCTCTCTTAAGCTTCAGCAGATCCTTGTTGCACTTGTCAATGCATTTAACCAGCTTGGTATGAGCGTCCTTTACGGACCGCTTCACCAGCAGGAAATCCTCCTTGTATAAGACGGCGCTGAACATCTCCCTGGCCCTGTCCACAAGATTATGGGCTTCGTCAATCAGGAAAACATAGTCCTCCTGCCTGTCGTTGGCAAAAAACCTGCGAAGATAAACATTCGGGTCAAAGACATAATTGTAATCACATATGATTGCATCGGACCACAAGGTCACATCCAGGGACATTTCAAACGGACAGACATTATGCTTTTTGGCATAATATAAAATCAGGTCCCTGGTTATTTTATCCTCGTTTATGAGCATATCGTATACCGCCGCGTTAACCCTGTCATAATGGCCCTTGGCCCTGGGGCAGGATGCCGGGTTGCAGTCCGGTTTATCCAATATGCATACCTTTTCCTTTGCCGTTATGGTGGTTACCTTGATGCTTAATCCCTTGTCCGTAAGAACCCGGAATGTTTCTTCCGCGGCTGTTCTTGTTATGGTCTTGGCCGTAAGGTAAAAAATCTTGCTGACAATCCCGGTTCCCATCGCTTTGACTGCCGGAAACACCGTAGATATTGTCTTTCCGACACCCGTGGGGGCTTCTATGAACAGCTTCTTCTTTCTAAGTATGGTCCTATAAACACCTGCTGCCAGCTCCTTCTGGCCTTCCCTGTATGTAAACGGGAATTCAAGGGCATTTATCCCGTCGTTTCTTTTGTCTATCCATTTTATTTGCCATACCGCCCATTTCGCATATTCGTTAATCAAATCATTAAACCACCGGCCGATTTCCTCGAAAGAAAAACTCTCTTCAAAGTATTTGACGCTTTCCGATTCCAGGTTGACATATGTCAGGCGTATGCCTATTTGCGAATGCCTGTGTTTTACAGCATATATGTATGCATAGCACATTGCCTGGGCCCGGTGGACCGAAACCGGTTCTGCCAGGTATGCCAGGTCCATGTATACCCCTTTAATTTCATCAATTACCGCCTCGGGCTTTGCGCCGATGAATGAATCATCCGCTTCATCCGGCTTGCTTGAAAATACCCCGTCCGCCCTGCCTTCCACCGTTAGCTCCAGGGATACCCCGTCATAATTCACAGGAACCGTGATGCTTAAAGCAACCTCGGACGCATAATCCGCCCCCATCTGCTTTTGAAGCTTCCTGTGAATGCGCCCTCCGGCTCGCATGGCTTCGATCTCGTCCCTGCCTCCCCGGGTATTGTCCAGGTCTCCGCTTCGCATGATAAACTCCACAAGATTCCTAACAGATATGCTGATTTCCTTGACACTTTCGCTCATAAACGGTTTCCTCCATGGCAGCCGGACATAATCTGCCGGCAATATGGGATATAAAAAAGACATCCTGCAGGATGCCCGATGACATCCTTCGGATGTCTTTAATTATAGCATAATTTTTGATTTTATACCCGGAAACTGTCCGAATTACCATTAAGAATCTATATATAGAAGTCTTCAAGCTCTTCGTCAAGTGTTCCGTTCTCGTAGTGCTTGATCCAGTTTGTCTTAGCCCCCTTCTTTCGTGATGCGGAGTGTCCGCGCCTGTCATACTCATCATATAAAAGTTTCTTGCTCATTGCTCTCTTTTCCCGCTCAATTCGCTTCATAGTCTGATATTTGGCCATCTGCGGATCAATGGGAATCCTGCTGTTGCTCTCATTTGGCCCTGTGGTAGCCACCAAAATTTACCCCTCTCTTTAATAATAATTAGTAATATTAAGTTGTCACATTTAATTTTAAAATATTTTAAGTTAAAGTCAATATTTATTTGTTTTAAATATATGTTTTACACTTGCATTTTTTGCCTACATCTGATACATTTTATGTATATTCTTCTAATGATATCATTAGGGGAAAATTCTAAAAGTGAGGTAATAATATGAACGGACACAATCATAACGATAACTGCGGATGCGGTCACGATGACATGTACGATTACATTACATTGTCCCTGGACGATGGTACGGAACTGCAATGTGTTGTGCTTGAAATTTTTACGGTAGACGATAAAGAGTATATTGCTCTTCAACCTATAGACGGGGAAGAGGATGATAATGTTTTTCTATATCGCTTTATCCAGGAAAATGAAGACGATGAACCTCAACTCCTGAACATCGAGGATGATGAGGAATTCGAGGCGGTTGCGGATGCATTCGAAGAAATACTGGACACCCGGGAGTTCGACGAAATATTTGATGAGGACGCCGAAGAGTACGACTTTGACGAGGATGATGAATAGTAATCCGATATTGTCAGGGTGCTTTGATGCCAGGCATGGCATCACGGCACCCTTTCTTATTTTATCCGCGCTCACCGGTTTCCGCTATGAATCGGGACGGAGACATGGACTTGTTATAGCGCTGCCCGCAGCTGAATATATACAGCTTGTTCTTAGCCCTGGTCATTGCCACGTAAAACAGCCTTCTCTCTTCTTCGATGCTTTCAGGAAGCACCGACTTTTTATGGGGCATTATGCCTTCATTTGCATCCATAATGAAAACTGTTGAAAACTCCAGGCCCTTTGAGCCATGCATGGTCATTATCCGGACTGCGTCGGCCTTATTGCCTGCCATTTTGGCAGCCTGCCTTATAAGCTCTTCTTTGTATTCCTCCATGAATGAAAACCATTCCGAATATGTGTTAAACCCTCTTGCGCTCTCCTGAAGCTCATCCAGGATGTCCGTAAGCTCCTCCGGTTTAATCCTGCGTTTTGCAGCATAATCCCTTAAGAATTCTTCATATCCTATTCCCCTTCGTATATACTGGATTGCAGCGTATGGCTTCATCCCTGAAAGCATGGCAAGATCATATTCCAGCTGCTCGATCCTGTCAAGCATCCATTTCTTGTCCTCATAATATTCTTTAATCTCTTCAATGCTTGTGTTGGGGCTGTCAAAGCATTCCCTTTCAATATACCGTACCGGCCTGTTGATAATTCTTAAGAACAGTCCACGGTCGGTCCCACCCGTCGCTATCCTAATGTAGGACAGTATATCCCGGGTAATCCAATGATCATAGATGTTCGGCAGGCTGTCCCCCGCAATGAACGGTATGTTATATTCAATAAGCTTTTGAATTATTGCTCCCGCTCCCAGGTTCGTCCGCACAAGTATGCATATGTCGGATAAAGATTCGTTTTGCTTCGCAAGCAAAAGAATTTCTTCCGCAAGCTTTGTATTTTGCTCCGTCATGGAATCAAAATGCCTTAAGACAACCTCACCGCCTTTTTTCGAATGGGCGGAAATCTCCTTTTCAAACCGGTTTTTGTTGTGGGAAATCAGATTACATGCCGCACTTACGATATGATTATCAGACCTGTAATTGACATTGAGAAGAACCTTTTTACAATCGGGATGGTCCGACGGGAAGTTCAACATAATTTCCGGCTTTGCGCCCCGGAATCGGTAAATGGACTGGTCATCGTCCCCCACGATAAACAGGTTGTTTTCAGGCGCAGCCAGCATCCTGACAATATCATACTGGAGTATATTGATGTCCTGGAATTCGTCTATAAGAATATATTTGAATTTGCTCTGCCACAGCTTTAAGATGTCCGGCCTTTCGGACAGAAGCTTGCAGCACATGACCAGCATATCGTCATAATCTATCTTTTTGAGCCTTTGAAGCCTTTTATTATATTCCCTGTAGATGTTTCTGAAAACCTCGTCCCCGCAGCTCATGGAATAATAAGCGGAAATATCCATCCTGTTGCCCTTTACCAGGCTTATTTCGGATAACAGCTCCGAAACAAATTCCTTCTCATCCTCATACCCCTGCCCCATCATGGACAGGATATTTCTAAGACATGCCCGCTTTTCGTCCTCGCTTATTATGTTTTCGGGACTAAAGCCGTAGGCATGTCTTAATATTGCAAAGAAAACCGCATGGAATGTCCCAAAGCTAACACCCGTACTGCCAACACCCAGCAGCCTTAAGAACCGCTCCTTCATCTCCCCCGCCGCGGCCCTGGTAAATGTAATAACCAGGATATTCTCTTCAGGTATATTGTATTCCCGAATCAAATACCTCGTCCGCTCGGTAATCACCAGAGTCTTTCCGGAGCCGGGACCGGCCAGCACCATCATTGGTCCGTCCTTGTGGCGTATGGCCGTCTTCTGAGCCCGGTTCAGATTCATCTGCCCAATGCCTTGTTCAGCTTGTCGATGGCAATCCTTATACGTCTTAAGCTTTCCTCTTTGCCGAGGATGCTCATGATCTCATAAGCGCCTCCGGGTGTTGACTGCTTGCCTGATACGGCCGTTCTTACAGGCCAAAGAGCTTGCCCGTTTTTTATTTGCTTTTCTTCGATGTAGGATTTTATGATCTCCTCGATGGAAGCTTCGGAATAATCCTCCAAAGCCTCAAACCTGGGCAGAAGCTCATTCAATACAACCAGCGAGCTTTCCGTATCAGTCTTCATCTTCTTGTGGGTGAACATCTCCGCGTCATATTCGGGAAGCTCTTCAAAAAAATCTATCAGGGAACCGATATCACACAGGGTTTCTATTCTTGTCTTTACAAGGCTTGCTATCTTCCTGAAATCCAGTTCTTTTTTAATAACTGCCTTGATATATGGAAGGGCCATGTTATAGAACCTGTCCTCATCCATCATCTTAATATATTCACCGTTCATCCAGCGAAGCTTGACCATATCGAATACCGCGGGAGACTTGTTTATGTTGTGGTAGTCAAACTCCCTAATCAGCTCCTCAAGAGACATGATTTCATTGTTGCTTGGAGGGCTCCATCCAAGCAGAGCTACAAAGTTTATGATAGCCTCCGATATGAATCCCTGCTCGAGCAGATCCTCGTATGACGAGTGGCCGCTTCGCTTGCTGAGCTTTTTGTGCTCCTCATTTGTAATCAAGGGAAGATGCACATATACAGGCTCTTCCCAGCCGAAGGCCTGGTAAAGCCTGGTGTATTTCGGAGTGGAGGACAAATACTCATTTCCCCTCACTACATGGGTAATTCCCATAAGATGGTCATCAACCACATTTGCGAAGTTATAAGTGGGGAAACCGTCCGACTTAATTAGAATCATGTCGTCCAACTCTTCATTGCTTACGGTAATGTCCCCATATATGACATCATGGAAAGTGGTTGTTCCTTCCTCGGGAATATTCTGACGTATTACATAGGGTATTCCGGCCGCCAGCTTCTCCTCTACCTCTTCCTTGGATAGGTGGAGGCAATGCTTGTCGTACTTGGTGATTTCCTTAACCTCGTCATCCTCATCACCCTCGTCCGCGCTGCTGACGGATATTTTCAGAGAAGCCAGGCGCTCCTTGGTACAGAAGCAGTAATATGCCGCTCCCTTATCAATCAGCTCCTTGGCATACTTCATGTAAATGCCCGCCTTAACCCTTTCGCTTTGCACGTAAGGACCGCATCCGCCGTCCTTGTCGGGGCCTTCGTCATGAATCAGCCCCGTACTTTCAAGAGTACGGTAAATAATATCTATTGCCCCGTCAACGTAACGTTCCTGGTCCGTATCCTCGATGCGCAATATAAATGTGCCGCCCTCATGCTTGGCAATCAGGTATTCATAAAGGGCAGTTCTTAAATTGCCAACATGCATCCTGCCGGTCGGACTCGGTGCAAACCTGGTCCTGATTTTCTTCATGTCAATCTTCCTCTCTGTTTTAGTAGCTGTAATCCTTGAATAAATCGTAGTACTGCCGGCTCATTTCCTCATCCAGCATCTCCTGGAATGTCGGGCTTTTCATAAGCAACATAACCATGATAAACACCAGCATGCCTATAACAAAGGTAATAGCCATATATACTAATGTTGCCCTGGCCCAGTTCCTTTTACTCTCGGCCGCGTTTTTATCAAGCGCCCAAACTAAAAGCATTACAAAGAAAACCAATCCTCCCACACATGGAATAAACAAAAGGAGATATGTACCAAGCCAGTTTCCGAATGAAACCGGTTCCTGATTGCTGTTAAGATCTACTGTCCGTACCGTTGTATAAGCCGGACCCTGTGTACCGGAATCCTCCGTTCTTCCTTGACCGGGGTTGAAATTCTCCCTGAAGGAAGCTCCACAGTATTCGCAAAAGTTCGCATTTTCATTGTCGGTGCTTCTTCCGCAGGAATTGCATACCATGGTATTCACCTCGTTTAGCATTTTCTCTCATTATAACATATCAAAAGCAAAAATCAATTGTACAGGAAATTACAGACAGAAAAAAAATGGACACACCGGTAGGTTTTGCACGAAGCATTTTCCGGTATGCCCGATATGGCTTTTTATTAATTCCATGTGTATTCCGTTATTAATTTTCGGTTCTGATGGCCTCAATGGCACTTATCTTTGTTGCTCGCCTTGCCGGGAAGTAGCCTGACAGCAGGCCTACCACCACTGATATTCCCAGGCCTAAAAGCGGCAGGTACAGTGGAATAATCGAGTATGAAACTTCCGCCACTTCAGTGCCTCCCAAATACGAACCGCCTCTGTTTACCAATGCGCCAAACAGCGGTTTGCCATATTTGTTAATCAGATAGGAAGCCAGGTAGCTGAATCCGACGCCGATCACCCCTCCGATGAAACCAATCATTCCCGCTTCATACAGGAACAGCATGCGTATGTCCTTGACGACGCATCCCAAAACCTTCATAATGCCGATTTCCTTGGTCCTTTCGTAAATGGACATGACCATGGTATTGGCAATACTGATGGCCGATACGAACATGGATACCGCGCCAAGGAACAGGAATATGAGCTGCAGGGTCTTGGACGCTTCAATTGTAGGCTTAAGATACTGCATGAGGCTGTTGGACTGGTAGCCCATTTCCTTTATCTTATCCTGTACTTCCTCGACATGATCGATATTATCGACATTGAGCATGATCTGCTGGTACTCATCCAATTCCTTCATGGCTTTTTTTCTGTCATCAAGGGTCAGGGTATTGCAGTACTGCATGTATATCTTTTCAAAATACTCCAGGTCCATATATGCATTGTAGTCATATTCCGCCTTGGTTTCCACCATCTTGGCCACGTTGGTCAAAGGAAGCATAAACTCCTTCCTCCTCGGGTTCCTCTGGTACCGCCATTCATCGAATTTAAAGAAAATCTTATCCTTCTGAAGGTCAACCTGTTTATATTTCACATTCATCCATGAGGTCGGATTGCTTTCATAGAATTCCCACGGCTGGTTGTATCCGAACACAATTGTGCTGTTGTCCTCATCATTTGGATATTCGCCGAACATAAGCTCAGGAAATTCAAATGCTTCAAACACCGACCTGTCCATAACCATTATGTTAGCACCGGATTCATACTTTCCCGAAATATACCTGCCATAAATGTATATTACAGGCGTCACAGCCCTAACGTGGTCCATGGCTCTAATTTGCTCAACCAAATCCTTTGTAAGCTTCTGCTCCTGGCCGCCCACCCAATTGCCGTTATCATCATAAATAGCGCCATAGGTATCTATGGTTATTGTGGTCAGGCTGCCGTATTCCTTAACCTGTTTTTCAAAGCTTCTGTCCATTCCATGGCCTATGGATATTGTTATGATTATAAACAAACAGCCTATCACAACACCAAGAACCGTCAAAATGGTCCGCACTTTCCTTCTGAACAGGTTTTTTAGCCCCATTCGAAGCAAATCACTAATCCTCATACAAATCAATTCCTTTTTTGATTTTCAACTTGGCTAACAGTACTCCGATTACAATGCTGACAACCAGTACTGCGGCAGAAATACCGATAACAAACGGCCATGAGGAAAGCAGCGGATCCTTCACCTCTCCCATTCCGGTTTCAGTGCCGTAATCAATATAACCACCATCAATATATCCACCATCGATATATCCCGGATCTATGTATCCGTCATCTATGTACCCGCCATCGACGAAACCCGGATCCATAATAAATTCTTCATCAGAAACACCCGGGTCAATATAGTCTCCTTCTACAGCGGACTCGGAGTCCTCATTTATTACGTCGCCTTCAAGAGTTTCCTCCTCATAAACCTCCTCACCGGCATTGCCGGCATCGGAAGCCTGTCTGTCAACCTCGGCATCGGTCTTCATCTCACCCGATGTTTCCGATGGTCCCGTTATAGGTTCAATTTGAATGTCAACCGTATTATTTGCTATTAAATATAATCCACTCATAGTATCCTCCAATCTATCCATAAACTGCAATATATATACGCATTTATTCCCCGGTTCCGCCTTTCATGCCGGCATTATCAATACATATCTTCCTTGCTGCGGAGCTTGCGCTTGTAGATATTGACAACAACCTTCCTGGAAACAGGTATGAAGATAACCAGTATGGCTGCCTGTATAGCTATGAATGCCCACAGCGGCATGATTTCCTTCTTGGGCTGCGGCACATCCGGATTGAATACATCCACATCGCCGTCACCACCTCCGGGATACCAGCCCCCGGAGTCCTGGCCCATTACCGACCACTCAAATTCCTTCGTATAAACCTGTTCATCCCCGTTGCTGTCCTCAAATGTTATTTTGATAACTCCGTACGCCAATCCTTCCACATTCGGAATTACCTCAAATTCCACATAGGAGCGGTCACCGGCATTTACATTGCCTATATAAAACATGTTGCCGTTGGAGATCATGAAATCCCCTTCAACCATTGCCGTAACATTGTTCAATGTGGATTTGCCCATGTTATAAAACTCGAAGGAAATGCTTGCAGGCATTCCTACCTTGACGCCCTCATCCCATGAGTAAAGACTTACGTAATCAACTACGGGACGGGCATTTTCCACAACCTGCAGGTTCAGCTCATGCTCTTCAACCTCGCCAATCTTACCGGTCTGGGGATTTGGCTCTATGCCGTCATACTCGTACTCTATCGTGACATATATGGGATATGCTCCTGTTGCAGTATCGGACTTAATCTTCATTTCCAAGGAGTCGGAATAGACCTCTCCCGGGCCGATCTTGCTTACAAAGAAGCTGTTGCTTCCCTGGGTAACCGAGAACACCTCGCTGCCCATCTGGGATTTTCCTGATATAGTGATTATTATGTTCTTGGCGGCAACCGATGAATGGGTATTGCGTATTTCAAAATTAAAATTGAATATGCTGCCTGCCCTAAGCTCTTCGATATCTGCTTCATATTTGCTTACTATAAGCCTTGGCTTGCTGGCGCTGCCCAAATCATTCTGAATATCCAATACGGGTATGTCAATAATGTCCCCGCCGCCAAGATATGTGTAAGCAACCGTCAGATAACTCATTCCTTCCGGTGCGTTCTCGGAAACGGTCAACGGAATTGTGATTCTCTTGGTTTCTCCGCCCTTAAACTCACCAATGTATATGTAAGGGTCAGTATTTACCGGTATAAATGTATTGTTGGAGAGATTCTTGACCGAAACCTTGAATTCGTTAAGAGTTACATTACTCTTGTTTACAATATCAAACGAAACATCCAGTCTTTCTCCCGCCTCGGGCTTTTCCGGGGATTGGGAAACATTTGTTATCAGGATTATAGGCGTTCCTTCGTCGGGAATTACCTCTTCCTCAATATACGGGTATATTGTAACCGAAGATTCATACTCTACACCGTCCGCATCAAAATAAGCGAACTTGAGATTAATCGGATACAGGCCGCCGTGATTTTTCTTTGCTACAAGCAGCGGCAGTTCAACCTCTATCGTCTCCCCTGCCTTAACATTATTTGTTTCAATAAATTCCGTGTAATAATCCTTTATAAATGTCGAAGGTCCGATGTTTGACTCATCCATAAAAATACGGGGATTAACAGCGGTGCTTCCTCCGTCGTTGACTATCTTGAGCACCAATCCCATCCTGTCTCCGGCCTTGGCGGATTCATTGTATCTAAATCCGCTTAAGTTAAGGGCCGGCGCTTTCTGGTTCTCAACGAGCGTTACGTATATCTCATGGCTGTCGGAAAGCTCGGTGCCGTCATCCATTTTATATGTAAATGTCACTGTCAGTGTCTTAAGCCCCGTCTCCGCCGTCGGCAGAACCTTTATAGGCAAACTTAACGGTATATCCTTGCCCGGAAGGACATCATCCACCTTGATCTTCTTGGTGGGGTATCCTGCTATCATGCCGGTGTTTGCATAATCAACGCTTGCATATACGCTCCTGGCGGCTATCTCGCCTACGTTGCGGACAACAAACGACAGGGTCATATCCTGGCCTATGGTCGGATTGTTTATTTTAATATCATTTACCGTTAGCTGTGCGGGTTCCTTCTCCTTAAGTATCTGCGTCATAACGGTTAGGGAAGCGTCCACCGTCTTCCCTATGGCATTGCCCTGAATAAAGAATTCGATAGGGTAAACCCCGATCTTTGCGGAATCAGGTACGATTACTTCTATTTCTATGTACTGGTTCAATAAAGCGTAGTATATTGTTCCAAGAACATAATCGGTGCCCTCAGTCCTCAGGATCGGTGTTGATATCTTATAAGGCGTAGACGATCCGTCCACGGTAATAACAACCGATGAGATATCGGCTCCTACGGCCTTTATGGGTATAAGAAGCTTTTTTGTTTCACCGGGAACAAGAACAATATTCTCCGGCTTGGGGTTTATAACGCCGACATCCGTCTGCGCGTGCGCCGGTCCGCCGTTTCCAAAGGCACTCATAATCAGCATTAACAGTGATAAACCTATTGTTATCAAACCTTTAGCTTTCCTCTTCATAATTATCCCTCTACTTCCTTTTTAATTCGATTTTTGTGCTTGTATTTTTCCTATATATGAATCTATTTAAATTCTCCCGATATTATCCCGGGTTATGTGCCGGCAGGGCTTCCAAACCCTGTTCCGTCTGTCCGGTGTTTTCCTCCGGCCCGCCTGCTTCCGCTGTTTCCGCGGTTTCCGCCGTATTCCCGGCCAGCTGATCTACTATTTTCTCAATCCTTCCGTCCCTGATATGTATTATCCTGTCCGCATACATTGCCAGGTCCTTGTCATGGGTAACCATCACGATTGTCTGATGGTTTGCCTTTGCCATGCCCTTTATCAGGTCCATGACCTCCCTGCTGGTCTTTGAATCCAGGTTACCCGTAGGCTCATCGGCAAACACAATCTCGGGATTGCTTACGAACGCCCTCGCAATGCCGACCCTTTGCTGCTGTCCGCCGCTCATTTCGGTGGGCTTATGTTTCAGGCGGTCGCCCAATCCTACATTGATAAGCATTTGCCTTGCCAGCCTGCGTCTTTTCTTCCTGTTCATGTGTTTGAACACCAGCGGCAGCTCCACGTTCTCCAGAGCAGTCATTGAATTTAAAAGGTTATACGACTGGAACACGAAGCCCAGCGTGTTTTGCCTGAATTTGGCCAGCCCTCTTTCGCTCATTCTTTGAATGTTGTGCCCCTTTATCATTATCTGGCCTGCGGTGAGCTTTTCTATACCCGCCATCAGGTTCAACAGGGTGGACTTTCCCGAACCGGACGCTCCGTACAGGCATAAAAATTCGCCCCTTTTGACGTTAAAGCTTACGTCATCCACGGCAACAATCTTTTCCTTGCCCATCCTGTATATTTTTCTGGCATTTTTAACTTCTATTATATTTTCCGATTTATTGTTCCTGCTTTGTTTCAGCATATTTGTTATCACGTCCTTTTACAGGCATGTAGTCTTTTATAATGAATGATACAATAAATAACTTAAATTATGTCTAAATAAAATCTTAATTATTTCTTACATTTTCCTGTCCTGATAAATATTAGACGAATCAAATTCAATCCGGTATCCATATTTTTTTAATTTATTCAATAATTTCTTCTCCGGCAATCTCTTCCGTCCCGGACGAATCCGCCGGTTCGTCGTTGACCCTGTTCATTTGTTCTTTCCTTTGAATCCTGTAATCCACAAATCTTACAAGGATCAGCTTAATATACGCGCCTACCGGTACTGCCAAAAGCATTCCAAGCAGCCCGCCTATGGCATTGCCGAAGATTAAGGATACAATAATTATAAGCGGATGTATCTTTATTGATTTGCTGAGCAGCTTCGGACCTATGAAATTTCCGTCCACAAACTGGACAACAACAAGTATTGCTAATGCAATTACAAGCTTTTGAATTTCTCCGTTGATTATGCATACAAGCGCCGTACTGATATATGCCACAATCGGGCCGAAATACGGTATAAGGTTTCCCAATCCCGCAAAAATACCTATTACAATAGCAAATCTTACGCCAACCACGGATAGTACCAGGCTTATTAGTATCATCATGACAAAAGCGTCGGTAAGCTGTCCTCTCACGTATCCTGAAAAGGCATAATCCAAATCACTTATAAAAATTGATATTCTCCTGTTCGTATTCTCGGAAAACAGGGCATAACATACTTTTTTCAGGTAGGATTTAATCATCCTTCCGTCAATGATGAAGTAAAAGCCGATTATAAACCCGAATATAATCGTCGTCAGGTAATTTGATATATTTGTTATGGCTGATATTATGCTCTCGGCAAAACCCTTCAGGACATTCATTATTACCGTCAGGGTGTCCTCAACATATTCCTCAATCTGACCGGATTGGATATCAAGCCTCTCCATATACTGGATTATAGAGTTGTAAAGCGACTCCACGCTTTTCTTGTAGCCCTCCGCCAGCTTTACAATGTCATCAAAGTTGGCCAGCCTTATCTGGTCCGTTACGCTGAAGATCAGGAGGGATATGAGACCTGCCACGGCTATGAAAAATATGGCAACGGATATTATGGCGGCCCAGGTTCTTTTCCTTTTCATCCTTTTAAAGAGCTTTAACTTAAGGAACTTTGATTCAAAGAAATTCACCAGGGGATCCATAAGATAGGCGAATATAAATCCTAAAATGACAGGCCTGATTACCCTGATCAGCCAGTTCAGCTTGCCCATCAGGTTGTCGAAAATCGCGGGAGCATTCTTTGCCAGTAATGAGAGGACATATATAATAACCGCCGTAATTATTACATATAGTGAAATTTGTAAATATTTCCAGTTTATCTTGTCTTTAATCTTCATCTGCTACGCATCCCCTCTTCCCCGTTTGATGAAATCAGCAATCAGATCGACCGCATTATCTATTCCCACGAAATCGCTGCGGATGGATAAATGGTAGTTCTCCGCCTTGCCCCATTTGCCGCCGGTATGGTAGTTGTAATAGCTTGCCCTGCGCTTATCATATTTCATGATGGTCTCTTCAGCCTCCTCCTCGGGAATGCTGAATATCTTTACAGCCCTTTCCTTTCTGAAATCCATGTCGGCCCATATGAACACATGGACCACATCCTTACGGTCCCTTAAAATATAATCCGCGCACCTTCCCACAATAACACAGGGGCCTTCCGACGCTATCTTTCGTATTACATTCGATTGGGCAAGATATATCTGATCGTCAAGGGACAGCTGGGTAAACCCGATATCCTGGTTGCCATACGCATTCATTCCCATGGCTATGGAATACAGCAGGCTGCCTACGGTTCTTTTCTCAGCGTTTTCAAACAGCTTTTCGGAAAAACCACTTTCCCTGGCTGCCCTTGTTATCAGCTCCCTGTCATAAAAGGGAATGTCAAGCTTCTTTGCCAGCTTTTCCCCGATTTCCCTTCCTCCGCTTGCATACTGTCTGCTTATGGTAATGATTTTACTCAAAGCACACACCCCCTTCCGTCCTATATTATCCGGAAACATTTAAATTGCTCGTATTATTTCCAGTATAGCACACCGTGTTGAAAAATAGTGATTATAATTAAAATATAAAACATTTTTAATATATTGACAAATAATCTTAACATGCTTTTCAAGTAAATTTATCAAATATATCCCATTACTTTATAATATGCCCTCATTATTCGCGGCAGTCTTTCACTCGTCCTCTTTCTTAAGGTATTATAATATTTCCTTAGGATCAAATACTCCGCAAGGCTTATTGATTGCCTTGCAAACCTGGCTTTTTTGGCAATCTCCATGCATCTTTCAAAATCCTTGGCAGGGGTGATTATCATATGCTCCTTTATATATTCCTCGTTGTCCTCAAGATTTGTTATTCTATCCGGAAAATCCCTGCTTATTTTCAGCAGCTTTTCTATGTTCCTATAAATCTTCAACGCTTTTGCGCTGTAGTTTTCACCCGCCGTATCTCGTGACCTTATGCGGCATATCCCCAGGCAGGCTAAGCCTCCTATTAATAAAATGGTAATGATAATCGGCGCAACCAACCTAACACCAGTCCAGGGCCCTGTGTTGCCTTCATAATCGGAACCGTCGGTACCAATAGCTGTTTCATCCATATCATCGGCTGACGGGCTCGGCCTGTTATCATTCTTACTCATATCCGGTACCGCCGTAGGCCTGGACGGAGCAGCGGTCGGTGTTGCCTTGGAGGGCTTTGGGGTCGGTGTTGCCGGCTTGGGCGTAGGCTCGGCGGCTTCCGGTGTCGGCCGCGGAGTCGGTGATATCACCGGCCGCACCGTATCATCCGTTCCTTCCAGTGCGGCTTCGGTTGACGTACCCGGAGTAAATTCAACAGGATACCATCCGAAACCGTCAATATATACCTCAACCCAGGCGTGGGCATTATAATCCCTGACCGTAATCCGCGCAGCATCACTCCTGCCTGTTTCATAATCCTGTGCCTGCTTTTGGAGATCCTCCCTGGATATAACATATCCTTCGACATACCTGGCCGGATAACCCATAGCCCTCAGCATAAGCGCCGCCGCAGTCGCATAATGTGAGCAGTATCCCACCTTGCTTTCATAAATAAAATACTCGGCAAAATCCTCACCTTTGGGGAGCTTGCCCGGCGCCAATGTATACCTGGTATATTTCTTTAAATAATTTTTAATATATTTAACAGCGCTTTGCAGGTCATTTGCCGCGGCTCCTACAACTTCCCCGGAAAAATCGCTCTTTAACCTGGTTAACCTTCCTTCGGGGAGCCTGGTATAGTACTCATAAATAAACTCCCGGTATTTTTCTTCATTCAAGCTGTATATTGAAAATCTTTCATGCTCGTCATCGGATACAAGGCTTCCTTCCCTTTCAATGAAAACTCTTTTTGCCGTGGACGCAAATACATCAATATTATCCAGTGTATACGGTATTTCTATATATTCATAGGTGCCTGAATCCATTCCCTTATCCGATAATACCGCCAAATCATAGAACAGGTCCAACCCGTCCAGATTATCAAAGACAGTATAATAGGGCGTGTATACATAATACCTGTTTGCTTCCAGGTATTCTATTTCGATGGTCTTACGTTTCATTACGAGCCTGCGTGAGCATAAATCAAGCATTGTCCCGTTTCCGATGACAGGCTCAAATTTATCACCCTCGACAGCATCCAGCATCCTGCGGTATGCACTTTTGGCGCTCCATGAATGGGTTTCCCAGCTGTCACCCGTATACTCACTCCCGGCATAGCCCCGTAAATATATGCCCTTCATTATGGAATCCATGGGAGCGACGATAACTAGATGCTCGGTTCCGTCATGAACAACCCGGTCAACCCTCCCCAGCTTTCCAAGACTTAACCCTCCTACACTTTCATTTCTGTTGGTCTTGATATCCAGCTTGATATCCTCAACGGCGGATTTGACATCATCCAATGAAAAATTCGTAATATAGCCTTGCAGTTTTGCCTTGGCCTTGCGGATACCGGTTTGGTTTTCGTACATTTCCGCCGGGAAAAACAGCTTCATTATGAAAAACAGCAAAAGCGCCAATGAACAAAATATTAACGCTGCCTTAATCCTAATCCGGCTGACAATGTCCGGCCGGGTAATCTCCGGCGTTATGGAGAAAATGGATTTTCGATAAGGAAAACTGTTGGAGACCAATATGAAAAGAATGACAAGAATGGCCGCCACAAGCTCTGTTTCAGGCGGGGTTACCCCCATGGCAAAGCTTGCCGCTGCCGATGCCGATAAAAGAATACAGCATAAAGTTTTCATTCGCCTGCCGGTAAATGTCATTGAAAAAATCCATGCCACCGGCAGTATTATCATAATCAAAAGGATTGTTACGTCCCTTTTTTCCGTCGCATATTCCGCGACATACCTGAACGCCGGAAAGCCGTAATATTCGGCCGCCTTTTTGATAACCGCATTTTCAACAATATATAACCCGTTCTGCAGTTTTTTAACATTCAGATACAAGATAACCGCGTATATTGCCCCGCACGACATAAGCTTAACAGCAAAATACCCGGGCATTCTCAGCAAGGCATAAAAAGCGGCTGCCGATATAACTGACACCATGATAAACAGCGCATATACAACCTGCAGTTCAAAGCATTTTATTAATATGGAAATAAAACAGAAGCTCCCTGAAAACACCGCCAGTGCCTGCGCAATCATCATATAAACAGGAAATTTGGCGCTTCCGTTTTCCTCGGACATATAAATTTTGTCATTTATGGCGATGCCAATATCTTTCTTCCTTCCCATACAACCACCGTTATCCCCGGCCAAGCCTAATCTCATCCCAGTCCAGCCTGACATCGGACGAGCTTACCGAGAATAAACCCATGCCGGATTTCTTTGCTTTTTTAACAAGTTTGTCATCTACCGGGATATCCGGCTGCAGGTTTATCTTGTTTATGGCCTTTATCATAAGCAGCGAATCAATCTGCTTATCCGAAAATGAACCGGACACAAAAAACAGGTCCGTATACTGCTCATTAGGATATTCGGCAAAGTATACAGCTGCCATATCCGTTCCATCCATATAGAGACCGCTGCCAAGAATACAGTCGATCGCCTCAAACAGATCCTCTTCCTTCGCAACCCTCACTCTTCTGCACATGCCGATATTCTTGTCATACCAGGCCAGATAATGGATGTGTCCCTTCAGCATAAATGAGTAGGACAGGGACAGGGCGCATTCCAATATGGAATCCGCCATATCCAGCTCGTTCTCTCCTTTAGGGATACGCAAATCCGCCAAAATCGCCACAGAGCAGTTCATAGGCTCTGAAAAATCCTTTATCATCAGGTGATTCTGCTTAATGCTGAGCTTCCAGTGAATCCTTGAAAACCGGTCTCCCTCCCTGTACTCCCTGATTTCAAACACCTCGGAGGGATCGTCACCCGCCTTAAACGGCGAAAAAATATCGCTTTCGACTTGGATTTTGGGACTGTACTTCAGATAATCTTCCGTTGTCTCATGAAAGGCCGGCAGAACCGCAACCTTTATTCCGGTCTCTTTTCTTTTTCTAAAGGAAAAAAGCCTAAGATAGTCATATACGCGCACTTTAGTTATAGCTACATAAATGTTTCCCGTATGCATTGATGAAAGGTTCATGGTCAGGGTTGTCGTCGAGCGCTTGTCGACGCATGCGCATATTTCCTCCCTGCAGCTGTAAGTACCGCCTGAAAAAGAGTTATAACAGGCCAATGTTATCCGTATATTAGGAATCGGCAGAAATGCAGAGTTGGTAATCTGAACGGATACCGGCACATCATCCCCCCTGTTTACCACATGGGTGGATGAAACCAACTCAAATGAAAGCATTCTGCTTGTATAAATCAGAGCTTCAAGCATGACAAGGGGGACGGCTGCAGTGACAAGGAAAAGAATCCATGTGTGGTAGTCGTCATAAAGAACTGCCAGCCATCCGGCCAATAACAGGATAACGATATATTTAAATTTGTTTCGAAGCATGATAACCGTGCCCTTTCACGCCAATATCCGGGGTGCTTTTACCGTCCGCAGTATATCATCCAAAAGGTTGTCCACGGTAATATTATTGACCCTTGCCTTGGGCTTTAAAATAATCCTGTGCGTTGCCACATCCTTGAATATGGATGAAACATCGGAAGGAAGGACGTAATCCCTTTCATTAAGAAACGCCGTGGCCTTCACCATGTTCATCAATGCCAGGGATCCTCTGGGGCTTACTCCCAGCTCTATCAGAGGATTGGTCCTTGTCTGCTGTACCAGCTGCGTTATATATTCATAAATCGAGTCATGAATATATACATTTTCAACCAGAGACTGCATATGCAGTATCTCGTCCCGGTCCACCACTTGCACCACATTTTCAAGAGGATTGGAGTTCTGTCTCTGCTTTAATATGTCTATCTCGCTCTCCATATCGGGATATCCCATCGAAAGCCGGACCATAAACCTGTCCATCTGTGATTCGGGAAGCATCTGCGTTCCTACCGAGCCTATGGGATTTTGCGTTGCAATAACTACAAAGGGCTTTGGTACATCCCGCGTAACGCTGTCCACAGTAACCTTTCCTTCCTCCATAACCTCAAGAAGCGCCGACTGTGTCTTGCTGGATGTCCTGTTGATTTCGTCCGCAAGAAACAGGTTGCACATTATTGCGCCCGGCTTGTACCTGTAGCTTTCTCCATCCTTTGAAAGCATGTGAAAGCCGACCACATCCGTTGGCAGAACATCAGGTGTAAACTGGAGCCTGTTGTGCTTCAGCGCCATAGCCTTTGAGAATGCCAGTGCCAGCGTGGTTTTTCCCACACCCGGATTATCCTCCAGCAGAATATGTCCCTTGGCCAAAATTGCTGTAAGAACCTTGCTGATGATGTCCCTCTTGCCTATAACCACCTTGTTAACTTCATCGATAATCTTTATGGCCCGTTCGTTATACGTTTCCATACTGCCGCCCTCATTTGCTAATTTTTATAATATCTTCCAATAAATTATAACATAATAATTATACAAAACAATGCCGAATATTAACATGAGCAATCCTTTCCAATCCTTGCCGGTTCCGGCACCCGGTTTGTAAAAAATGCATAAAACTATGAAAAATATGTGGCTTCTCTTGACTTATTGACAGAAACGTTTAAAATAGTCATCATGATGATACAATGGAGGTAACAACGTGAACAAATCAAAGAAGATTATAAAGGACACGGGAAAACCCAAAAAGAAACACATAAAAATTAATCCGATGATATGGGTTGCAGCCGCTGCCGTATTAGGCCTGGCATTGATTGCAGCGTTGCTGATTGATCAATTATACAAGAGACCCCTGGTAGTTGTTGATGGTGAAAAGTATTATCTTGAGGATATGAAATACCATATCTATACCATAGAGGCAAATTACGACTATATTGACCAGCTTTATGGCGGCACATACTGGGATTCGGCCAACTACAATTATCCATCCATGTCAAACCGCGAATATGCCAAGCTGGAAGCTATTAATAATTTTGTATACGAATTAATTTTATATAAAGAAGCGGTAGCCAATGGTTATACCCTGACCGAAGAAGAGTCCGAAAAGGTCGAGGAAAACGTCAATTCATTCATCAACGACCTGGGACTCAGTGAGAAATTCCTGAAGGAGAACGGCTTTACTCCTGAATTTCTCAGGGATGTCTTTACCAGAAACACTCTTGCCACGCGATTCAAGCAGGATGTGATAGATTCCCTGGATATTGATGATGAAGCAATAAAGGCTGAGTTCAAGTATGAAGACTACAGGCAGTATGACATCGAGTACCTGTTCATATCAACCGCACCAACGGAAACGGATGATGAGGAATCCGATGATAACAAAGCCAATGAGGTAAAGAAACAGACCGCGCTGGAGAAAATCACATCCTACAGGGAAAAGGCGTTGGAAACCGAGGATTGGTCGAAGCTTGTTCCCGAAGACGAGAAGGAACTGATATACAGGTCTTCTTACTTCCTGCCAACCGACACCTATTATCCGGAAAACCTGATGGAAGTCATGCTTGAGATGGAAAATGGCGAAATCTCCGATGTTATTGAAACCGAAAGCGGATATTATGTAGTACGCATGGTTAACAACAACTCCTCGGCAACCTATGACAGCAAGGTGGAAGCAGCCATAACCGAAAAAGAAGAAGAGGAATTTGCAAAAGAATACGAAAGCAATATCTATCCTAAGTATACGGTTGATCTGAAAGAAAAAGCCATAAGGAATCTCAGGCTTGGACGAATTACACTGGTGGATTGACCAATAATATTAGTGATTCCCATAACAACCGTATTATATGTAATCATGCATAATGGTTATATATAATACGGTTATTAATATGATTATAAAATTGCATGAATGTGCTATAAATTCATATGGTAATCTATTTTTTACATGCTATAATTAGATAACATCAAAACAGGAAAGGATATTGTTATGAACATAATTATTGTTGGATGCGGAAAAGTCGGAGCGACCCTGGCCGAGCACCTGGACCAGGAAGGGCATAATGTCGTCGTAGTGGACAATAAAGCATCTGTCATCGATAATGTAACCAATTTCTTGGATGTCATGGGCGTTGTGGGCAGCGGTGCAAGCTACAGCGTTCTTGTGGATGCAGGCATCGAAAAGGCCGATCTTTTAATAGCCGTTACAGGCTCGGATGAGCTTAATCTTCTGTGCTGCCTGGTGGCTCAAAAGGCTGGAAGATGCCATACTATAGCAAGAGTCCGCAACCCTTTATACAATGAAGAAATTGATTTCATAAAAGAAGAAATGGGATTATCCATGACCATAAATCCTGAGCTTGAGGCCGCAACAGAAATGGCGGCTCTGATAAATCTGCCCTCCGCCATTGAGATAGATACCTTTGCCAAGGGAAATGTTGAGCTGCTAAGATTCCAAATTCCCGAAAACTCGGTGCTTAATAACATGAAGATTATGAATATCCTGACAGATCTTCACAGCAAGGTTCTGGTCTGCATAGTCGAACGGGATGACGAAGTATTCATCCCTTCCGGCAGCTTTGAACTCCGTTCAAAGGACATAATATCAATAGTTGCCTCCCACAAGCATGCCATCGACTTCTTTCAGAAGATTGGAATTCATGCAGAAAGAAGCAAAAGCATCATGCTGGTTGGCGGCAGCACCCTGACAGTATATCTGGCAAAAATGCTGGAAGACTCGGATATCAAGATAACCATAATCGAACAAAACAAGGATCGCTGCGAGGAACTCAGCAACCTTCTTCCGAACGCAATGATAATAAATGCCAATGCCACCGAAAACAATGTTCTTTTGGAGGAGGGCATTGAAACAGTGGACGCATTTGCCGCCCTGACCAATTACGACGAGGAAAACATACTTCTGGCGCTGTATGCCAACAAATGCTCAAAAGCAAAGGTGTTTACAAAGATAACAAGAATGACCTATGACAATATAGTCGACGAGCTGCCTCTTGGTATTATTATCAATCCCAAGCTGGTTACGGCCCACCGTATTTTACAGCATGTCAGGGCCATGGAAAACTCCAAGGGAAGCAATGTTGAAACCCTGTACAAGCTTATAGGCAACAAGGTGGAAGCCCTGGAGTTCTATGCAAGAAGCAATGCAAAGCTTCTTGGCATTCCTCTTGAAAAGCTGAGAATAAAGCCCAACATACTGGTATGCTGTATAAACCGGAACGGCAAAATCATAATCCCCAATGGAAAGGACTATATACAGGAGGGGGACACCGTTGTTATAGTAACTACCAACAAAGGCCTTAATGACCTTAATGATATTCTTGCATAACATGATGGTTGGAACATAAGATTCGGCATAAGGAGTAATTATGAACAAATCGATTATTCTGCATGTTTTAGGTTGGATAATGTGCTTTGAAGCCGCTTTCATGGCATTATCCTTCATTGTCGCACTGATATATGGCGAAAACGGCAGCGGACTGGCATTTCTTATTACTATCGGCATTTGCCTTTTGCTTGGCATACCCCTTGTTATTAAAAAACCTAAAAACAAGGTCTTTTTTGCCAAAGAAGGCTTCGTATCCGTTGCCTTAGGTTGGGTTGTTCTCAGCTTGCTGGGTACTCTTCCGTTTTATATAAGCGGACAGATACCCGGCTTTATAGATGCCCTTTTTGAAACCATATCGGGATTCACCACCACGGGCTCCAGCATATTAAGCGATGTTGAAGCCCTCGATTACAGCATGCTGTTCTGGCGAAGCTTTACCCATTGGATCGGGGGGATGGGTGTATTGGTTTTCATCCTTGCCATTTTGCCGCTTGCCAGAGGGGAGAGCATGCATATTATGCGTGCCGAAAGCACCGGGCCTTCAGTGGAAAAGCTTGTGCCGAGGATGAGGACAAGTGCTTCTTTATTGTACGGCATATACATTGGTCTGACGATTTTACAGATCCTGCTTCTTCTTGCCGGCAGAATGCCATTGTTTGATGCGATAACGCTTTCCTTCGGTTCGGCAGGAACAGGAGGATTCGCAATTAAGAACAGCAACCTGACTTCCTATACGACATATCAGCAAATTGTAATCGGCCTGTTTATGTTCCTGTTCGGAGTAAACTTTAACTTCTACTATCTGATACTTCTTCGCAGGGTTAAAGATGCCTTCAAAATAGAAGAGGTAAGGTGGTATGCTGTAATAGTTGCCGTTTCAGTTATCCTTATAGCCCTGAATACGGGCGGATTCAAAGGGTTTTTGGGATCGCTGCACCAATCCGCATTTCAAGTTACCTCAATCATAACCACCACCGGTTATGCCATGGTGGATTTCAACCATTGGCCTTCCTTTTCAAAGGAGGTGCTTGTTTTGCTCATGTTTATCGGTGCGTGCGCAGGCAGCACCGGAGGCGGTATGAAGGTTTCCCGTATTATTACACTGTTCAAGGCGGTAGGCAGGGAAATGTCACATCTGGTTCATAAACGCAGCGTAAAAGTACTTAAGCTTAACGGCAAAAAGATTGAAAAGGAAACCCTCCATTCAATAATTATCTTTTTTATTACTTACATGATTATATTTGCTGTGTCTTTCCTTATAATATCCCTGGATAATTTTGATGTAACCACCAACTTTACCGCAACCCTGGCCACGCTGAGCAATATCGGCCCCGGCTTGGAGTCGGTCGGCCCGATGGGCAATTTCGAAGGCTTTTCCGTTCTGTCCAAGCTAGTCATGATGTTCAATATGCTGGCGGGCAGGCTGGAGATATTCCCTCTGCTTCTGTTGTTCTCGCCATCCACCTGGAAGCAGTAAATAAGGGCAATGCGGTGTTCCGATTAAAACAAGCAATTAGGGCATGTGAGGCTCCGAAAAGCACACCTGGAATCACACATGCCCTATTATTATCCGTATTTATCTTACAGGACATACACCGTTTTCACAGTCGGCATCCGTAATGTCATGCGGGTCGGAATTGTCATATGATGCAAGGAGCTCATAATCTATCGGCTTTATCCGGCTTACCCGCTCCTCATAGTCTTCCCTTGTGGTTGTCTCATATGGAAGCAGTGGATAGGTTTCCTCCGTAAGCGGAATGAATGTTATGCCGACCACGTAGTCGAAGTTTTCATACAGCCATCTTGCCACATCATCCCATTCATTTTCCCTTACATGAACGGTAATCGACGAGTTATGGTCCGTCCAGTTCTGCATTGTCAGTTTATAAAGCTCAAGCTGCTCAACGGCGCTCACATCGTATTTGGTCCTGCCCTCCGGTGCTTTGACGGGGAATTCAATGACCTTGATTGGGCTTCCGCCATCGGAGGTTCCGTTTTCGTCATATACGGGGTAGCTTCCCTGGGCTTCAATCATCTTAAACAGCGGATCCGATGCGGATATTCTAATCCTTCGTATATAATAATTGGAGTGGGCAAAATGTATGCCGCTGCTGACGCATGGAAGCATTGACAGGGTTCCTTCCGGCTTTATGGTTGTCATAAGCTTTGGAGGTTCTATGCCAAGCTCTGCGCAGTACCGTCTGCCTTCATTGTGGACCTCTTCCCTCAGCCTTCCAAGCAGATTCGCCAGGCCTTCATAGCTTAAACCTGTCTTGTTCACCATATCCATCATGCCGGTAAGGGATACCCCGACAATCCGGTCCTCCTGCATGACCCTGTTCCATTCCGGAAGCTCGGCCTCAATCAGGGTCATCCGGATTGCCACCCTTGCGGAAAGCCTTAGGGTTTCCTTAAGCTCTTCTTCATCAAGCACATTCCCTTTTACAAATCCCATCAGGTTGTTGGTGGTCAGGTTACAGCACTGCTTCGACCTGAGCAGAATCTCACCGCACGGATTGCAGCCCTCAAAGGAAGGTTTTCTTCGCAGGGCCTCCGCGCCGTTGATAAACCCGGGCTCACCGTTTATCTTTATCGAATCTATAATTTCCTTGATTTTTTCAAAGGAGGGACGGTTATAGTATATAACCGAATTATTGCTCATTCTCCTGTGGGATATTTCCTTGTCGATTATCCATTTGCCGTCGGCATACCTGTAAATGTTGCGCTTGGCGTTAATAATCCCGTAATCATCCTCGTCACAGATGACCATCATTGCGCTTCTTCTAACCCCGCCGGATACGACATTTTCACTGATTATGGTGGCAATGTCAAGCAGGTCTATGGTTTGCAGCATCCCATCTTCTCTCCGGTTTACCACCTTATTTATCTTCTCAAACATCCTCTTTAATGACTTGTGTCCGGAAGCCCTGCCGCCGAATCTTTTTAAACGCTCCCCTTCCGGCCGTACATAGCTGTAATCTATGACTATTCTTGCCACATCCTTGTACTCGTCAAGGGAAATTAAGTTAAAATAGCTCCTTAACGCGTCGCACCAGCCTTCCTTGCTGTCTCCTACCAAGATAACCGCATTGGAGCCGTTGTTCCTGTCCAGTAAGCATACGGTATTCTCCATGTCTTCCTTCGGGGTCCTGGCCCTTATGGTTTCATCGTACCTTCCCTCAAGCATGACATGACGGACCTTGGGAAACCCTGCCGTCATCTCTTTGGATATACGGACACCTACGCCGCTTCCTATCATAAGCAGGTAGAATACCTCAACCAGGTCCGAAAACTTCTCTATATTCGTAAAAGCACAGTTGAAATTGGACAGGGGATACATCTCCACAACCTCAGTGCCTCCCATATACAGGGTCCGACCCGAGGTAAAGGTCTTTAAGTTAAACAGCCTGTCGAACAAAAGCTCCGCTTCCTTTTTTTCCTCTTCCATATTGACGGGAAGGCCCATCTTCTCCTTGTACCTGATTCCCAGGCTGACGTTGTACTCCGTCGTTCTCTTTACGGTTTCAAACCAGGTTTCCCGTCTCTTCTTATCCTCCAGGTACCTGGAATAAGTTCTAAGATATACAAACTCGCCTATGTGGCTGAGCGGGCTTTTTGCATTCCGATATTTATTTAAGAATTCCTCTGTCAGTAAACGTTCCATACTCTTCCTCCAATCCTATGTACCGCTGCAGACACAGCCATCTATTCTCTTCAAACCTTCTTTTGGCCTTCATTGCACAATATATTGTGTTTCTTATTATATATAAATACAACATATGTGTCAATAGTTAATTGAAAATAATAATCATTTAGATTTTTTGTTAATCCATTAACAATGTCATATAAAAAAGATAAGCAACCAAACCGATTGATTGCTTATCTTAATATTGTCTTCATCTGTTTTATTTATTCCAAAGCTTGAGCGCTTCTTCCAGTTCCTTGTGTTCCCCGGCTGCCTGCCTTAGAGGTATGCCGTTCATAACCGCCTTTATTGCCTGCATCATTGCATTGGCACCTGCCGCCGCTCCCATCGGATGTCCCTGGATGGCTCCGCCGGCTGCCAGAATTATATCGTTGCCCAGCTCTTTCATATATTTCTCGACCATGCCGGGATGAACTCCGCCTCCAATGGAAGGCATGACAGGTTTTATATCATAGAACGGAAGGGTAAGCTGCTGTATAATCTGCAGGTATTTCTGGCGCAGCATCGGGTATCCGCCGTACGGAGTATTAACCATGACCGTGTCGGCACCGGCCAGCCTTGGAAGCTTTCCGACCGCAAGGGTTGAGCTCATGCCGCTTTGGATGCCCTCATAGAACATGCCAGCTCCGGCACAATGGGCCAGGATCGGCACATGCACCGCCTTTGCAATCCGGGCTAGCACACTGTAGCCGACAGCCGCGAAGTTCACCATTATCGCTTCCGCTCCGGCCTCAATCACCTTGTTTACGGTATCCATTATGGTAAGGGCGCCGTCCGTAACATTTACGATATACAGGACTTTTCTGCCCGTCTTTTCATATGCGGCCTGTGCAGCCTTCTTAAATGCCTTTACCCTTTGATATGCAGGGCTGTAGCCCGGGCTGCCCAAAAGCTCGTCATCCTTGATCAAATCCACTTCGCCCAGGGCCGTTTCATAGAAAATTCTTGCTCCCTCCTCGGGTGTCAGTCCCGTACAGGGCTTGATCATGTTCAGAAGAAGGGGCCTGTCCTTTACACCGGTCAGTTTCCGGATGCCTTCTATACCGTATCGGGGCCCCGGAAAGCTCTCTGCAAATGCCTTCGGAAACTCGATATCAAGCAGCTTGACCTGGGCCGATGTGGAAGCATCATTCCCAAGCAGGGCCGTAATAACCAGGGGAAAGTCGGGTGTAAAATTGGCCGTGGGGTACGCGATCTGAATCAGATACTGCCTTTCCTCTTCTTCTATCTGTGTTGAAAGGTCAACAGGCGGAACATCATATATCTGTATGACCTTGCCCATATACTTTTCCCTTATGTCATCGGTAATGCCGGGAACCGGCACCCAAGTTCCTATAGTCTGCCCTATGGCAAGGGATGACGCTTTTTTTACAATGTCAACATCCCTGTCTATCTTAATATAATATGTTGCTACAATAAAATCCTTCTCCCTGATGTTCTCAGGAAGGCTGAATAAATATTGATCCATAATTTTCTCCTAAGCTTATAATGAGGGTTTATTCCTCAAAATATGCCGACGCGTCGTAAGGGATATCTTCTATCCTGCGCGCCAGGTTCGTCTGAAGCAGACGGTACAGCTTCTCGGAATCCCTTTCCTTCAGAGCCTCCAGGTAGCTGTCGTGCTCCTCCATCATTCTTTCACGGGAATAAACATCTTTAATGAACTTCTGGCCATAAATCAGCTTGAAGAAGGACAAGCTGTCCCACAAGGATTCAATCATCGAGCAGATCCTCGGCAGGCCGCTTATACTGTAAATGGTAAAGTGATAATATCGGTTGATTTTATATACATCCTTTGCAGGCACCTCGTCCTGGCATACGGTTACCTTGTACTGGCAGTTGATTTTTTCAAGCAGTCTGATATGCTCCTCGGTAACATGCTTGCAGGCGTGATATCCCGCAACCGGTTCCAATGCCTGCCGGGCTATGTAGATCTCCTTGACATCGTCTTTTGTCAGCTTGATAAGCCTGGTTCCGACATAAGGAACAGATTCGGCCAGGCCCATTTTCTCCAGGTTGCTCAATGCTTCACGGATAGGCATGCGGCTCACACCCAATTGATTCGCGAGCTCTTCCGTATTCAATTTTTCACCCATGTGCAATTTCCCGTCCATAATCCAATCCATAAGCTTGCCAAGCACTAGGTCAGGAAGCTTGTTATGCGGAATAACATCCGAATTCATATTGTTCATTGTGATACGCATGTTTAAATCCATGATTCATCGCCCATCCTATTCTATATTTTATATCCCAAGCTTCCCGATCACTGCCTTTAACAATGCAATCTTTGCGGTCTCTTCTATCAGCTCCGCATTATGTAAAGCATTAAGCGGATCCTTGTCCATGGCTACAATGCCATGGTCGACCAATATAAAGCCTGGAAGCTTCGGGTTATTCCTCAATATATCTTCTATAAGCGGGGAGTCTTCTCTTCTTACCATTGCTGAAGGGATATCAATTACAGGTATGTCTGAAGGGATTTTCAGTTTGGAATGCCAGGTAACCCTCGGCAGATATTTACCTGTTGATGCCCAACCGATTGAATATGGCGCATGGAAATGAACAACAGCATTAACCTCGGGGCATAGTTTGTAAAGAAGGCCGTGTAAAAATACTTCCCTGGTGGGTTTACCCGTACCTTCTACGACGTTGCCGTCAAAATCAGTGATTACAAATCCCTCTGCGGTACTGTCCCCAAGAGAGCTCCCGCTTTCCTTAACAAGCATTAACTCTTTGCCCGGGATTCTTGCACTGACATTTCCACCGCTTCCGGTTTGAATACCTCTGTTGTATGCCCTTTTGCAGGCAACAACCAATTCGTCTGCAATTAATTTTACCATATTATCCATGCTTTTCAACTCCCTCACGTTTTTTCTTTTCCATGAATAGCGGCAGTACCGACCTGATAATCCCGTTGAAATTCTCCGCCTGCCAGGCGCTTCTTCCAATGAAAAGTCCGTCGATATTCTCTTCTTTTATTAATTTCAACGCGTTCTGAGGATTGACGCTTCCTCCGTACAGAACCGGTATGTCGCCGCCTATTTCCCTGCCGAACATGCTTATCAGCGTATCCTTGATGACGCCGTGCTTTTCGTTGGCATAGCCTTCATCGGCGGGAATCCCGTTTACACCTATCGCCCACACGGGCTCATAAGCAATCCAGACATTCTTTGCCTGATCGGCTGTTATTTCACTCAGCCCTATCTTCAACTGTATCCTGAGTATTTCGTCACTGATGCCGTAATTCTTCTGTTCCATGGTCTCCCCTATGCATAATAAGGGGATAAATCCATGCCTTAAGGCTGCCGACACCTTTTTCTTCTCTATTTCATCTGTCTCGCCCATCACATGGCGCCGCTCGGAATGGCCGATTTCAATAATGTTAACTCCTATCTCCTTAAGCATTATCGGGGATATCTCACCGGTAAACTGTCCTTCGTCTTCCCAGCACATATTCTGTGCCCCGAGCTTGATGAGCCGCTCAGGAGCAGCCTTTTTTGCGTGATACAGCGTCGTAAAGGAAGGAATGACGAAAAGCTCCATCAGGTTCCTGTCAATATCGGCAGTGAGCCCTGCCAGCTTTTCAAGAAATTCCACCGTATCCTTTATGGTTTTATACATCTTGGTGTTGGTGCCAAGATAAATTTTGTCCAGTCTTTTCATGGCTACCTCATTCCTGCTGCGTGCTAGTTATAAATTAGGGGAGGGTTTCTCACGCCCCCGATAAATAAACAGATCAGGAGCGTGAGAAACGGTATAATGGGGATATCTATACTTCTGACATTGCCTTAATTACTTGAGGTTTGCGTTCTCTATATCTATAATAGCCTGAACCTTGGGTGTGGAGCTTCCGTCTGCAAAGGTGAGTCTCAGCCATTCGTCAAGAATCTTCTTTGCCAGCTCCGATCCGATGACCCTTTCTCCCATGCAGATGACATTTCCATTATTGCTGAGCTTTGCCCTTTCTGCGGAATAAATATCGTGGCATACGGCAGCCCGAATTCCTTTGAATTTGTTTGCCGTCATGGCCATACCGATTCCAGTGCCACATACAAGCACACCTTCCTTAGTATAGCCGCTCTCAATAATCCTTTCGCAGACCCTTTTTGCTATAAGAGGGTAGTATGTCTTATCCTCCGCGGAATCACAGCCCATATCTTCAACGGTAATGCCCTGGCTTCTCATGTGCTCAACAAGGATGTTTTTCAGTCCGACAGCCGCATTATCACAACCGATTACTATTGTTTTCATCTTCTTATCCTCCTGTTTCGTGCGTAATGCGCACATTTATAAAATACCCGACTGTTTAAGCTCCTCAATCATATGCTGAGCCGCCCTGACCCCCCATTCCTTTGTGTCAAGGTTGCCCGGTATTGTTATAATTTCAATGTTCTTATTGTTTATATTGTTTTTGATCGTATTTATCAGGATTTCGTCAACTTCCTTATAATAAAGCTCCTGGCCCTCCTGTGTATTATGTCTCATGCCGTCCGTCGGAATCAGCAGCCTGATATGGTAATCCACAGCGTTAAGCTTGTCCGCCACAATTTTAGCCACCTGCTCCGCCTCATCCGGCAGTATCTTGATGTGTGCCGTATCGGCATTGTGCATCATGTATTTTCTTTCGTCCATCCGCGGAGGGAACTCATGTGTTTTGAAATCAACGAAATCCAACCCTCCAAGGCAAACCACCATGGGTACCTTGTGCTTTACGGCCTTCTCCAGCCGGCATGCCGCCTTCTCATTGTAGGAGAATCCTCCTCCAAAGAAGTAGGATGTAATCTCATGGATCGTAAAATCCAGTATGCCGTCTATGAGAGTGTCACATGCCATCTGCTCCATGGTTGCTCCGCCGATGCCTGTCGTATGAAATCCTATGGTCTCTATCCCATGCTTTTCCATCTCTTCAATCGCCGCGCAGGCACCCGTGTTCGTGATACCCATCAGTGTAACACCAACCACAGGCTTGTCTCCTTTTTTCAGTACATTGCCCGCCGTATTAACCATGCCTATGCAGCATGCACAGGCATTGGCTATAATCTGGCGTGTTACTATATTTATACCGGTAAAGTCACTGATTGAAGGAATAACGACAATATCGGAACCGCCGACTATACTGTCGAAATATCTCTTGCCACTGGCAACGGTGGACGCCATAACCTTCGGAAACCCAATCGGCAACCTCTGCATCGCAGTGGTCGCAATCACCGTATTCTGCAGTCCTCCCACGGATAAAACCCCGTGAATCCTGCCTTCCTTATACAGACTGTACACATAGTCGGCTGCTGCTTCGGCCATAAACGCTATCTTTTCTCCCTTGGTTTTAGGCTCAATTTCCGTCCAGTCGTATCCATGCGCCTTGGCCAGCTCGTTGCGGGATACATCGTATCCGCTGTAACCGCTGCTGCCTGTGGATATATCGATGACCATGGCGTTTAAGCCTGCATCCTCGATAATCCGGCGCATGTAGGCGATTTCCTTGTATTTTGTGTCGCAGCTTCCGATAATTGCTATTGTCTTATTCATAAGATTATAAAGAACCTCCCAAAGCAAGTTGACTTACTGCTTCTTTATGCCAAGTACCGGTGTTTCCTTAATCCTGTCAAGCAGGGTGGCGTCATGGGAAAGAAGAAGGAATGAAGGATCCTTTGCCCTTTCCTTTTGGTACTCAATGCTCTTCCATGCCTCAACAATGTTGTAGAAGCGTCCCGGAGGTGAAATGTTGTAGTGAAGCTCCGGTATCGGATTCAGGTTGCCAAGCACGAAGATTGAGTCGCCGGCAATAATGTATTTTCCTTCATCCGTGTCCACTTCAACGGACTGATGTCCGGGTGAATGGCCAAAGGATTCGAACACCCTGATTCCGGGGAGTATTTCCGTTTCGCCTTCAACCAGTTCAAATGTTCGTCCGGTCAGGGGTGAAGTTACTCCCAATGCGGGCGCTTCATAGGACTTGTAGTACAAAGGAATAGGATCCATGGCAAACTCGTATTCCCTCCTGTGTACAATCAGTCTTGCATGGGCGAACTTCTCAAGGTAGAACATGTGATCCCAATGCAGGTGAGTAAATATAACTATATCTACATCCGAAGGCTTGTAACCGACAGAGTTGAGCAAGGATTCGATATCCTGCCCTGGCTCCTGCCATGAACCCGGATGATGATATTTATCGGCTCTCTCAGTCCATGCCATTCCGGTATCAACAAGCACCAGCTTTTCTCCGCCTTCAATGAGGAATGTGAATACCGGCAAAGGCACCTTTTCATTCGGCACATTCTTAAGATAAGGTGCGCAAGAGTGATGATAATGATACTGAAGCGGATGAGTGGGGACATATCCCGTGTTGAGTGGTCTAACTGTTAATCCCATAATATGACTTCCTTTCTTTATATGAATTTACTTTGACTATTGTTTCTGACTTTGTTTTCTCTTTGAGTTTATATCAAACAGCACCATAACTATGATAACTATACCTACCACCATCGGCTGGGCAAATGAAGGCACACCCTTCAGGTTCATGACATTAACGATAATTGTAAGTATCAGGGCACCGATTACCGTACCGCCGACACCGCCTTCGCCGCCAAGCATTGATGTTCCTCCGATTACAACCGCAGCAACGGTCTGAAGCCCGTAAGCTTCTCCCATGGCCGCATCGGCGGCATTCAGCCTGGCCGTAATAATCATTCCCGCAATTCCCGCACATATGCTGCATATCATGAATGTCGAAATCATTATTTTCTTTACCGGCATACCGGAATACCTTGCAGCCTCGGCATTTGAACCGTAGGAATATACCTGCCTTCCGTATGTGGTCTTTTGGAGCAGTATATAGAGGATAACCACTATGATTGCCGCTATGATAACCAGGACCGGTATGGGCCCTACATATCCGACACCCAGCTTCGTGAAATTCTTAGGCAGGTCGTAAATAACCGCGCCGTTCATAACCATGACGGCAAGACCGGTAAGCACCCAGTTGGTTGCATAGGTTGCAATGAAGCTAGGAAGCAGTCCTACCAGGAGCCCGTTGACAAATCCAATCAGGGCGCCTATCAAAATACCTATTATAAATGCCACCGGAATCGGAACCCCCGATTTAATCAGCTGGGCACATATACATCCTACCAGGCCTGCGGTCGCTCCTACCGAAAGGTCCATGCCTCCGGTAAGCAGAACCGCTGTCAGGCCCGAGCTTAATATCAGCAGAACACTGGCCTGCCTGAGTATCGTAATCATGTTGTTGATTGTCCTAAAATTAGGAGCTATGATGGAGGCGATGATGACCAGTCCGATTAACCCTATTAGGCTGAAAAATGATTTTGATCTTTTTAATTCATCCATGAATTTCATCATCTATACCTCCTATTCCTTTGAACGGATACGGATAATCGCATCGACGATTATTGCCGTCAATACTATGGATCCGATTATTGCGTTCTGATATATTGACCTGATTCCGATAATATTCAATCCGTTCTTTACGATAGTGATTAGCAGTACTCCAAATATAGTGCCTGTAACTCCGCCTTTGCCTTCCCTAAGCGATGTACCGCCCAGCAGTGTTGCCGCAACAGCCTGGAATTCCCAGCCCGAAGCCACCGTAGGCTGTCCCGATTCTACACGGCAGAGTGTTATTATTCCTGCTATTCCTGCTATAAATCCTGCAAATGCGTATGTTTTAATCAAATTTTTGACAGGGCTTATACCGGCGAGCGCCAGTGCTTCCCTGTTGCCTCCAAGTCCCCGGATATTGGTTCCGAACTTGGTTTTCCTCAGTACTATCCATACCAGGATAAACATCAGGGCACAGATCCATACCATCATTGGCACGAATAAGAATGTGGATTCAGCAACAAACCTGTATGTGTAGCTGGGGTAATATATTGACGATCCCGATGTAAGCAGCAGCGAAATACTGTTGACTATGTTCTGCATTCCGAAGGTTGCTATAAACGGGAGGATATTTCCTTTCGCGACGATGGTACCGTTAACGGTCCCGATCAGAACCGTAAGCAGTACTGCGATTATCATGCTTGCAAACAAAGGCACGCCTTTCTTTGCAAGGTAAACAATCATAACCGTAACGAAGCTAACCTGTGCGCCAAGGGATAAATCCGTCCCCTGGGTCAGTATTATGCATGTCTGCGCAAATGCCACGATCATCAGCGGTGTTGCCTGGATCAGAATGTTGCGGAAGTTGGAAAGCGAGAAGTAGTTGGGTGACGCAAGGCTGAATATGACTATAATGAGCACCAGCATCCAGGATACCGGCGGTAACGCCTTTAATCTCGTTTTGATACCATTCATCTTATCTGCCTCCTACTCCTAAACCAAGCATCCTGCTGCCAATCTGCTCGGCCGTAAATTCTCCCCGTTTGCATTCGTCCACCATGCGGCCCTCATGCATAACATAAATCCTGTCGCTCATTCCGATAACCTCGGGAAGCTCCGACGATATCATAAGAATTGCCTTCCCTTCAGCTGCAAGCCGGTCCATGAGCTTGTATATTTCCATCTTTGCGCCTACGTCAATTCCTCTTGTCGGTTCGTCGAAAATAATTATCTGCGGATTAAAATTCAGCCACTTTGCCAGGACAACCTTCTGCTGGTTGCCTCCGGAAAGGAATTTACACTGCTTGTGGACACTGGTTGTCACAATCCGCAGCTGGTCGACATTTTGTTTCGCGATGTCATATATCTTCCTTTTATTCATAAAGAATTTAGGGAATATCTTTTTCAAGCTTACTGAAATTGCATTAAATGCAATGGCTTCCCCCAGGGCAAGCCCGTATTTCTTGCGGTCCTCACTAACCAGACCTATTCCGTGTTTTACCGCATTAACAGGTGATTTCGGCATCATTTCCCTGCCGTTCACATATACCTTGCCTGTTTTTATTGGATTGATTCCGTAGATGAGCTGTGCCAGCTCCGTCCGTCCGGACCCTACCAATCCGGCAATACCAACGATTTCTCCTCTATTTAAAACAATGCTCACACCCTTAACCTTGCCCGAATAATCGGAAAGATCTTCTGTCCTAAGCGCTTCTCCCTTGTGTTCGTTTTGGGTCCGTACATAAACCTGCGACACATCACGGCCGACCATCATGGTAATAAGCTCGTGATCGGTGCAGTCGTTGATACCTATGGTGGCTATCTTTTTGCCGTCCCGAAGCACCGTAATCCTGTCGCCGATCTTGGGGAACTCTTCCATCCGGTGGGATACATATACGATACCGATACCCTTCTTTTTCAGGTTGTGTATCTGTGCAAACAATGATTCGGCTTCACGGTCGGACAAGGCCGATGTCGGTTCGTCGAATATGATAACTCTGGGCTTGTATGAAAGCGCCTTTGCTATTTCCACCATTTGCTGTTCTGCCACGCTAAGCTGCTTAACAGGGGCTTTAACATTGATATACTCGCAATTCAAAGATTTCAGCAAGGCTTCGGCTTCCGATTCCATTTTCTTGTGGTCAATGAATCCAAGCTTGGTTCTGAATTCCCGATTCAAAAATATGTTCTGTGCAACGCTTAAATAAGGAATAAGCGTAAATTCCTGATATACGGCAACAATTCCCTTGGCAATGGCATCCTTTGTTCCGGAGACTTCCATCTTCTCTCCTTCAAAGAACACCTCGCCCTCGTCCTGCTTGTAGACGCCCAATATGACCTTTGCTAATGTACTTTTTCCCGCACCGTTTTCTCCGACCAGTATATGTACCTCTCCGGCCCGAAGGTCGAAATCAACCTTGTCCAATGCCTTCATTCCGGGAAATACCTTCGTTATGCCGACTGCGGTCAAAATTGTCTTCCCCATTATTTCACCTCTTTTGGTCCAGTTAGTGCATGGCTGCCGCGTTACGGCAGCCATGCAGAAATATTATATTTATTGAACTACCTTCCACCAAGCGATGCTGTCTTTATACTCTGCAACTGTCTCAGCATTGATTAAAGGCTTGTCTGCTGCGGACGGGAACGGTACAAAGCTGCTGGGAGGAACGCTGCCGTCATTGAGATTAAGAACGGCATATGCGCAAGCTACAAAACCTGATCCGTAAGGATCTGTATTGTAAGTAACATACATGTCGCCTGCTTCAACTGCGGAAGTTGCGTCTGCGCTGCCGTCAAATCCAGCTACCAGGACATTGTCCATGCCTGCGGCCTTAAGGGCCTGGATTGCACCAAGTGCGCTTTCATCGTTCATACCGATGATTGCGTTAACATCTGTGTGCTTCTGAATCAGGTTCTCGGTAACCTGCATACCTTCCGTACGCTTAAAGTTTGCTGTCTGGGATGCTACAACCTTGATGTCAGGGTATTTAGCAAATACGGAGTTGATTCCTTCAAGTCTTTCAATAGCGTTAGCTGCTCCTGGAGGGCCCTCAAGAATAATAACGTTGCCTTTATAATCCAAAGCCTTGGCTATTTCTTCTGCGATAACCTCTCCGGTCTCCCTGTAGTTAACGCCTGTCCTTAAGAATGTAGGCTCTGCGGCAGGTGTTCCGATTGTAAGAACCAGTATTCCTGCTTCCTGTGCCTTTCTGACACCGGGCATGATACCGTTGGAGTCGGCGCAGTGAACTATAATTGCATCCATTCCCTGCTGAATCATGTCTTCCATGATCTTAACCTGTTCTTCAACACTGTCTGCTGTTGCGGGTGCCTGGGTAACTGCTTCAAATCCCATAACCTCTCCGGCCTTAAGTACGCCCTGCGCCTGCGCTATCATATAGGGATTTGTAGTGTTCTTTGCAATGTAACCAATTTTGTATTTCTCTTTTGCCTTTACGTCGGATGATACCAGCGCACCGATGCCTGAAACCGGAAGCTCGGTTACAACCTTGGGCTCTTCCTTGGTTTCATCCTTCTTGCCATCGTCCTTGTTGGTGTCTTCAACCTTGCTGTCATTTTTACCGCCATTCCCGCCATTGTTGTTATCGTTATTCTGCTTGGGAGCGCTGCATGCGGCCAATACCATGCTGGTTATCAATGCTAATGCGATAACAAGCACAAATTTTGAAGTTTTCTTCATCATTAAAGCTACCTCCTTTGATATTCTCCTTGCTATCCGCCCTGGCTTATTAAGTTTGGATATTGGATACAATATATTTATTGCAGGCTTATCATAACATTTTCAAATAGGTTTGTCAACATATTGTATAAAAAATTTTTATTTCCTTTGATATTTTTTATACAATGTGCCAACATGCTCCATTTTTGCGTGTAATGGCCGGATATCAAGGTGTTCAATTTATTGTTCCAAAATATTTTTTCCTTATTTATTATGCCAATATCTTAAATGCTTCATATCACTTGCAAAAATTGATAAAAGGAGTTATAATTGTTGAAAATTAATATTGTAAAGCACAGCGATGATAAAAGCTACGATTTATGAACTTCTTCAGAGAGCCGATGTTTGGTGCGAATCGGTGTTGGTCTGAATCCTTCCACTTTTGGAGCTGTTGGCGATGAGTCAAAGGGTGGTGCCCTTTACAGCACCTGCGAGTGGTCGGTTTTTACCGGCAATTTGGGTGGCAACGCGGAATCCTTTCGTCCCAAGCAATTCGGGATTAAAGGATTTATTTATTATTGGGAATAAACAAGATATAGGAGGAGAAGCATGATTGATTTAAAATTTCTGAGAGAGAATCCTGAAATCGTTAAGGAGAACATCCGTAAGAAATTCCAGGATCACAAGCTTGGGCTGGTGGACGAGGTTATAGCCCTTGACCTCGAGAACCGCAACGCAAAGCAGGAGGCGGATAATCTTCGGTATGAACGCAACACTATTTCCAAGCAGATTGGCGCGCTGATGTCACAGGGCAAAAAAGATGAAGCCGAGGAGCTTAAGAAAAAAGTTGTCGAGCAGTCGGACCGTCTGAAAGCCCTTGAAGAAAAAGAAGCCGAGCTTAGCCGGAAAATAACTGAGATTATGATGGTTATTCCGAACATAATCGATCCCAGTGTTCCCATCGGCAAGGATGACAGTGAAAATGTAGAGCTGATGCGCTTTGGCGATCCGGTGGTTCCCGATTTTGAAATACCTTACCATATCGATATAATGGAAAACTTAAACGGCATTGACCTGGACAGCGCAAGGAAAGTTGCGGGCAACGGCTTCTACTACCTCATGGGCGATATAGCGAGACTTCATTCCGCCGTTTTGGCATATGCCCGTGATTTCATGATTGACAAGGGATTTACGTACTGCGTCCCGCCGTTCATGATCCGCAGCGAGGTTGTCACCGGCGTCATGAGCTTTGCGGAAATGGACGCCATGATGTACAAGATTGAAGGAGAAGACCTTTACCTGATTGGCACCAGTGAACACTCCATGATAGGCAAATTTATAGATACTATAATACCTGAGGAAGCCCTTCCCCAGACCCTGACCAGCTATTCACCGTGCTTCAGAAAGGAAAAGGGTGCCCACGGCCTTGAGGAAAGAGGCGTTTACCGTATCCACCAGTTTGAAAAGCAGGAAATGATTGTGATATGCAAGCCCGAGGAAAGCATGGAGTGGTTTGAGAAGCTGTGGAGATATACTGTTGATATCTTCCGCTCCATGGACATACCTGTAAGGGCGCTTGAATGCTGCTCCGGCGACCTGGCAGACCTGAAGGTCAAGTCCGTGGATGTCGAAGCATGGTCTCCGAGACAGCAGAAATATTTCGAGGTCGGAAGCTGCTCCAACCTGGGCGACGCACAGGCAAGAAGGCTGAAGATCCGTGTGGCGGGTGAAAACGGGAAATATTTTGCGCATACCCTGAATAATACCGTGGCCGCGCCGCCCCGAATGCTGATTGCGCTGCTGGAGAACAATTTGAATCCGGACGGCTCCGTGAGGATACCGAAGGTCCTCCAACCCTATATGGGCGGGAAAACCGTGATTGCAAGAAAATAGATTGCCGACGGTTATATGGGTGGCTGCCAGATTTCAAAAGAGGACATGGGTGTTGCCACACACACCCATGTCCTCTCCTGAAATCAGATAGCCGCCTAATAATGCATTCATCCACGAACTGTTAATTTTTATAAGTAAGATAGTGTGCAGGCGTGAGCAGGATTGACGGGGAGCATGGGCAACTGCATCACGGGTCCTTTCCGGCAGGAGTGGTTATTGCGGTTGGCTGCCGGGTCTTGGCTCTTCGGAGAATTTCAGGGTTTGTAAATTGCGGATGTAGGTGCTTCCATCCTTTAGGTCGGGGATTGTGACTTCATCCACGAGCTCGCCGTAATAGTATAGGGCTACCGTTTCTCCGTCCCTTAGGTTGAATCCCGCACGGATAGTGTTGTCCGCATTGGCTTGCCGGTTGGTTTCCCCAAGGATTTTTAGGCTTTCTCCGCTTCTTAGTATCCTCATGGTGAATACCAGCTTGCCGGGTTCATTTTTATCATCGGTTAATGAATAACCGAGAAGGTTGATGTCTTCCTTGTACGGATTGTAAAGGATTATGTAGTCGCTGTCCCCGTCGGAGCAGACCTCGGTTATGATTAATCCGGGGTTTCTTGGCTTTTTCTTAAGCTCATAGGATATTTCAATCCTGTTGTCAACCGTATCCGAGTATTTGATTATCAGCTCGTAATCCTCAACAGCTTCACCGTTAACAACCCAATGGCTGAATTCTTCTCCTGCAGGAATCAGGGGAGTTAGTACCGTTTCGTACTTGGAATAATATCTTCCTTCGAATTCTTCGAATGTTTCGATGCCGTTGATTCTTACCCCTGCTCCCTTGGGAGGCTTTACATTCATCCGGTATATTTGGCCCAGGTTAAACAGCTTCCTGTATCTTTCAAGTATATATTCAGCTCTTTCTTTATTGAATTTCTTAATGTCCTCTATCCGGTCGGGCAGATGGTCAGGCCTTACCCAATCGTCGATAATGCCTTTGTCATACATGTGCATCTGTTCATGCAGCCTTGAATCGTTCAATTCGTCCAAAACCATGTTGAAATTGTCCGGTGAGAATACGCCGTTTATCAGATCCAGCGTTCTTTTTATAAAATACTCCAAGCAGTCATCCCTCTGCAGGAGCTTACTGAACAGGGGGCTGTTCCAGTTGGTCTTTCCGGGTGTGCTGATGTACTTGCTAATATTATCCGTTGTCGGCCGGGCTCCATATATTCCAAAGCTGAAATCCAGGTCGTGAAGAAGGTATCGCCATTTCCCGTCAAAGGGGGCTTCGCCGTACTCTTCCCCTTCCGCAGCATAGTAACGATATACCTTGTAATTGTTATGGGGCCAATCTTCATTCAGGATATAAATCTGGAGAGCATAGTATTCCAGGTAATTTTCCACATCAATCAATTCGCAAAGCTCTTCATATATCTCATCATTTCTTATGTTTTTATTGACATATGAGTAGGCCTTTTCATAGTCCTTCAAGGCCTTTTCTCCCCCCTCGTCCCCGTCGGCGCTTTTGTAGGTTTCACCGCCTTCCAGGATTTCAAAGGTTCCGGCATATTTCCCATAATGCTGCTCAAAGTATTCGTCGCAGTACACCTCATGCAGCCACAGGCACCCCCGGTACTCTCCATTTATAAATAATGCGGCCGGGCGTACCGCCTCATAATCCCGGAATCCCGCCAGGCCTGCCAGGGTATGGAACAATTCGTCCCGGATAAATGCAAAGCCGTTGTCATTTCCGCAGTTCCTAAGCACAAGCCTCTTGAATTCGGCTATTTTCCGCCCGTCTCCGCTTGCAGCCCGTTTATTGGGGAAAAACTCGTACCTGATTTTGTTATTTATTTCGTCATACTCCCTTCTGGCATATATTTTAAGGGATTTTTGCCTGTTGGCCCTTGACCAGCCGCCGTATACGCGAATGCCGGCGTTCTGGCTTGCCACGCCGGTCCCGTCGGGCTCAATCACCTCAAGATATACCTCCCTTTCACTTTCCCTTCCGCGGATATTGAAGTTGGCAGGATCGGGAGGTTCGATTTCCTTCCAGGGGTTGTTTTTTATAAAATCATCCCTTAATTTCCCCGCCACCAATATGCCATGCTCATAATCATAAAGGTTATAGGGATCGCTTGTAATGGAAAATACCAGGGTGTTGAACCGGCTTCGGATGTCTTTTCCGACAAAATACGTATGTACAATCGTATCCGTCTCGGTGCCGTCCTCATAATACCCCTTGGCCTTAATCGGGTAAACCTTAAGTATCGTTTTTGACCTCAGCTCAATGGGTTCCCTATACAGGGTTTTGGTTTTATCCGGGTCGGAGCCGTCAAGGGTGAAATAAATCTCGCAGGGCTTGCCGCTTATAATCTCCACATGAACCGTATCCTTGTAAAAATACTCCTGTTGGGCAAAGGCTATCCCATGAACCCCGGTTTCAGCCTGCTCATTTTCATCGGCGGAATGCCCATCATCTATTGATAAAACGCCGTTGTCGGATAATGATGAGTCAATATATGAATCACCGCCGTCCGAAGGGTTTATAACCTCTTTTATATTGTTTGCTTTTGCATTCTCCTCCTCCATGTGGGCACCGGCAGCAACGGATGCAGCCAGCGCAATACATAAAAGGAGAATAACAATTAATCTTTTGGACACAAAAATCCCCCTTGTCAGTCCGGTTTGCTGCAATTATCATAGCATATAATTCCATTAAATAAAACAGCAAAGGCCAATATCAAGGGGGATTTTTATTATTTGACTATTTTCATCGGACGCATCATTTCATTGTCCTCATGGTCCAGCAGGTGGCAGTGCCATACATATCCCACTCCTGAGGCTGGATCAAATGAGAAATAGTTTTCACCGGGCACCGACAGTCCTTCCTGAACGTCCTGAGGCGCATAGCGTACCCTGATCCGTGTCACCTGGCCGGGATTTACCACTATTGTATCTTTCCAGCCAACTTCATTTTCCTTGGGCGGAATCGGGTCCCCCGTAAGATACGGCTCTACAGGCACCACAACAGGCGGCTTCTTTAGGGGCAGCGGTCCATTTTTCTTCTCCCACTCGGCCGCATAGTCGGTCAAATTTATATTCTGGCGATTTACCAGCTGGAATTGAATTAGGTGTATGTGAATCGGGTGGGCACCCGCCGTCATGCCAACAATGAGCCAATCCTCCGTCGAACCGACTCTCGGCGTCTCAGTCTCCGTAGCGCTCCATTCCTGTCCGTTGAGAAGCATCATGGTAGGAATTCCCGAAGGTCCGGTTATGTCATTCAAGGTGACAATCCGTTTCGGTGAGTCTTCCTTCAGGGCAGGTATATAATTTAAAGTGTCGGGAAGCTTGTCAGGCTTAACCGGTTTGCCCGCATCTACAGGCACGGTAAACTGCATGATCTGTCCGACGGTATCCGGGTCGGGCGGTCCGCCAAACGGATAGGGAGCCGCCGCATCATTAAGCAGGCGAATGGATGTCCCGGGTTCAATATCCGAAAAGTTCACCAGTATATCCGCTCTTTCGGCTGGAGCCAGCAAAAGTGACGTCAGGCGGGCCGGATGCTTTAACAACCCTCCGTCGCTGCCTATCTGTATAAACTCCATGCCATTTGAAAGCTTCAGGTTATAGAATCTTGAGTTGGAACCGTTCAAAATTCTGAAACGATATTGCCTCCTTTCAACATCCAGGTTCGGCCAGACCTTGCCGTTTACAACTATAACGTCCCCAAAGAATCCTACGGCCCAGTACGGATGCACATCAGGATTGAGTCCTTCGTTGGCGAATAATAATGACCCGTCCGAATTGAACATCTTATCCTGGATTACCAGCGGAATCTCATAATCGCCTTCCGGCAGCTTAAGCCTTTGTTCCGAGTATTTCTTTTTGCCCGGCTTTTCTTCACGAAGCAGATAAAACCCCGCAAGTCCCGCATACACATTAAGCCTTGTCATTCCCAGGGCGTGGTCATGGTACCACAGTGTCGCCGGCTCCTGTGTGTTGGGGTAGGTATAAGTTGAGGACACATACCCGGACCCGCACCTTCCGTCATGGGTAAACCATGCGTCGGGATGACCGTCGCTGTCCGACTGCACCTCGGCACCATGCAGGTGTGTGACAACAGGAACCGGTGCCTGCGCTTCCGGAAATCCGGGCGGGAACGCCGGCCAGGGTTTTTGAGGGTCCATGGGCATGCTGTTGGGGTTTGCCCAATGCAGGGTGGGGTCCACCGGTAAAAAATGCGGCTCTCTTATGCAGTTTTTCCAGGTCACCACAACGGGAATATTGCGCTTTGCTTCAAAGGTGCATCCCGGGGAACCGATATGGTATTTCAGCTTGCCGGTCTTAGGGTCGCTTACAACGCCGCCATAACCATACACCTTCGTCTCGGGATATCCGGGAGGAAGCATTTGCTGATAGGTTTGGTCGATGAACACCACATAATGATGCTGTATCTGATAGCGGTTTACCAGGTGTTTATCCGTCCTCTTCTTTACCACGTATGGCTCAAACACGGGCGGTTTCTCAAGCTTGTTCACATATTTGGGAATTGTCTTGGGATCTAATTTGACGGCTTCGGACATAAATATAACCTTCTTTCTAAATGATTTCACAATATCATATGAATCATTCGTCAAGAAGGTGTATATTTCGACAATATTCTACAATCGAACGAAAATCGGCTCATGCTCTATGGCCGGAAGCAGCTTCTTTAGAACATCATCCGTCCGTAGTTTTATGCTTGAGGTGTTTATGCACGGATGGCATGCCATGTACGGCTCTTTAAGCAGCTCTTCATCAATGATAAGCTGCACCTGATGATCCTTGTCATTCATTAACCCCATAACGGTTACCGAGCCCGGAGCAATCTCCATCAGCCGCTCCATATCCCCGGCGGAACCAAAGGACAGCCTTGCGCTTCCAATCTGCTTCGACAGATCCTTGGTCAGGAATTTCTTATAGCCCAGCATCAGCAGGAGATAGAATTTTGTCCTTTGGGCATTGCACAGGAACAGGTTCTTGCACATGGCCACCCCGAAAGCCTTGTCAACTCCTTCGCATGCATCCATTGTCTCCAGGGCCTCATGGTCCACACGCTGGTACTCGATTCCAAGGCTGTCAAGCAAATCATATGCACGCATCTCTTTTTTAAGCCGTCCCGAAGAATCCTTCGGTCTTCCCGTGTGTACAATATAGTCCATCTTTCTTCCTCCGCATGTATTTAATCAGTTATGTCGGCAATACCGGAGCTTAAGAATGACTCTTTAAGAAATAATATAACAGCTCTCATATATAATCAAGGGTATCAGCCAATTATTTCCGCTTGGGAAGGTATTTTATATTAATTCTCAACTAGCCTGTATATGGAGTTCTCCCTGGTTAAAATACCTTCACAGACCATTTCCCGCCTTATGGTACAGAAATCATCATGAAAATCAGCTATTATCAGGTTTACTTCCCGTTCGGTATATTCCCTGCCGGGCTCGAAGGCCTTTGCTATCTCATTCAGCACGATCAGCCTTTTCTTTCGCTGGGACGGAATGTTTTTCAGCTTGCCGTACTCGAAGAAATTCTCAATCACCCTTCTCCTGTACTCCTCTTCCCTCTGCTTCTGAAGGTCTGCCTCCGGGGATTCCTCCTTGATAATATCAAGAATCGTGGACTTGAAAATATCTTCATTTATGCTGTAGATATTATAATATTGCTCCTTCCTCGACGTAACAGCCCCTGCGTCCTCAAGCTTCTTAAGGTGAAATGATATGGTTGAGGGAGTCAAACCAAGCCTTTGCGCCAGTAACTCCACATACATATCCTCGTTTACAAGGGATTTTAAAATCTGCAGCCTTGATTTGTCCGAAAGGCATTTAAATAGCTTAATTGCTTTATCCTCAGTCATTGATTTCCCTCCCAAGCTCGTTAAACATCTCAAGGAACTTCTCCTTAAGCTCATCGGCAACGGCAAGCTTGCATTCCTCTATGACCTGCTTGACAATATCTCCATGCTCCTTTGCCATGCTTAAGGATTTCTTCCAGTTGACAGGTATGGTGTCAAATCTGAGCAAATACCCGCCGTATATGTTTATATCCTTGATATTCTCGAGGTTCTTGCCCTGAAGCTGTTTGATATCATTTATGAACAGGGTCTTGAATATCTCATAGATATTTATCTTTATCTTCTCCAGGTTTGCCTCGTCCTTGCGGTCATCCGCTTTATATTGCTTATGCAGGTTATCATGCTCGGCTATCTTTTCATTAATATAAGCCAGGTATCTTTCCTCCAGTTCTCTCATAACACATCTTTCCTCCTGAAAACAATAATACATTAGACTCACATGCATGTGACATTGTAACTATAACATTTAAAATGGATTTTGTCAATCCATTTTTATTAATATCTAATCAAATTTTTTGCGTTTAATTTTATGAAATAATGATTTTGTATTTTAGAATAAAATTACGAGCGGCATACGCCGCCCGTAGTTATAAAAGCCTAATATATAAATCAACAAAAAGCTATCTTCAAAGAAGATTATTAATATGCCTTTTATGCTGAATAATAAACTGCAGCATTCGGCGATTTGTTTTTGCAATATCTTTGAATTCATCATGGCTTTCGAAGTATGCAATACAAATCATCTGGATGGAGCAGATTACATAAAACAACGCCTGTTTTTCTTCCCGGGTCAGTTTACCTTCAATATTATAGCCATGCAGGAGTCCGCTGAGAATATCTAACCATTTTTCATAAGCCTCATCACTTGATTCAGCCAAAATTCCTGTTGCACAGTAACAGACATCCCACAAGCGCACATTCACTTCAATTAAATCAAAATCAATAAATCCGCTTACCTCATCATTTTCAAACAGGATGTTGCCGGGATTGGGGTCACGATGGATAAGCTGTTTCGGCAGTTTATCATAAAGCCTGCCAAAGCTTTCAATATAATCATCAAAAAAGCTGTCGCCAATTCCCATATCCCATTGAATATTCTGTTGCCTAACATTTGGCAGCGCCCAATCCACAACATTTTTATACATGTTCACTTCGTCAGGCAAAATGTCTTTTTGTATGGCTTTTAGCGCCTTATGCAGCCGTGCGATGCTTTTACCGTATTCTTCACCGAGCCTTATACAATTATCTCCAAACATGTCGCGCTTGGAAAGCGGATTACCTTTTATTCTTTGAGTTAAGACGAAAATTTTGCTTCCATCCGGATATTCACTGCCGGTTTTCGTCGGTATTGGAAGGGAAGAAGTAAAACCCTGTTTATTCATCGCCCTGGCAACATTAAGGCTTTTCATTAATTTCTCCCGGTCTTCGGTTTTTAGGATATAATCCGTACCGACTGCCCAAACATTTCCGGAAGCCTTTGCTCCATCCATGAGAGTAATATTGACTATTGGCAGGTTTTTATCTATATCCCAGTTTTCTAAAATTTTTCGCAGTTCTTTTTCTGTATATATTTTGCCACCTCCAAATTAATTGGTATGTGCAAGCCCTCAGAATGCTCTTTGGAGCATTTCATAAACATCTATTATCTTATGAAATTTGTAAAAACCCTTTTTTCCTTTTCAGGCAGGCCAAACTCTTTCTTGCCGAGCTCAATGCTTTTCATAAGAAAAACCATGTTTCTTGCAAGAGTCCTCATAGTCTGCATACCTTCTTCATCCTGTTTTGCTTCACCGGGACGGCCGCCATGAATTAAGTTCCAGTATTGGCTGGATGCTATAGGCATCCCGGTATTAGTGAAATATTTATTAAGCTGATCAAATGTTGAAGTGCACCCTCCTCTTCTTGCGCATACGACACAAGCCCCAACCTTCATGGTTTTGTCAAAATGTTGTGTGCTGTAAAAAAGCCTGTCCAGGCACGCTATAAGAGTTGCGTTCGCAGAGGCGTAATAAACCGGGCTTGCTACAACAAGACCATCCGCCTCTTCAAATAACGGGGCCAATTCATTAACCTCATCATCAAACACGCATTTTCTTTCTTTAAAACAATGATGACAGGCGATACATCCTCTAATGCATTTATCGCCTACTACAACCTCTGTACATTCAATACTCGCTTCTTTAAATATTTTCTTCATCTCATTGAGTGCCACACTGCAATTACCCTCTTTTCTTGGACTTCCGTTAATGATTAAAACCTTCATAAGCAATTCACCTCTCCGGGAAATATTTTAGCATAAAGATATAGCCGGTACAATGGATTGGTGTCTTTACTAAAAAAAGAAATGACAAATGACTTGCGTCATTTGCCATTTCTTTTTTAAGTGCAGTCGAGGGGACTTGAACCCCTACCCAGAAACCCGGACTAGATCCTTAGTCTAGCGCGTATGCCAATTCCGCCACGACTGCATTCCATATTAAATTATTCGCACATAACCCGCGAACAATAGTGATTATAACATCCTTACTTCCAAAACGCAACACTTTTTTATTGATTCCAGAGGTTTCTTAATGTATGCATAATGCCTGGATTATGGCTATCCACCTGATATCCAGCTAAATAATAATTGCTTAATTACATAGTCAAAACTACTTCTTTATATCTTTACTTTTTTTATTGCAGGCATCAAAAGCATTGCGCATTGCAGGATTATTGATGAGATTTCCCTTATAGTCAAAACGTGAGCCATGACATGGACAATCCCAGGTCATTTCATTTTGGTTCCATTCAAGCTTGCATCCTAAGTGCGGGCATTTGGTAGTAACGAAATAATACATATCATCCTTATCATGATATACTCCGACCCGCATCCCATTATGCCGGATTACGCCTGCCTGCCCCTTTTTAATATCTCCCAGCTTGTCATGCGGTATCTTAAGATATTCGGAAAGCAGGCTTATGGTAATTATAGCTGCATCCTTTAAAAATACCCTGCTGCCTGAGAGCATCATTCTTCTGGGATTAAATACCTTGCTATAGGGATTATTTCTTCCGCTAATCTCATCACTTATAATATAGGATACAACCTCGATGATCGCATCTTCTTTGTAAGCCACAAAGGTGCCGGTTGTGCTTCCTTCTTCCCAAAGATGCACCTCAACAGTGGTTGTTTTTAGGTCATCCAATGTCAGTCTCTCATCCACGATTTTTTGCAGTCTTGTAAAGAGTGCATCTCCAACAGTCGCATAATACGGTTCCACAGAAACCTGTGGTTCATAACCGTCAATACTGGTAGTATTGCCACCAAGTATATTGGGTTTGGTCTCCACGTTGGCATTCATCTCGACCGTATACTCTTCCAGATCAGCACCTAAACGCACATAAGACGGAGTAGATGTTGCGGAAGCATCAATGTAATGAGCCATATATTTACGTTTTATTTTGCCTGTGATTTCATCAGCCATTATAGCAATACCTCACTTTCTAAATGATATTGAGCATATACCTGCAACTGATATGTTACTGGACCGGTCAGAGTGCCTTCCTGATATCCATATAACATACCGTTGGCACTGCTAAGCTTGGTCAGCTTACCCGATACAGTCTGCTCGTTTATTGTTACTTCTACTTCTTGGCCAGTGGCCGCTTTCTCCAGCCAATAAGCCAAATTTAATAAAAAAGTGCTATTTGCTAGTCTGTCATAGTCATTGAAACTTTGAAAAACTGCATATAGCACAAAATTATGTTGCCTGTCCTGATTACCTAAGACATCTTCTTTCAGGAGCTGGTCACCAGTAGGATAGAGCCCGAAGCTTACCGGACTATCCTCTGTAAAATCGATATTTAACTCTCCATTTAAGTTAGATATCAGCTCGCAATCAGACAGTAGTTGTTTTACCTGTTCGATAATATTCATTTCTTCGCACCAGCTACCTTTCTAGCTCCCTCAAGGATATCTTCTTTATGGTCGGCTTTCATTCGTTCGAACCAAAATGGGCCTGCCATAGGATGCTTACTTTTATCATGTACAAGGTCACGGTCAGTCAAGATTTTCTTTTCTCCGCGCCTCGCCCATGGGCTACCGGTAATAGAGGACACCATCAATTTGCCATAATATTGATATCTGGCATACGGAGTAACCTAATTCATTCTTAAAGTGCCTTAATTCTTCTGGTAGTGAGTTTTTAGATATTTCGGTAAGTGTTTCATCTGTAGCATCGATATGTTCCTGTATTTCCCGCAGATACATACGCCTAATGTTCTGCTCCTTATTTACTTTACAGAATTGCTCTGGCGTATATTGCATTATCCTTTTTACCCGTTGAGGAGCCATCGTTTCAGCCATTCTGTTTTACCCCCATACATGCAATGTGATTAACTAATGAATCAGTTAACTCATATACAAGCCTTCTTCCTTCTTCATTGTCAGTGACATATGCCGTCTTGTCCCATACGGGCGGTTTCTCTACTGATTGACCTGGAGCATAATACTGCACATTGAAATATATCCGTTTACCGTCTATCCACGGGAAAGCCCTTACTTTGTATGAACTAATCCACTTATCAATCTCCATTTGCATTTACCTCCCATGCGGCTTATAAGGTTCTGGCAAAGGCATCCATGCTATTACTTCTCCGCTATCTGCCCATAGTTCAAAGCCTTCATCCTTAACATAGGTTGTTGTTGCTATAAATTCATCATCCATACAAACTAACACAATTCATTACATTGCGTACAAGGTCGGCTTCATCAGTGATGTTGTCCATATCCGTCAAGCAAAAATCCATTATCGGACATATCGAACTTACAAAATCTGACCGACATCGGAATTTATCCGTTTGTCAACCTTTTCTCTCATGTATCTACCATAGGTTTTAAATCTATAGCGAGTGTTATGGTTTTGTCTGCATTAAGTAATAAAAATAAATTATTTTTTATAGTTTGAACTTAAATAATATTAATCCGGGATATATCTTTCAGGCATAGGCATCCAAGCTATGATATCCCCGCTATCAGCCCATAATTGCCAATCTCCATCTTCCCACTCTACAGATGTTGTATATCCATCTTCGAATGTAACATTATACATTCCGTCTTTGTTTGGCAAATTTCCTCTTTTAACTGGAATCCAATCGAAGTTTTTGTATAGAATATTAGTTTCTTTTTCGATTAATTTAGGCACAGACTTTCTTACAATTTCTGTTGTGGCTCTATTTACACACCTTTTTATTATTTCGTCTTTTTGTGAATAGACATATTGTTTAACAGCTTTTTCTATGCCGTTTCTGATTCCGTAAGAAGCTTCTCTGCCGATGTAATTATTATCAGATACAATGCGACGTACAATTTCTTGTGTCACCAATTCCGTTATTTGATCTTTGTCGATATTAATTGTAATTTGCATAACATCCTCCTTATTTGAATTAATTAAAATAACCAAATTTATATAATTTAAATTCTTATACTTCTCCTTTCGTCTTATTTATATATTTAGTATGAAAGAAAGATGTGTGAGATAAATTATAATTTTATTACACATAACAAAAAGGCATCTTATTGAAAGACACCTTTTTAAAATTTACTATTTGATTGTTAATTTATATCCTTTATTTATCATTTCACTGGGGATGATTTCATCCGGATATGCGTGTATTTTGTAACCATCATCAAATTGGATTTGCCGCATAGGTAAACAACACAAATGGGTTTTTTCTTCTGATGTTCTTTCTAACACTTTAAATGGTTTATTGTGATATTCTTTAAAATTACTGCCAGGGTTCCAAAAGACTTTGGCAATACCCTCTTTTTCATATAACATAAAACAATCGTCAATGAATTCTCTTTCTTGCTTATCTGTCATTTCATCACGATTCATTGGATATTTTTTATCCATGTCTTTCCATGAATTTATTTTAATTTTTTTTATTAATTGATAGATGTATCTTTGTCATACAAAACCTCCTATATCTACAATATGGTCTGTTAACTTAATAATAAAAATGAGACCTGAAACGCCTCTGGTATAATGGAATCGTCAAACACACATTACCTCCCAGAAAGGAGCGTTCAAGTCTCATGACTATTATACCATCAAACG
>Ga0134100_1000315_pt1 | contig 59706 bp, 56 predicted proteins | sample 11_taG_2_FD_94444 | JGI IMG/M metagenome (GOLD analysis project Ga0134100, IMG submission 94444) | Switchgrass degrading microbial communities from high solid loading bioreactors in New Hampshire, USA - 11_42_5_180_A3 metaG | ecosystem: Engineered > Bioreactor > Semi-continuous > Anaerobic >...
ATAAGGGAACCTTCTTTCTTATGTAGTATTTATTGTGGGCACTTTAAATTCTACAAGAAGTTGGTTCCCTTTTCTAGTATTAACTAGAGAACCGAGTTTACACAAAATATTTTATACTACCTAGAAAATTGATAGATGAGATATAGATATATAAAATGAGTTCCTTATAAATTTTGTTGTTAAATTTATGTAAAAAGGAGGATTATATGCATTATAAAGAATATGAAAGAGTTTCTCAGGCCGCCCTAAAAAAGATTGATGCTGATTTGGTCTTAAAAAATGGAAACATCATAAATGTGTTTACAGAAGAAATTTATAAGGCAGATTTGGCGATTCATAACGGTTATATTGTTGGGGTGGGAAATTATCGAGGAAAAACTGAAATGGACCTGGAAGGGAAATATGTGTGTCCTGGTTTTATTGATTCCCATCTTCATTTGGAATCCACTTTGGTTTCTCCGGCAGAACTGATACATAATGCAGTTTTATGGGGCACAACGACATTTATCGTTGATCCTCATGAGTCCGTTAATGTAAGTGGCTGTGATGGAATAGAATATATTTTGGAACAGACCAATGAAGTTCCGGCCAATGTATTTGTCATGATGCCTTCCTGTGTTCCGGCAACGCCTATGGAAGATAATGGATCTATGTTTACAGCAGAGGAAATGAAAAGATACATTAACCATCCAAGAATACTGGGCTTGGGGGAAGTGATGGATTATCATTCTGTAGTGAATGCTGAACGATCCATGTTTGAAAAGCTGGACTTGTTCAGAGATAAAGTCATTGACGGCCATGCTCCGTTCTTAACCGATGAACAGCTGGCAGCTTATGTTCTTGCAGGGATCAGTACGGACCATGAATGCTGTGATTTTGATTATGCATTAAAAGAATGCAGAAATGGAATACAGGTATTAATCAGAGAAGGGTCAGCAGCCAAAAATCTTGAGGCTATTGTAAAAGGAATTATAGAGAAAAATATTGACACTTCACGATTTTCTTTTTGTACGGATGACAAACATATTGAAGAAATCAGAGAAGAAGGACATATAAGCTATAATATTAAAAAAGCCATCTCGTTGGGTCTAAGTCCCTTAAAAGCCATAAAGATGGCAACAATAAATGCTGCTAGATGCTACGGATTAAAAAAATTAGGGGCTGTCGCTCCCGGATACCAGGCAGACTTAGTAATTTTAAAAGATTTAGAAAGCATCCAAATAGATTCTGTTTATCATAAGGGAAAATTAATCGGCAGCCATACCCCAATAGTGATTCCAAAGCCTGATGATCAAATTAAAAATACGGTTAAAATCAAAGAAATTACTGAAGAAATGCTATCGATTAAGATATCCCATAATCCCGTCTCAGTCCTTCAAATGATCAATCAGCAAATCGTTACAAAGCATTTAAAAACCGAGGTGCCTTGTCAAGGCGGATATTTTGCGCCTGACAAAGTATATAATAAAGCTGCTGTTATTGAACGGCATAAAGCAACGGGCAAAATAGGTCTTGCAGTAGTGACTGGATTTGGCATTAGTAACGGTGCCATAGCCTCCAGCGTTTCCCATGATTCTCATAATATTATTGTTATTGGAGATAATGATCGTGATATCTTGCTGGCAGTGAAGGAACTGGTTCGCACTCAGGGGGGGTATACGATTGTTGAAAACGGTGAGGTGCTTGAAACTTTGCCTTTACCGATTATGGGATTGATCAGTGATTTGAAATTTAATGAAGTGCATTCCAGACTAAAGACTATGATTGATCATGCCCACAGAATGGGAGTTCCAGATGATATGGACCCTTTTATTACGTTGTCTTTTATAGCTTTACCGGTAATTCCTGAAATACGTATAACAACCAATGGACTTTATGATATAACTCATGGTAAATTTATAACATATCAATAGTTTTAAGATATGTTGCAGAGGAGATGAGCAGATGAACAGTTATGTACCTTTAGGAGATCCTTATATATTACTTAGCTGGTTGAATATGAAATTAAGAGATGAATGTAAGGACTTGGAACAATTATGTGAAAGATATGATCTGTCGGAGCAAACCATTTGTGATATGGTTGGGGCTATCGGATATGTATATGAAAAGCAAAGAAATCGGTTTATTTCTAAAGATGCAGATGGAGAGTAATTTGTAATAATCTTTCAACTGTGCTATAGTTTTATAGGACGCATATAAATTCCTTAGTGTTTAAAAATATGCAAAGGAGATATTGTTTGAAGGGAGCAACAATGTTATGAGAAATAAACTGATTATTTTTGATTTGGATGGAACGCTGGTAGATACAATAGAAGGCATTGGTTTTTCAATGAATAAAGTATTGCAAAATCATGGCTTTCCTGTCCATACGATAGAAGCTTACAGGAGATTTGTGGGTAATGGCTTAAGAAGCCTTGCTAAGACAGTTCTTCCACAAAATCATAGGGATGATGAAACCATAGATTTATGTTATAAAGAAATGCTGGAAGTATATAGTCAATTTTATTCCAGGGGGATATCTTTGTATCCGGGGATTGAAGATATGCTGGACAGATTGACTGGAGAAGGATATGCTATTGGGATTAATACCAATAAAGATCAGAGAATAACGGAATACATTGTAAAAGAGTTTTTAGGCAAATGGAAATTTGTAAAAGTCATCGGAGACGAAGGAGGATATCCTAAAAAACCAAATCCAGAAGCAGCTTTGGCGATTGCAGCAGAAGGTGGTTTTAAGCCTTATGAATCCGTCTATGTTGGAGACAGTGAAGTGGATTATAAAACAGCACAAGCCGCAGGGATGAAACCGGTGTCGGTTCTCTGGGGATTTAGAAGCAGAGAAGAATTGATAAAGTTAAATCCTAAAGGTGTCATAGAGACCCCGGATGAAATATTTAATAAGATAAACCCATAGAATAGCATCTATGGGTTTATTGGCGTTAGTGCTTTTTATTCATAGCTTGCTGCTTTTGCTTATGTCTTTGTTCTCCTGCATAGGGATCCTGAGGTTTGCTTTGCTTCCCTTGTTTCATAAATTCTTTAGCCTGGTCAGGAGTAAAGCTTGCAAATCCTTTTTCTTTTTTCATTTTTAGGCCTCCATTAAAAAATAGTTTTCACTTTTATTATTTAAATATTTAACGAAATTATTTATTCAATATTATCCCATTTTCTGTGGGAAGCTGAATGTAGTCCATAAGGAAATTGATTTTAAGAATCCAAAATTCAAGAGAAGCAATGCTGGGGTTAAGGATCATTAATTCCAGAGCCAATAATGAAGGGGAGGATAGTCTACTCTTGTGTATCAGAGAGATTAAAGGATGAGCTAAAAGATGTAATGATCTATGATGATGTCATGGATTGGATCACTATCCTGTTGGATTGGAAAAAATTTAGGGCAAGATTTATAATCTCGCCCTTTTTTTATTTAATCTTGCATTTCTTCTTTCTTCTCCTTCTTCATAATCCCTTTTTTCCTCATCAGTTTCAGGATAGAGAGGCGGAATAGGTGTGGGTTTTCCTTCTTCATCTAAGGCCACGAAAGTCAAGTATGCTTTATTGGTTAAAGTTAATTCACCAGTTTCTATATTTTCTACAAAAACCTTCACTTTGACTTCCATAGAAGTTTTTCCCACCCAGGTTAATTTTGCCTTAAGCATAATCAATTCACCCACTCGAATAGGGTGTCTGAAATCCAAACTGTCCACACAGGCAGTAACAACTGCTTTGTGGGAATGCCTCATAGCAGCCATAGCACCGGCAATATCAATCCAGTGCATCATTCTGCCTCCGAGCAAATTGCCGAGAGCATTGGCATCATTAGGAAGTACCAGTTCAGTCATTTCAACCATGGATTCACTGGGGGTTTTTCCCTCCATATAAATTCCTCCTAGTATAATGTAAAGTAATAGTATTATTATGAATGATCATATCAAAAATATCAAATTTATTTTCTGTATTTTTAATTCTGCAACTGTTTTTAAAGAAGATGGTTAAAAGGTTCGGTTCGAATATTCACTTCCATATTTCCATTGATTTTATCCCTCAGTTTCTTTTCGATGGCATCTGTCAGCTCATGGGATTTTAAAAAACTTGTATTAGGATCTATGCATATATGAAGATCTATATACATTTCATCTGTTCTGCCCCGACTTCTGATTTCATGAACATCTTTCACTTCATCGAAACTTAAAACGATATTCTTTATTTCCTCAGCATCAACAACTGCCTGATCCAGCAGAGGACCACAGGTTGTCTGGAATATTTCATATGCTGCATGCATAATAAACCCTGAGACAATGATGGATACAACAGGATCGATGATTGCTGGAATGCCCATACGAACACAGATCAGAGTAATCAATACACCTATGGAAATAAAAATATCGCTTCGAGTATGCATGGAGTCAGAAATCAAAATAGTACTTTTTAGACTTTTACCTTGCTTATATTCATATACAGCTATAAAAATGTTAATCATTAATGTAAGAATGAGCATCACCAAACTTTCAGAAGAAACAGCAGGAGGGACGGTGCTTTTAAATTTCGAGAAAGCTTCCGTAATGATTTTAATGCTTATAATCCCGAGCATTCCGGAAATAAAAAGACCAGCCAGGTTTTCAAATTTTTTATGGCCATAAGGATGCTCTTTGTCTTTTGGTTTAGCGGCCAGATGAATACCGATTAAGCCTACAATGTTAGAAGTTCCGTCAGTAAAAGAATGAAAACCATCAGCAGTCATACTGGTACTTTTAATGATTTGCCCCACGGTGATTTTAATGAGTGCTACAGTTATATTGGCAAATAAGACTGTCCAAAGTACCATCTTAACTTTTTTTGACTCACTCATAGAATTTTTCCTCCCGAATCATTGTTCCGTAGTTGAAAAGATGTCATTGGCCCGGCTGTATCCCTATGTATTGCATATTGTTTATTATCAATTGAAACTATAATAATCATTATATTAAAAAGAAATTGTTTTGTGTACAGTTTTACAAAGATTATAGTAATTATCAATTGAAAATAATATTGATTATCTTTTTTGAAGAACAGATAGATAAAAATTTGAATTATAAAGCCAGTTATAGTAAAATAACTGAGTTAAAAGTAAATATTTGTATGCAAACTGTAACATAGGAGGAAATGAATATGAAAGTGGGCAGTTTTCTGAAATTAGTAGAAATCCAAACGAAAGTTGCAAGTGTTATTCCGTTTTTGATTGGGAGCACATATGCAGTTTATCATTTTAACGGTTTTAATGTAAAAAACTTTTTTTTGATGTTTTTTTCTCTTATAGCGTTTGATATGGCTACAACGGCAATCAATAATTATTTGGATTATAAAAAGGCCAATAAAACCTATGGATATGGATATGAGTCTCACAATGCCATAGTCAGGGATAAATTAAAAGAATCGGATGTACTCATTACAATATTTGGTCTTTTGCTTATAGCATCTTTGTCGGGGATTGTGCTGTTCTTAAATACAAGTATTATTGTGCTCTTACTTGGAATGGTTTCATTTCTTGTTGGCATACTATATACTTTCGGACCTGTTCCGATCTCAAGAATGCCTTTGGGAGAGATTTTTTCAGGCTTTTTCATGGGATTTGTCATTATATTTCTTTCGATTTATATTCACGTATATAATTCAGACTTAGCAGGGATTTTACTTGAACAGTCTTCATTATTAATAAATATCAATATCAAAGAATTAATCCTTATTTTTCTTGTTGCCCTGCCTGCAGTTGTAGGAATTGCAAACATTATGTTGGCAAATAATATATGTGATATTGAAGATGATATTGAAAACAAAAGATATACGCTTCCTATTTATATAGGAAAAGATAAGGCTTTAAAGCTTTTCAGAGCATTATATTATATTGCTTATGTTGATATTGCCATTTTAGCCTTATTAAAAATTACTCCTGTATTTGCTTTATTGATCTTATTAACACTTATTCCTGTGAATAAGAATATTAAGGCATTTATGAGCAAACAGACAAAGAAAGATACCTTTGTTACTGCAGTACAGAATTTTGTGTTCATGAATATTCCAATGGCTTTGTTTTTGGGTATTGGTATTTTGATAAGATAAATTGCAGGAAATGTTTGTAGGATATAACGCAATATGATACGATATAATTGTCCAGAAGAAAAGCAATAAGGAATATATGATCAAGGAGATACAGTATGATTGAATTAGGAAAGATTCAAAAGTTAACCATTAAGCGAATGACTTCTGTCGGTGCTTATTTAAATGAGAAAGACGGCAAAAGTGATGATGATGTTTTACTACCTAAAAAGCAGATACCTGAAGATAAAAATATTGGAGACGAGATAGATGTCTTTATATATAGAGATTCAAAAGATCGTATCGTTGCTACTACCAGGACTCCCAGATTGACCCTTGGAGAACTGGCATTTTTACAAGTGGTTGAAGTCAGTAAAATAGGAGCTTTTTTAGACTGGGGATTGGAGAAGGACTTGTTTCTTCCTTTTAAAGAGCAGACTTCTCCGGTGCGTAAAGGGAAAAAATATTTAGTTGGTTTATATGTTGATAAAAGCAACCGCTTGTGCGCAACTATGGATATTTCTAAACTTTTGAACAGTAATTCTCCATATCAGGTTAATGATAAGATTCAGGGGACAATCTATAAAATAGTAGAAGATCTTGGCGCCCTGGTAGCTGTGGACAATAAGTACCATGGATTGATCCCGCAAAATGAATTGTATGGTTCCTATAAAAAGGGAGACAAAATAGAAGGAAGAGTTGTAAAGGTAAGAGAAGATGGAAAATTGGATATCAGCATAAGAGAAAAATCTTATATCCAAATGGATGAAGATGCTAAGCTGATCTTGGGAAAACTACTGCTTAAAGGAGGCAAACTTCCTTTTAATGACGATAGTGACCCAGATCTTATCAAAAAGGAATTTAATATGAGCAAACGAGCCTTTAAAAGAGCTATTGGGAAATTATTTAAAGAAGGAAAAATCAAAATAACTGATGAAGGCATAGAGGAAATACGTATACACGAGTGATAAAATGAAACAGCATTGCTGAATGAAAATTGCATTTCTTTGGAGACACTGTAGATAAAACAATAATAGGAGAGAGTTATATGGAAACTGTAAGATTTGAAGAATTAAACATATCGGAGGAATTAAACAGAGCGATTCGGGATATGGGGTTTGAAGAAACCACACCCATTCAGGCTCAGGCAATTCCACATATTTTAGAAGGAAAAGATGTGATCGGTCAAGCCCAGACAGGTACTGGGAAAACCGCATCTTTTGGTATACCAATTCTAGAAATGGTTGATCCCCAGGATCAGAATTTACAAGCCTTGGTTTTATGTCCAACCAGGGAACTGGCTATTCAGGTAGCAGAAGAAATAAGAAAGTTAGGAAAATACCTTCAAGGGACAAAATTGCTTCCGATTTATGGAGGACAGCCTATTGAAAGACAAATCCGTTCGTTAAAGAAAGGTGTGCAAATTATTATCGGTACACCGGGCCGAGTAATGGATCATATGCGCCGTAAAACTCTAAAACTGGACAAGGTGAAAATGGTGGTTTTGGATGAAGCAGATGAAATGCTGAATATGGGTTTTAGAGAAGATATCGAGACCATTTTAAAAGATATGCCTAAGACCCGTCAGACGGTCTTATTCTCAGCAACTATGCCTAAAGAGATTTTAGAAATTGCAAAGGCTCATCAGAATAATCCGGAAATAGTAAAAGTGGTGCATAAAGAGTTAACGGTGCCAAGCATTGAACAGTATTATTTTGAAGTAAAGGAAAAAAATAAGTTCGAAATTCTTACAAGATTAATCGATATGTATAATCCTAAGCTGGCACTGATTTTTTGTAATACCAAAAAGAAAGTTGATGAACTGGTAAGCGATCTTCAGGGCAGAGGATATTTTGCAGATGGTCTTCACGGAGATATGAAGCAGTCCTTAAGAGATCGGGTAATGAACAGCTTCAGAAATGGTAATATTGAAATACTTATAGCAACGGATGTAGCAGCAAGAGGTATTGATGTAGATGATGTAGAGATTGTTATTAACTATGATGTGCCCCAGGATGAAGAATATTATGTACATCGTATTGGTCGAACAGGAAGAGCCGGACGCTCAGGAAAAGCGTTTACTTTTGTGGTAGGAAAAGAAATCTATAAATTAAAAGATATCCAAAGGTATACCAAGACGAAAATCTTACATCAGCAAGTGCCTAGTCTAAATGATGTGGAAGAAGCGAAGATGGAAATTCTTATAGAAAATATCAAGAACATTATTGAAAATGAGGATTTAAGCAAACAGATTAAGATTGCAGAACGCCTTTTGGAAGAAGATTATACGGCGATTGATTTAGCTGCTGCCCTTCTTAAAATGACAATGAGAAAGGAAACAGAAGAAGAGATAGATTTTGATTTTGAAGATACTGGCTCTGAACCAGGTATGGTACGTTTGTTTATGAATATTGGAAGAAAGCAAAATGTAAGAGCGAGAGATATTGTAGGGGCAATTGCAGGTGAAACAGGATTATCAGGAAAACTGATAGGAACCATAGATGTCTATGATAAATATACCTTTGTTGAAGTTCCAAAGGAATACGCAAAAGATGTCTTAAAGATTATGAACAATGCTCAAATTAAAGGTAAACCCATTAATGTGGAACCAGCCAACAAGAAAAGATAATTGAATCATTATATGAATGTATTCAAAATCTAAGATAAACGTAAATATTTTAAGTAAAGCAGGGCTATTTTAAAATTTTAAGCCATGATGAAAGAAATACAGAATTGATATATTTAGATATCGTAATATAATAATATTATATTAATACAATATAATATTTTAAGGAGGCCCTAGCATGAAAAATATTACGGTATACTCTACGCCAACCTGTCCCTATTGCCATATGGTAAAAGATTATCTAAAGAAAAATGATTTTCAGTATAAAGACATCAATGTAGCTGTTGATCAGCGAGCAGCTGCTGAAATGATTAAAAAGTCTGGCCAGATGGGAGTACCTGTTATTGATATTGATGGAAATATTGTTGTGGGTTTTGACAGAGAAAAAATCAACAGTCTGTTGGGCTTATAAAATAATAGAATAGTAGAGATTAGTTTAGTGCCGAGGTTTTTCCTCGGCTTTTTTGTTTGCATGATGATTTATTGTACATACTATCTAGTAAATGTGTAGAGATTAGGAGGATTGAAATGGAACTTATCACATATCAGGATATTAAAAACAATGAAGAGATTAACACCTATATTAAAAAAGGCGATGAATTATTAGAAGTAATGGGCTATACAGATCATTCCGTAGTCCATGCGACAAAAGTAGCAGAGACAGCGGCAAAAATACTGCTTACACTGGGCTATTCTGAAAGAGAAGCTGAACTGGCGAGAATAGCAGGTTATATTCATGATATAGGCAATACGGTGAATAGAATAGACCATGCCCAGACAGGAGCTGTTATGGCCTTTAATATTCTTTCAAGGCTCGGAATGGATCCTGTGGAAATAGCAACGATCATTGCGGCTATTGGAAACCACGATGAATCAACAGGGGCGGCTGCGAACCCTGTATCGGCAGCATTGATTTTAGCGGATAAAACTGATGTAAGAAGAAGCAGAGTGAGAAATAAAGAATTTGTTACTTTTGATATTCACGACAGGGTAAATTATGCCGTAGAAAAATCTAAAGTGATCATTGAGGAACAAAAAAGAACAATTTTGCTGGACTTAACAATCGATATGAAAATATCTTCTCTTGTAGAGTATTTTGAAATCTTTCTTGCCAGGATGATTATGTGCAGAAGGGCGGCTGATTTTTTAAATGCAAAATTCGAATTAGTCGCTAATGGAAATAAAATGATATAATTAAATGTATAAAGTCAATAACAGTTAATGAGGTTAATACGGATAAATTTATGCTTTCCTTCCGCTAAGCTATAAGTAAAGAGCAGTAACGATTTTAGTCAGTAAATATACATATTGCTTAAAATTGTCAATGAGCAATTATCTATTGAAGCAGCAGAGATTATAAAGTATTATTATGATGAATAATACAGAAAGAAGGGAAGTTGGTTATGAGTTTAGCGGATAAGGCTTTCATAGAAATGTGTCGTGATATTTTAGAAACGGGGATAAGCTCTGAGGGACAGGAAGTAAGACCAAAATGGGAAGATGGAACACCGGCCCATACGATCAAGAAATTTGGTGTTGTTAATAGATATGATTTATCTAAGGAATTTCCTATTTTAACGTTAAGAAAAATTAATTTTAAAGCGGCTATAGATGAAATTCTTTGGATTTGGCAGAAGAAATCCAATAACGTAAAGGATCTAAACAGTCATATCTGGGATGCCTGGGCAGATGAAAATGGTTCCATAGGCAAAGCATACGGATATCAGCTGGGTATTAAGCATAAGTATAAAGAAGGAGAATTCGACCAGGTTGACAGAGTTTTATATGATTTGAAGAACAATCCATACAGCAGAAGGATTATGACGAATTTATACAATCATCATGATCTTCATGAAATGAATTTGTATCCCTGTGCCTACAGCGTGACTTTTAATGTTACAGGAAATAAATTAAATGCTATTCTTAACCAAAGATCCCAGGATATTTTAGTGGCGAATGGATGGAATATATGCCAATATGCTGTATTGATCCATATGTTTGCACAGGTTAGTGGTCTGGAGGTTGGAGAGTTAGTTCATGTGATAGCGGATGCCCATATTTACGACAGACATATTCCCATCGTAAAAGAATTGATTGAAAGAAAGACTTATCCAGCCCCCAAATTCATTATCAATACGGATATTAAGAATTTTTACGACTTTACAGTGGATGATTTTAAATTAGAAGGGTATGAATACGGAGAGCCCGTTAAAGATATTCCGGTGGCAGTGTAGAAAGGTGAAAGATATGAATTTGATAGTAGCAGTGGACAACCATTGGGGGATTGGATGCAGAGGAGATTTACTCCAAAGAATTCCGGAAGATATGAAGTTTTTTAAAGAGAAGACTTTAGGAAAGGTTGTTGTTATGGGAAGAGCTACATTTGAATCTCTTCCCAATAAGAAGCCTTTAACTGACAGGATCAATATTATATTGACTAGAAATAAAGGGTATAAAGCAGATGGAGCCATCATTTGCCATTCTCTTGAAAATCTTTTTGAGATTCTGGAGAACTACAATAGTAATGATATATATGTTATAGGGGGAGAGAAGATTTATAATTTGCTGTTGCCTTACTGTTCTAAAGCATATGTCACAAAGATAAAAAATCAATATGAGGCAGATACCTTTTTCCCTGATTTGGATAAACTGGAATACTGGAAAATGGCTGAAGAAGGCGAAATAAAGGAGTATAAAGATATTCTGTTTCAATTCACAGTTTATGAAAACACACATGTTTTATCTTTTTAATGGAGGCATAGTATAACTTCAAAAATCACGTTTTTTGACGTGATTTTTTTGATCTATAGAGATGAATTATGATAAAATATAATGGTTTGGAACGTATTAATCGGGATATGTTTAGTGAAAAATTTTTTAAAGCAAGAACATGATACAACTTTGAATGTAATATAAAATAATGATGAGCAGGGAAATGGAGAAACACATGGGAAAGATGACTTGGAAACCAGGCAATATGATTTATCCGCTTCCGGCGGTTTTAGTGACTTGTAAAGATACAGACGGATCAATGAATATTATTACGGTAGCATGGACAGGAACGGTTTGCACGAATCCGCCGATGACCTATATTTCTTTAAGACCTTCAAGGTATTCCTATGGAATGATTGAGAGAACGAAAGAATTTGTGATTAATCTTACAACAGAAAAATTGGTTCGTGCAACGGATTTTTGTGGAGTCAGATCAGGAAGAGATGTTGATAAATTTAAAGCAATGAATCTGACACCGCAAAATGGGAGTATAGTAGGTGCCCCTTTAATTAAAGAATGTCCGGTAAATATTGAGTGCAAAGTACAGAGCATTACTCCTTTGGGATCTCACCATATGTTTTTAGCAGAAGTAGTAGCGGTGAACGTGGATGATCATTACTTAGACGACAATAAGAAATTTCATTTGGATCAGGCAAAACCCATTTGCTATTCCCACGGTACATATTACGGTTTGGCCAGGCCTTTAGGTACTTTTGGTTTTTCAGTTGCAAAGAAAAAGAAAAAATCCAGGTAGTCTATGGGGGAGTATTATGATTAAAAAGATTCATTACAATGCGCCGGTTATCCTGACCTTGACTTTTTTGGCACTTTTGGCTTATCTTTTAGGAGAATGGACTAAAAACAGTACTACAATGCTTTTCTTTTCGGTTTATAGAAGTTCTCTCAAGGATCCTTTGTTCTATATAAGGATTTTTGGACATGTATTGGGACATGCCAGCTGGGAACACTATATGAATAATTTTTTACTCATTCTTTTAATTGGACCCATGCTGGAAGAAAAGTATGGTTCTTTGAATATGTTGATCATGATTACTTTTACAGCGTTTGTCACAGGAGTAATTAACATTTTATTCTTTGATACTGCTTTGCTTGGAGCCAGCGGAGTTGTATTTATGCTGATTTTATTGAGCTCTTTTGCCAATATTAAGAAAGGAACCATTCCATTAACATTGATTATTGTTGTGATTATCTTTATGGGAAGAGAGATCATATCCGGATTGCTTTATAAAGATTCTATATCACAGCTTACCCATATTGTAGGAGGATTTTGCGGAGGAATATTTGGATATAAAATCAACCGAACAAAAATTTAAACATCTTTGAGAAACCTCAAAGATGTTTAGAAAAATTGCTCTATATTTACACTTTCCAATGCTTCTTCTGCTTCAGTCAGATCGAAATAAATACTTTCTGTATTCGGAACAGGATTGCCATATTCGTCTACAAGTCTGTAACCTTTTGTTACTTTAAAATTCGGGTCTTCTTTTTCGACTAAAGAAGCATCTTCCATAGAATCATAAACTGTTCCGTAATAACCAGTTTGGTCTACAGCGGTCCAGCATTCTTCAATGCGAATCATAGAGTTTATCCTTTCCTTTTATATTATTGCAGTTATATTATTTGCACTTTATAGTTTTGTAATCATATTGTTTGGATCTATTATTTGCCAATTTATGATCTTATTCATTTTCCAGGGAACAGATGGAACGATGATGCATGCCTTTATAATTTTTTGATTATGGTGTATTATATTAATAATTATTATTTTGCATAGATGGGAGATGTTTTAAGTGGAAAATAATCATACAGAAGAAATGACAATGGCACAAATGATGGAAGATATTGAGAAGTCTATGAAGAGACTTCGCAGTGGGGACATTGTAAAAGGAAAAGTCATTAAAGTGAATGAAAATGAAGTGTTGGTCAATATTGGATATATGGCGGATGGCATTATTCCAAGACAAGAAATTTCGGATGATGAAAATATTGATCCCAGAGATATTTTAAAGCCCAATGATGAAATAGATGTACTTATTCTTCAGATGGATGATGGGGAAGGTAATGTGATTTTATCCAAAAAGCAAGCAGACCAGGTGGTAGTTTGGGATGAACTGAATGACTATTTTGAGGCTGGAACGCCCATAGAAGTAACAGTCAAAGAAGTAGTCAAAGGTGGCGTTGTTGCACCTATAAAAGGAATCAGGGCATTTATTCCCGCATCTCAGCTTTCTATAAATTATGTTGAAGATTTAAATGCGTATATTGGAAAAACCTTAAAAGTAAAGCTGATTGAACTGGGTAAGAAAAGCCGCAAAGTTGTATTATCCAGAAAAGAAGTGGAAAAAGAAGAAAGAGAACTTCAGAAAAAAGAAATATGGAAGACTCTTAAAAAAGGAGAAAAGAGAAGAGGTATTGTAACCAGATTGGCTAAATTTGGTGCTTTTGTGGATTTAGGAGGAGTAGACGGATTGATTCATTTATCCGACTTATCTTGGAAAAGAGTTTTAGATCCTGCTGAAGTCGTTTCCGTAGGAGACGAAGTAGAAGTTTATGTAGTGGATTTCGATGAAAAGAAAGAGAGAATTTCTCTTGCTTTGAAAGATGTTAAAGAAGATCCCTGGAAAGAAGCTGTTAAAAAATATAAAGTCAATGATATTGTGCAAGGCAAAGTGGTTAGAATTACAAATTTCGGGGCTTTCGTTGAAATTGAGCCAGGAGTAGAAGGATTGGTTCATATTTCTCAGATTACGGATAAGCATATTGCAAAAGTTACAGAAGTTCTTTCTGTGGGAGATGAAGTAAAAGCAAAGATTATAGAACTCAAACCAGAAGAAAAGAGAATTAGCTTAAGTATTCGTGAAGCAGAAGACGGAACGAGCGAAGAAGTGCTGCAGTATGTTCAAAATAATGAAGAAGAAGTGACTATAGGTGATCTTTTGAAAGATAAATTAAAGGGATTAAAATTTTGATTAAATGAATAGAATCTCATGCCCTTTGAAATAATAATCTTAAAGGAGGCATGAGTATGAAAAACATAGGAGTTCAAAAAGGTTTATCACCTATCAAAGATTACTTAAGCAGCAAAGGATATAATGTTCAGGAATTTGATACAAGTGCAGAAAATGCAGTTAAAAGCTTGGGAAATGTAGATGCTATTGTTGTAACAGGCATGGACCAGAATGTTATGGGTATTGAAACAACTTCAACCAAGGTACCGATCATTGATGCCAGTGGCATGGTACCAGAAGAAGTTGAGCAATCCATCAATCGATTAAGTTAGATCAGAATAGGCAGTCATTTTAAATGACTGCCTATTTTTTTTGATAAAATAGATCATAGGATTGTTAGTTTTATACATATGTCAAAGGGTTGCTCAAACGAAAAAATATACAACAATTATATCAACCGTTTGACATACTTATTGGATCAATGTATAATAAAGTGTAATTACAGATTTAGAAACTGATTTTTTCATTGGATTTGTATTTTTATAAAGAATGATGAGTACAGGCAGAGAAATTTAAGGGGGATTTTATGAGTATGCGGTTTAATTTCAAGGGTGGTTAAAAGCATGTGGCTAGAAAAATGAGAGGTGTGAAGCTTTTAAAACTAGTTAGATAGACATAGTACAAAGGCTAAATAATCTCTTATATTTTTATTCAATAAAGTGTCAATCGGTTGACATATATTTTCTATTACAAGATTAAGGCAGGTGTAATAATGTTTAATTTTAACGAAACTATTGATTTTCCATACAGAGAAAATGATGTTTTGGCAGTAGGGGAATTGCTTATAGATATGATCAGTTCCGATTATTGCGATGATTTTAACTGTGATAGTTTTAATAAGTTTTTTGGAGGATCACCAGCTAACATTGCCATGAACACCAAGAAACTGGGTATTCATTCGTTAGTGGTGTCTGCTGTTGGAGACGATGGCTTTGGAAGATTTTTAACGCATCATTTAGAAAAAGCAGGAATTGATAGCAGTTGTGTTGAGAAAACCAATTTTTCAACCAGTTTAGTAGTTGTATCGAAAAGTAAAAATAGTCCCATTCCCATTTTTTACAGAGAAGCAGATTATCATTTGGAGTATACAGAAAAACTGGAACAAGCCGTAAAGAATTCGAAGATTTTGCATTTTTCCTGTTGGCCAATTTCAAAACAGCCTTCCAGGACTACCATTGAAAAACTAGTCGATATTGCAAAAAAGAATAAAGTACTTATCTGCTTTGACCCAAACTATCATCCAATGATATGGGAAAGAGGAGAAAATGGTACAGAATATATAAGATCGATGCTTCGTAAAGTGGACATTGTTAAACCTTCTGAAGATGATGCTAAACGGTTGTTTGGAGAAGATACTCCCGTTCATCAAATTGAGAAATTTTTAAACTTAGGTGCTAAGCTGGTGATTATGACACTTGGGGCTGATGGAGCGATTGTTTCCAACGGAGAAGAAACCATACGATTTTATACATTGGCCAAGGAAGTCGTTGATACTACTGGAGCAGGGGATGCTTTCTGGTCAGGATTTTATGCAGGAATCGTAAAAGGTTATACCATCAGAGAGGCTTTAGAATTAGGCTTTGCAGTCAGTGCGTATAAACTCAAATATTTGGGGGCTGTTGTTGACTTGCCCAGGATTGAAGAGATTAAAAGAATTTATAAACTATAGTTCTGTTGAAAGGGAGGCTTGATTATGGCATTAAAAAATAAAGTACAGCTCATTACGTATCCGGATTCACTCGGGGGTGATTTGCAAACCCTTTATAACGTGCTTACGAAATATTTTCCAGATATTTTTAAAGGGGGTGTTCATATTTTACCTCCATTTCCTTCTTCGGGGGACAGGGGATTTGCTCCTCTTACTTACTTTGAAATAGAGCCTGGGTTTGGTACATGGAATGATATTCAGAAAATAGGGGAAAAATTCGATGTGCTCTTAGATTTGATGGTGAATCATATTTCTAAAAAATCGGCATATTTTCAAGACTTCTTAAAGAAAGGCAGAGATTCGGAGTATGCCGATTTATTTATTACTCTTGATAAACTTTGGGAAGATGGAAAACCAGTACAAGAAGACATTGATAAAATGTTTCTCAGAAGGCAGGTACCATATTCTAGTTTTACTATAGAAAGTACTGGAGAAGAAGAAAAAGTATGGACTACTTTTGGGAAAACCGATCCATCAGAACAGATTGATTTAGATATAAAGTCAGAAAAGACAAAACAACTTTTAACGGATTTCTTTGCGAATTTTAGCAGAAACAATGTGAAAATAGTAAGATTGGATGCTGTGGGATATGTCATAAAGAAATTAGGAACAAGCTGCTTTTTTGTTGAACCAGAAATTTATGAATTCTTAGATTGGATTAAGGAAATGGCAGATTCGTTAGGCATTGAATTATTGCCGGAAGTTCACGCACATTATTTAACGCAATATAAATTAGCAAAGAGAGGATTCTGGATTTATGATTTTATTCTTCCTTATACCATATTAGAAACCCTCATTATGAAATCCAGTAAAAGACTTTGCAGTTATCTGAAAAATAGGCCTAAGAATCAATTTACAATGCTGGATTGTCATGACGGCATTCCTGTTAAACCGGATTTGGATGATTTACTGGATACCAATGATGCAAGGAAAGTAGTGGAGATATGTCTTGAAAGAGGTGCCCAGCTTAGTCTTATTTTATCTGAAGAACATAAGAGCAAAGATGGCTTTGATGTTCATCAGATAGATTGCACATATTATTCGGCCCTTAACTGTGATGATGACGCTTATATGGCAGCAAGAGCAATACAGTTTTTTGCGCCTGGAATTCCACAAGTATATTATGTTGGTCTTTTAGCAGGAGAAAATGATTATGACAGTTTCAAAGAAACTGGTGAAAAACGGGCACTGAACAGACATAACTATAGTCTTGATGAAATTGAGCAGTCCATTCAAAAAAAGGTCGTACAAAGGCTTTTAAGATTGATCAGATTCAGAAATGAATATCCCGCTTTTGATGGAGAATTTGAAGTTATAGATACTTCACATCACGAAATTCAACTGAGCTGGAAAAAAGAAGATAAGTATTGTACGCTGTTTATAGATTTAGAAAGGAATAAATCAGTAATAGAATATGTTAATGATGACGGGGAAACTTTGGAATACGTTATTTAAGTGAATTGTTAAAAACATCTTGAAAGATCAGAACACCATCAGCCTGATGACGTGGACAATTTCATATCCTTGTGATAAAATTAGAAATAGTTATTATGCTTTCTTTAAAGGATGATTGAAACTATGGCAACAATAAAAGACGTAGCGAAGTTGGCAGGAGTTACAGTAACGACAGTTTCAAGGGTACTTAATAACAGAGGATATATTAGCGAGGCAACAAGAAAGAAAGTTTATGAAGCTATGAAAGAATTAGACTATCAACCCAATGAACTTGCCCGTTCATTGTACAGGAGAAAGTCTAATATTATAGGGTTGATTGTTCCTAATGTTTCCCATCCGTTTTTTGCAGAGTTTACGAGTTATGTTGAGGCCTATGCATACGAAATGGGATATAAAGTTTTGATTTGCAATTCATATCAGGACAAAGCCAAGGAAAAAGATTATGTAGAAATGTTAAAGAGAAATCAGGTAGATGGGATCATAATGGGGAGTCATACAATAGATACTTCAGATTATCTTTCGTCTACATTTCCCATTGTGGCATTAGACAGAGATTTATCCGACAACATACCTTATGTAACATCTGACAACTATAATGGAGGATTTTTGGCTACAAATCTTTTGATTGATAAAGGGTGCAGGAAACTTGCTCATATAAGTGGGCCATTGGAAATTAATACTCCGGCAAACAAAAGATATCAGGCTTTTGTAGATGTTGCGTCAGGAAGAAATGTGGAATATATTGTTAAGGAAGCGAAATTGGATCTATTCAATAATTATAAAAAACTGATTTATAGTCTTTTCATAGACCATCCGGATATAGATGGTATTTTTGCCAGCAGTGATATGATAGCAACGGCTGCCATTCATGTTGCAAATGAAGTAGGTAAAGAAGTCCCAAAAGATTTAAAAATTGTAGGATATGACGATATTGGTTTTGCTTCTTTTATAGTGCCTCCCTTAACCACCATACGACAGCCAATTAAAGAAATGGGAGAGTTGTCTATAAAGGTTTTAATTGATCAAATAGAGGGCAAGCAGGTAGAACGAGAAAATGTTTTGCCGATTAGCTTAATCGAACGTAAAACAACTTAAGCCCATAATCCAGTGAAGGATTAAGGGCTTTTTTTAGTGTTATCGATCATAAATTGATTGGTTTGACCCATTTTATAGGCTAGTTTGATCATTTCCTTTTCTTCAGAGGACAGTTGTCTGTTAAACATTTTCTCAAACTGTAGGAATAAACTTTTTTTATCCAGGCGTTTCTTATTTTTAGGCTGCGTAGCTTTTTTGACTGTGGAGAGGGGTAAATAGTTATAGGTTTCAGGCTTGATGTTTTTATGATATAAACGCTTGAATATTTCAGCAGTATACGCGGCATCATAAAGAGCATTGTGGAACTCATTGTCAAGAGGAATATTCAGCAATTCTACAGCATTTCTAAGACCTATACTGCTTCCTGTAGGATTATTCAGATATGTTGCAGCCATAGACTGAATATCTATATATCTTTGAGGCAGCCGTTTTTTATGAAGTCGATGATATAATGCATTTCGGTATAGTTCTTTCAAATCCACAGTACCCCACACACAGAAAACATCATATTCACTGTCAATGAACTTTAGAAAATTTTTATACACTTCAGAAAAACTTGGAGCATGATTTAAATCTTCATTAGAAATTTTGGTGATATCTTTAACGAAAGGATGCAGACGTTTATAGATTTTAGGTTTGATTAAAGAATGAAAACATTCTACTGCTTCCAAAGATTCATTTAATTTGATTGCTCCAATTTCTATGATTTCAAAGGGGCATTTAGGGTTGTTGGCAGGTTTTCCTGTTTTTTTAAAATCAAAGCCTTGATTAAATTCCAGATCAAATATTATAAAATTCATTTGTATAGCTCCTCAAACAGTTAGTTGTTTTTTTGAATGATGTTGATAAAGAAAAATGGAATTCCAGCAATAATCCACATGCAAATCAATACATATTGTAAAAAATAGGAAATATTATTGGAAGGCAAAATGGCTTTAAGTCCATACTTAATCAATATTAGCGTGATAATGCCTAAAAGCCAGCTGATTATTCGTCTTGCCAAATTGCCTTGAATTTTGAAATGAATATATTTAGTTTCTATTAAATAACCAAAAAATAATCCTGTCAGGCATCCAAACATTTTGATTTCATTGACACCACGAACCATAACAATGATGAAACCTAAAATCATAAAAATAAGAACAAAAATTAACGACTTCTGAGTTTTCTCTGCGTAGTTCATTGAAACATTTATAAAAACAAACCAAATGCATGAGAACACAATTCCGCCAATCACATCTACAGGCCAATGGACCCCCAGATATAATCTGGATAATCCTATAAGAGCAATCATAAAGGCTCCCAGTATATACATCCATTTTTTATGGACATAATTCATAATCATCATCCAAAAGCCCGAAGCAACTTGAGTATGACCGCTTGGGAAAGAATAACCTGTAGCAGTTTCTAGACGAAGGGATGTAATGCCTAGTTTTCCTATAGGTCTTGCTGTATGAAAAAAGTTCTTGAGACCTGAATTAAATATGACATTGCTCAGCAAGAAAAATCCTAATCTATAACCGAAATCTTTATGAATACAGCAATAGATAAAGCTAAAAACAAGAACTAAAAAAGTTTCTTCACCAGTCAGAGTAATCAGTTCAAAAAAATGATCCAGAAAATCAGAGCGAAAAGATTGAATGTATTTTAGTATTTCTAGTTGAATTTCCATTTTGGCACCTCATGAATAGCTTTCTATAATCATTATAGTACAAAACCGCTCGATTAATTCGAGCGGTTATCATTAGAATCATTTTAGAATGGAATTGATCAATCTCTGTTACAGTGTTTGTGCATAGGTTTCCTCTACTTTTTCCAGGAATGGAGCAAAGGTTTCATCGGAAAATTGAATTCCTTCATTGGAATGATAAAGAGGAATGGTACTGCTATTGATATAATAGTACAAGGAAGAGATACCTGTGCTTGGAACATAAACATAGAAGAGATCTCCTACTAATTTTTGAGTAGCAGCACGTTCTTTTTCTATTCTTAAATAAGGAATGAGATCTTCTGGAACCATGCTTTCATCCGGAAGCATATCAGGGATGTCAGAAACCACGGCATCACTTTCAACGATTGCCTTAATCATTTTATCCAATGAAACACTGGATGTATTATTTGCTCTGCCAGAAGCGTGATTTAATCCAGCAAAAACCAATAATACTACGAATAATCCTGCAAATAACCAAATAAATCTTTTACCATTGTTTTCGTTCATTGCTTAGACCTCCATATGCATACATAATTTTGAATAAGTCTCATGAACAGTAGTATAGCAGTTTTGCAGATTAAATGCAATTGTCTCACAAATATTTTATGTATTTTCTCTCAAAACAATAAAGAGAAAATTGCTTGAAATAATTTACAAAAATTGGTATTATATTTATGTTTTTACATCAATTACGTATAGGAGGACTGAGAATGAAAACAAGAAAACTACTTCTTTTATGGATTTATAGGGTGATATTTATTTTAGCAATTATTATATTATCATCATTTATTGGCTCTAATACGATTTTGGTTGCGTATGCAGACGAAACGATCACAGGAGCAATAGAAGAGACTTATAAGGAAACTAATACAGAAGAAATTTCAGGACAAGATGATCAGGACCTAGAAGAAGGATCTGTGGCAGAAGAAGGAGAAGAAATAGAGGAAACAGAATCAGGAAATGAAACTGAAAGGATTCAGGAAGATGGTCATACACAAGAAGAAAATGCGAAGAATGCAACAACACAAGATGAGATAGAAAACATAGATATTACCCTGGAAGAATGCATTAAAGAATTGGTCAAAATTTTTACACCTACAGAAGAGAATGAAATTGTTGATGATTATATCATATTTGGAGAAAATCAGGGATATTTAAAAGGGATTCCCAATAGAAAAAAAGATCAGGTCCTTACAAGAGGAAATTTAGCAAGAATAATGTGCAATGTCTTAAATATTCAGCCGATTTATTCAAAAGATCCTCTGTTTAGTGATATAAAAGGCCAATTGAATGAAGAATACATAAAAGCAGCTTACGCAGAATATTTGTTTGATGGGATCAATCAAGGAGAATTTGGATACAATCATGCTGTAAAAAGAGAGCATTTTGAAATTATTTTAGACCGCATAAAAAGTTATAAAGCAAATCCTCAGGCATTTAAGGGAAAAATGAAAGCAGTATCTGGCACAAATAAAGCAGAAAAGATTAAGAAACTTTTATCCATGACCACTTATAAAAGTGCTGCGAAGAAAATAGACTCTGGGACATATATGGGAATTTTAAAGAAAAATCAGTCCAAAGTTTTTATCAACGGCTATCAGATCCCATCCTTTATATATAATGATTCAACGGTGCTCTTTTTATCTGATTTAAAGCAATATGGCTTTAATTTGGACTGGAATGATGCGCTTAAAGCCATTTGCATACAAAGGGCTAAGGATCAGGCAATAACAGGATTGTCTACAGAAGAAATAAAGAAAAGAGAAGAAAGTTTAGTAAACCATAAGGTGGTTTACACAAACACATCTGTTTACATAGGAAATAGAAAAATACCCTGTTATAGTGTAAATAATTCTTCATTAATATATGTTAATGATTTATCTCTGTTTGGAAGTGTGGAATGGAATGGAAAAGAAGTAAAACTGACTTTAAACAATGATATGACCAACGACGGACTGAATGTCAAATTGCTGGGCAATAAAGTGTATAATTGCAATAATGCTTCCATCGATGTGGAAATCGTCCACCTTTGGTATGATGAAAAAAGCAGATCTTTCAGTACGGATGAAGATATATTTTACAGCATTCCTAAGAATGGTTCTGAAACCATCCACCTGGAAAAATATGCATCATACGAAAAGAAAGCTTATATAGGAACAATCATTAAAAAGACCAGCTTGTCAGTAAATCCTCTGTACGAGAAAGACATAAACTATTATAAATCCCAAAGAGTGATTGATTATGTGTGTGGTATTTCAAAAGACTCGGATGAGAATCTTTTTTCTCTGGTAAAACCTTCAATTATTATTGGGACAATGAAGCGATCGGTGGGTGGTTTTACTAAAGGAGAAAAAGTGGAAATTTTATACGGAGAGGACGGAAGCTGGTATCAATGCAAAAGTATGTCCACAGGAAAAACAGGAAGGATTCCTTGGGGTTCCGTTTCCATCCCCCCGGACCCTCCTACCAATAAAAATCGAATGACTAAAGAACAACTGGAAACATATGTGAACAAAAAAGGGTTTACAAGTCAAACCAATTATTTTGTATGGACAGATTTAGACAGACAAATTACTCATGTATTCCAAAAAGAAAATGGAAGATGGAAACTGCTTCGCAGTATGCTTTGCTCTACGGGACGCAATATTACTCCCACCCCCAGAGGCTTTTTTACAATCAAAGAACGAGGCGCGTACTTTGGAAAAGGATATATGTGCAAAAACTGGGTTCAGATTTGGGGGGACTACTTATACCACTCGGTGCTTATGGATGTAACTGGTACTTATGTTTTAGAAAATAATGTTTTAGGGAAAAGGGCTTCCCATGGTTGTATAAGATTTTCTGTTGAAGACAGCAAATGGTTTTATGATACCATTCCAAGAAATACAACTGTGTGGATCAATTAGTCTTCTTTTTGGCAAGTTCCTTTAGCTTTTTAGAAATTTTAATGCTTGAATATATTTCTTGATATTGTGTGGAATTCAGTTCTTCAATGTAATTTTTGACATAGTTTTTTGAGCTGATTCCATGAGCCAATACGAAATCCACAGCTTTATTATAGGCTATGGCAGCTTTAACAGGAGAAGAGTAAACTCCTATGGTCCAGGTGCCATGTATATTGATTCTGGCCACATAAACCAATTTGTTTTTTCTGAATTCCTGGCATACGCCGTAGTAAGGATTTATGATTTCTATATTATAATGTCTGAAGTCATATTCGTCCCCATTTTTAAAGCGATAATCCCTGTCTTTAACGGCAAAATTTCTGATACCATAACGGTTTAAAATATTTTGTTGAAATCCATAGTCATTGACATAAAAATACCCGTTTTTCCTGTGAATTTTATGGGAAGCATAATAGAATAAATCGTCTGCATCAAATTTAAGTTCTGTCTGAGGATCTAAATAATAGGAAAAATAATATTTATGCAGGTAAATGGGATTTCCGAAATAGTAGCCATTATCTCTGAAATTATGGAGAATGACCCATTTTTCAAAAGAAAGTATATGATCCTCACAATAACCTAAAAGGGTTGTGTTTTTATTAAAAAAGATCTCATATGCTTCCAGATAAGCTTTATGTGCCAGCTCAGGGTTTTTGAAGCTTCCTAAGCTAATATGTTTGTTTTTATAAGTAATGGATGAGCGATAGTATGCTTCTCCATTTTTTTTATATGCTTTAAATACACCTTTTAATTTTTCCATAAGATCCCCCTAAAAATTAAACTGTATCTTTACTATACCATAGGACAAAAGATTTATAAATCCGACATTAGACTTGACACGAACGTTTGTTGCCGTTACTCTAATGAGAGAAAAGAAGAAAGAGGAGCTTTACTTATGGCAAAAAATAAAAAAGAAAACGGATATGGAAATGATAGTATATCATTATTAAAAGGAGCTGACCGCGTAAGGTTAAGACCCAGTGTCATATTTGGTTCTGACGGACTAAGTGGGTGTCAGCATGCATTTTTTGAGATCCTTGCCAACGCTATTGATGAAGCAAGAGAAGGTTTTGGAAGCAGAATAGAAGTCACATTATTTAAAGACTATTCTATAATGGTTCGTGATTACGGGCGAGGAATTCCTCTGGACTATAATGAAAAAGAAAAAAGATACAATTGGGAATTGGTTTTTTGTGAGCTTTATGCCGGAGGGAAATACGATAATAATTCCGGAGAAAATTATGAGTTTAGTTTAGGTTTAAACGGCCTTGGAAGCTGTGCTACTCAATACAGTTCAGAATATATGGATGTTACCGTATACAGAGATGGCTACAAATATGACCTGCACTTTGAAAAGGGCAATAATGTCGGAGGTATGAAAAAGGAAAAATGCGCTCCGGGATACACAGGAACCATTATAAAGTGGAAACCGGATATAGAAGTGTTTACGGATATTCGCATACCGATTTCTTATTTCCAGGATACATTAAAAAAACAAGCCGTTGTTAATGCAGGATTAACCTTTGTATTAAAGGATGAATTTGAAAATAAAACCTACGAATACTGCTATGAAAACGGAATAATAGATTATATCAGGGAGATCAGCGACAATAAAAACTTTTCCTCCATTCAATTTTTCGAAACGGAAACAAAAGGAAGAGACCGGGAGGATAAGCCAGAGTATAAGGTTAAAATGCAGATTGGTTTTTGCTTCAGTAATGAAATTAATTTACTGGAGTATTCTCACAATTCCAGTTTCTTAGAGTATGGCGGGGCACCGGACAAGGCGGTAAAGAGTGCCTTTGTATATGCTATTGACCAATATCTGAAATCAGAAAATAAATATAATAAAAATGAAAAGAAGATTACTTTTACGGATGTTCAGGACAGCTTGATTTTAGTCAGCAATTCTTTTTCCACGACTACAAGTTATGAAAATCAAACTAAGAAAGCAATTACCAATGTTTTCATTCAGGAAGCGATGACTTCTTTCCTTAAAAAGCAATTGGAAGTTTACTTTATAGAAAACAAAGACGAAGCAGAAAGAATTGCCAATCAGGTACTGATCAATAAAAGAAGTCGTGAAAAAGCAGAAAAAACTCGAATTGACATCAAAAAGCAATTAGGAGGCAAGATAGATGTTGTCAATCGGGTTAAAAAATTCGTTGATTGTCGGACTAAGGATGTTTCAAAAAGAGAACTCTATATTGTTGAAGGAGATTCAGCCCTCGGTTCTTGTAAAATGGGAAGAAATGCAGAGTTTCAGGCAATAATGCCAGTCAGAGGCAAGATCTTAAACTGCCTTAAAGCAGACGACCACAAAATCTTTAAAAGTGAAATCATAACAGACCTCTTAAAAGTCCTGGGCTGCGGAGTAGAACTTCACAACAAACATACCAAAGATCTTCATACCTTTGATTTAAACAAGCTCAGGTGGAATAAAATCATCATATGTACCGATGCCGATGTGGACGGGTATCAAATTCGTACATTGATTTTAACCATGCTGTATCGAATGGTACCTACTTTAATTGATAAAGGGAAAGTCTATATTGCTGAGACGCCCCTGTATGAAATCAGAATGAAGCATAAGACCTATTTTGCTTATAATGAGGCAGAAAAAAACCGCATTTTGTCTCAAATTAAAGGGAATTATACCATTCAGCGTTCAAAAGGTCTTGGTGAAAATGATCCAGATATGATGTGGGAGACTACGATGAACCCTGAGACCAGAAGGCTGATTCAAGTACTTCCGGATGATATAGAATTAACAAAGCAGATTTTTGAGATGCTGTTAGGAGACAATTTAACGGAAAGAAAGACCTATATTTCTGAATATGGTCATCTTTATCTGGATCATACGGACATCATATAAGTGTTATTTAAATCTAAACGAGTATTTATAATTTTTGACTTTTAAGATGCAAAAGGAGCAAAATCATGGGGGAAACATTAATTTCTACACAAAAGATTACCGATACCTTAAAACAAAACTATATGCCCTATGCCATGAGTGTTATCGTATCCAGGGCAATTCCGGAAATAGATGGCTTTAAGCCCGCCCACAGAAAACTTTTATACACCATGTATAAGATGGGATTGCTGCAGGGTGGAAAAACCAAGTCAGCCAATATCGTTGGACAAACCATGAGGCTTAATCCCCACGGGGACCAGGCAATCTATGAAACCATGGTCCGTTTAACTGTTGGGGCAGAGACCCTTTTAGTTCCCTTCATAGATTCTAAGGGGAATTTTGGGAAACAGTATTCAAGAGACATGGCATATGCGGCACCCAGATATACAGAAGCCAAACTGGCTCCGATCTGTAAAGAACTCTTTGCGGATATCGACAAAAATACTGTGGAATTTGTTGATAATTATGATGGAACCATGAAGGAACCAACGCTTTTACCCACAACATTTCCCAATATATTAGTGAATCCCAACCAGGGAATTGCCGTAGGGATGGCAAGCAATATATGTTCATTTAATTTAAGGGAAGTATGTCAGGCCACTATAGCATATCTAAAGAACGAAAAAACCGATGTCTGCCAGTATTTGAAAGCTCCAGATTTTCCTGGCGGAGGGAAAATCATATATAATGGAGAGGAAATGAGAACGATCTATGAAACCGGACGGGGGAGCTTCAAAATCCGCGCTGTTTACAATTATGACGCAAAAAATAATTATATTGAGATTACTCAGATTCCTTATACTACTACGGTTGAAGCCATTATTGACAAATTAGTAGATTTAATTAAAATAGGAAAAATAAAAGAAGTAAACGATATCCGGGACGAAACCGATTTAGGAGGACTCAAATTAACCCTGGATTTAAAAAGAAATACCGACCCTGATGAACTGATGAAGAAGCTTTATACCCTGACGCCTTTGGAAGACAGTTTTAATTGTAATTTTAACATACTGATTGACGGGCATCCCAGGGTTATGGGGATTAAAGAAATTTTATCCGAATGGATTAAATTTAGAATCAAATGTATTCGCAGAAAATCCCAGTTCGAACTGGACAGAAAGTCAGAGAAATTGCACTTGCTTTTGGGGCTTGAACAGATTCTCCTGGACATCGACAAAGCCATTAAAATCATTAGAGATACAGAAAAAGAAAAAGATGTTGTACCGAATTTAATAGCAGGATTTCAGATTGATGAAAAACAAGCAGAATTTATTGCAGAAATAAAACTTAGAAATTTAAACAAAGAATATATCTTAAAGCGTATAGCAGAAGCCGATACTTTAAGAAAAGAGATTGAAAGTCTGAAGAAATTGATTCAGGATGATAAAAAGATCAAAAAAGTGATCGAAAAAGAACTTCAAAGAATAAAGAAAGAATATGGGGAACCAAGAAAAAGTGAAATCATCGAAGAAGAGAAGATTACTTCAATTTCTAAAGAAGATTTGATTGATGACTATGGGGTTAAAATCTTTTTGACAGAACATCAGTATATCAAGAAAATTTCTCATGCATCTTACAGAGCCAATTCAACTCATGCATTAAAAGATGGAGACAGAGTTTTACAAGAAATTGAAGTGAATAACAAGGGAGATATCTTATTATTTTCTGACAAGCAAAATGTCTACAGAATTAAAGCCTATGAACTGGAAGATTGCAAAGCCAGCAATTTAGGGGATTATCTTCCCAATGTATTGGAAATGGAAGAGGATGAGCATATTATTTTTATTTCCGAGGGAAATACTTATGCAGGCTATATTCTTATTGCTTTTGAAAACGGCAAGCTCATCAAGATACCGCTTAAATACTATGAAACCAAGCAGTATAGAAGAAAACTTGTTGGTGGTTTTTATGGCCGTTCCAAATGTGTAAGAATTCTTCCTGTTATGGAGGATATAGATATTTTACTTGTACGAAATGATGAAAAAGCTGCTCTTATTAACACAAGTCTGATTCCTGTTGGCAGGCAAAGACAAGCGGCAGGTGTCCAAAGTTTAAAAATGGGCAAAAAGACTTTTCTTAAAACAGTTCTTGCTCCTGACGAATATGATGAGACGGATATGGGGGCATTAAGAGCCAAAGAATTGCCGGCACAAGGTAAAGAGGTTAATACACAGCTTAAATTAAATCTATAGAAAGGTATGGATAAGGATGAAAGACGATGTTAAAGAAATTTTATTTACTGAAGAGGAAATTGCAGTTAAAGTAAAAGAATTAGGACAGCAGATCTCTGAGGATTATAGGGGAGAAGACCTTACGGTAGTAGGTATTTTAAAGGGTTCTAATATCTTTATGGGGGATTTGATCCGAAAAATTGATATTCCTCTTTCTATTGATTTCATGGTTGTATCCAGCTATGGACAATCCACAGAAAGCAGTGGAGTAGTCAAAGTACTCAAAGACTTGGAATACAGTATTGAAGGAAAAAATATTCTAATCGTTGAAGACATCATAGATACAGGTTTGACTTTAGATTATTTAAAGGAAAATTTGCTTAGAAGAAAGCCGAAGTCTTTGAAAATATGTACACTTTTGGATAAGCCTGCTCGAAGAAAGGTCGATTTAAAAGTGGATTACGTTGGATTTGAAATTCCTGATGCATTTATCGTTGGCTATGGAATAGATTATGCTGAAAAATACAGAAATCTACCATACATAGCAGTTTTAAAAGAAGAGGTTTATGAATAAAAACAGCTCCATTTTGGGAGCTGTTTTGCTGTCTCTATTATTTTTTCATAGAAGGCATATTTCTTCCATAAAAGATTTCTGCCATTTCTTTTTTGAGCTTTTGAATGATCTTTTGTTTTTCTCTGGGAAGCAAATCTTTCTTGTCTACACCAAAAAGATAATTGTTCAAATCAAATTCTCTCAGAAGCATTTTTGTATGAAAAGTGTTTTCCTGGTACACGTTAACATCGATCATTTGGTATCGATTTCTTGTATCCGGAGAGATATAGTTTTGTATTGAATTGATTTTATGGTCAATGAAGAGCTTTTTACCATGAATATCTCTGGTAAAGCCTCTTACACGATAATCAATTGTCATAATGTCAGAATCAAAACTGTGAATAAGATAATTCAATGCTTTAAGAGGAGAGATTTGACCGCAAGTTGATACGTCAATATCAGCACGAAATGTACTGATTCCATCATCTGGATGGCTTTCGGGATAAGTGTGTACTGTAATATGACTTTTGTCCAGATGTGCCACTACCGCTTCTGGAAGAGGTCCCGGAGATTCGTGTTTTGCTGATGCATCCGGAGGAACAACTTGTCCTTCAGAAATCAGCATTGTTACGCTGGCTCCCTGGGGTTCATAATCTTGCTGAGCAATATTTAAAATATTAGCCCCTATAATGTGTGCAACATCCGTAAGAATTTTGGTTAGACGTTCCGCATTATATTGTTCGTCAATATATTTGATATAATTTTTGCGGTCTTCTTCTGTTTTTGCATAACAGATATCGTACATGTTGAAGCTTAGGGTTTTTGTCAAATTGTTGAATCCATAGAGCTTTAACTTTTTGATAGGTCTAATTTCCATTTTTTCTCCTTTCCCTTTACCATATACTACAGTTTTATTCTTATTTTATCTCATCTGCATAATTATAAACATAAAATAACAGTTACTCAATAATTTTTTTATAAATTTTAATACTTTGTTCAAAATGACAATAAATTACATCAAACAACAAAATACATTAATTGTTTGACAAAGAAATAACCATATCATATACTTAGTATGTAGAATACTGCAGAAAGAGGAGTGACTATGGTTATAGTTGAAGTGTGTATAGGAACCGATTGCCATTCAAAAGGAGCTTATGAACTTGTCAGAGCATTAAAATCATTGGTTAAAAAGAATAATCTCAATGATCAAGTTGTGATTAAAGGTACCTTTTGTGTAGGTCATTGTACCAAAGCTGTATCCGTCAAAGTCGATCATGATAGAATTTACTCCGTTGAGCCAGAAAAGGCAGAGGAGTTTTTTAATGAATGTATTAAGGGAAATTTAGAATTATGCAGAATATAATATAGGTTTTATTTTTTTTGGATATGTACATACTAATTACAACTACATATAAGAAAGGAAAATGATAGTGAAAAATAATCCCATCGCTTTAATTACAATGGAAAGCGGTAGCCAAATCAAATTGGAACTGTATCCTGATGTGGCACCGAATACAGTGAATAATTTTATTTCTTTAGCTCGAAAGGGATTTTACGACGGATTAATTTTTCATAGAGTCATTAAAGGATTTATGATTCAAGGTGGCGACCCGCAAGGAAGTGGAATGGGCGGGCCCGGATACAGCATCAAAGGGGAATTTAAAACTAATGGGTTCAATAATACGTTAAAACATACAAGAGGCGTTATTTCCATGGCCAGAGCTCAAAATCCCAATTCAGCCGGTTCTCAATTTTTTATTATGCATGAAGACGCTCCCCATTTAGACGGACAGTATGCTGCATTTGGAAAAACAATAGAAGGTTTTGATACTATTGATGAGATTGCCAGTGTAAAAACAGATTATTTTGACCGACCAATTGTAGAGCAAAGAATTAAAACCATCACGATAGATACTTTTGGAGAAGAATATCCGGAACCTGAAACACTATAAAAAAATCCATCTGCTAATAAGGCAGATGGATTTTTTTATACCCGTTGATGTGCTTCTTTACGAATAAAGCTAAATTTATGAAGAGGTATACGGTAGATTACAATATACAGTACCAAACTCATTAATAATCCATACATTACATCAAGAATAGAATGTTGCTTAATCATCATTGTAGACATAATGATTAAGATTGTGACAATAGCAGAGGCAATTTGAAATTTTTTAATCTTGCCCAATTTCTCATTTTTTCTGAGAGCGATAAATACCCCCATAGTATCTATAACATGTATACTGGGAGCAGAATTGGTCGGATTGTCTATACTATAAATCAAAGTAATCAGCTGTGTGAAGATATTGGTCTTTGTGATCACAGGTCTTAGATTTTGTCCATTGGGGAAAATAATAAATATAATGTAGCAAATGGTCATTCCCCCAAACATAAAAAGGGCAAGCCTGTAAAAATCGTTTTTATTGGTAAAGCCTAAATAAACAAGGGAAGCAGTAATTAATATATACCAAAATACATAAGGTACCACCATGATGGGGACAAAAGGAATATAGCGGTCAATAGGATGGTACATGTAATATTTGGGTACAGTGATTTTATTTAATAATTGGTAACCAAGTAAAATAACTAAATAATAAAGCAGGATCAGAAAATGACGGTTATTGCTTAAAAAGACTTTTACTTTATTCATGGCTTTTTAAGGGACCTCCTTAATAAATGTAAAATATTTGCTCCACACAGTATAAACTATTTATTATAAAAAATCAATATCACTATAAAATATTAAAAACCTCTCAAAATGGAAATAATGATAAAAAAAGGATTCGAGAGGTGAAATAAAGTGAGTAAATATGATAATGCAAAAGCCATGAGAGAACTGCGAAAAAGAAGAAAAATGAAAAAATTATGTACACGATGTGGAAAACCTGTGGAAGGGGAACATGTTCAGTGCAATGCATGCAGAGAATATTGTAAAATGTATGCATTGCTGCATCCAAAAGAAAAAGTCATTATTCGCAGTCTTAAAACATGGGAAGTAAAAAACAAAAAGTTGTATCGATTATTGCTTGAAAGAAAGATGACCATTCCCCAGTTGGCACAAATGGTGGGAGTATCTTCCCGAAGTGTGGACCGATGGGTTTTTGAAGGTTCCATTCCTAAGCTGGAAAATCGGGAAAAGGTCAACGCTTGCCTGAATGCAGAAGTATTTGACGTTGAAGCTTAAAGTTTGACAGAAAGGATATGAAGAGGTTTTAAAATGACTTCTACTCGGTGAATATGGGGTGTTTTTTCCCTTACATATTGAATAACCAGTTGTTCCAGTAAAGCCTTGTCTGGAAGTTCTAACAGACAAGGCTTTAAATATACAATGGCATAGGTTTCTTTACTGGTGGTTATAGTTTTATACGAATCAAACAAATCCATTTCAGAATTCCTTTCTGTATCTTGATGATATTTACGATGAATGGATGATCGTTTATAATAATAATTTATAACAAGTTATGGGAGGAATCGGAATGAATATTTCCATACGAAAAGCAGTAAAAGAAGATATTAAGGCGATTGCAGAAATTTATAATGATGCCATTTCTAACAGTACTGCCACATTTGATCTGGAAGAAAAAACTTTAGAAGACAGAAAACAGTGGTTTAAAGAGCATGATCACAATTACCCCGTTATTGTAGCAGAATACGAAGGAAGTGTTGTAGGGTATGGGTGTCTTTCCAGCTTTCGGCCTAAGCGGGCTTATGACAGTACCGTAGAACATTCTGTTTATATCCATAAAGATTTCAGAGGCAAAGGCATTGGGACTCTAATATTGTCAGAGCTTATTAAACTGGCATCGGATTTAAAATACCATGTTATGATAGCTGTGATCACAGAAGGTAATGAGGACAGTATACGTCTTCATAAGAAATTTAATTTTGAGTATGCAGGATGTTTAAAAGAAGTAGGATATAAATTCAATCAGTGGCAGAGCATACTTTTTTATCAATTACTTCTGTAATATAAAGTATGCGGTTTAATTCTTAGTTTTTGTATTCTGATGAAGCATATAGCGATTAATTTTTTCATCAGGAATAATATTTCTGTAGAAAGTTACCATACAGCCTGCAGTGGTGCGTTCAGCCAGAGGAAGAATACATCTTGTTGTACGATAAAATCTTTGTTCGTCATCTTCTATAATTCTGAACTTTTTGTAAAGTTTTATTGCTGTTCTGGCATTTAATTTTATATATTCTTCTAATGAATCCAGAACATAAGCGCCTTTTTCCACTTTGAATTCTTGTATATATTTATAGGTTCTTTTTACAAAAGTTTCATATTGCTTATGATGATCCAAAAGCCGCACATTGGCATGTTGGGGAATGACCAAGTCCTGCAGGATGTGAAGGGCCGCACCAAAATAGAACATAGCTTTATTCTTTTCGTTAATTTTCCAGAGATGAATGGCGTCATTATAATATTTAACGGATAAATCAAATGCATTTCTTCTTCCGTAGAGTCCTTTTTTGGTATAAGGATTATAAAAATGGCCGATACTTTTGAAATCCTGATCTGCCCAAACGGCTCCTTCGTTGATTGAGTCCAGATATTCGCTAAATAGGCTATATTCTTTAATATAGCCGTCATTTTTTAATATATTCAGTGCAGCAGCATTAATAAATTTATGAACCTGACATTGCGTTTTAATCACAGATTTTTTTAAGGGATTAATTACAGCAAAGGAAATGCGAAGAAAATTACCATATGCAGATTCCAACAGACTCATAGAATCACCCTTATCATTAAAATTACTCTTAGTTTTCTCAAAAAATAAGAATTTATAAGTTGGATCCCTTATTACATAGATTTAAATATTAAACTAAAATGAGCATGTCTGATAAAAATTTTTATAGAAGTGAATAATAAATTATCATTAGGATATAATATAAGTAAAGGTATCACAATTATAAAAAATTTAAAATTATTTTTCGAAATTACATTGACATTCATTCAAATGTGTGATACCTTAAAATAGGCGATATGCCAAATAATAAATAATTGTTTTGGAGGATTTTAAATGAAAAAAGGTACAGTTAAATGGTTTAATGCAGAGAAAGGTTTTGGCTTTATTTCTGTAGAAGGAGAAGATGACGTATTCGTACATTTCTCTGCTATCCAAGGAGACGGTTTTAAAACTTTGGAAGAAGGTCAAGCGGTAGAATTCGAAGTAGTTGAAGGCGCTAGAGGACCTCAGGCAGCGAATGTAGTTAAATTATAATAATAAAGCATTATTATATATTTAAATATATATCGCTACACATAAAATACCACCCGTAAGGGTGGTTTTTTGATGCAAAAAATTCAAAAAAAAGTTATAATTTATCAATTTTTATGATATAATCTAAGCAAATTTTTTATAAAACATTTTAGGAGGATTTCTGATGAATTTATTAAAATATAAAAGTACAAGAGGAGGACAAAGTGATATCTCTTCAGCTTATGCAATTGTACAGGGAATTGCAAAGGATGGAGGATTATTTGTTCCGGAAGCTCTGCCTAAATTGGAATATAGCTTAGAAGAATTAAAAGGAATGTCTTATCAGGAATTGGCTTATTGCATTATGAAGCATTTTCTGACAGATTTTACTGAAGAAGAATTAAGAGGATGTATTGACAAGGCATACGATCAGAAGTTCGATACTTCTAAAATAGCTCCATTAGTGAAAAAAGATGGTGTATTCTTTTTGGAATTATTCCACGGACCGACTTTGGCGTTTAAAGATATGGCGCTGTCTATCCTGCCTCATTTATTGACAACGGCAGCCAAGAAGCTGAATATTGAAAAGGAAATTGTCATTTTAACCGCTACTTCAGGAGATACAGGAAAAGCAGCTCTGGAAGGATTTGCAGATGTAGAGGGGACAAAGATAATCGTATTCTTCCCTCAGGATGGTGTCAGTGAAGTTCAAAAACGCCAAATGACGACTCAGACTGGGGATAATACATATGTCATAGGCATTAAAGGAAATTTTGATGATGCCCAAAATGGCGTAAAAGAAATTTTTGGCGATGCTGAATTTAATAAATACTTAGATGAAAGCAATTATATGCTTTCATCAGCTAATTCGATCAATATAGGCCGTTTGATTCCCCAGGTGGTTTATTATTTCTATGCATATTTTCAAATGGCAGAAAGTAATGATATAACTTTGGGAGAACAGGTCAATGTGGTAGTGCCCACAGGAAACTTCGGTAATATCCTGGCTGCTTACTACGCAAAGCAAATGGGATTGCCTATAGGCAAACTGATTTGTGCTTCCAATGACAACAAGGTATTGTATGACTTCTTTAATACAGGGAAATATGATAAAGACAGAGAATTTATTCTTACGATTTCACCTTCTATGGACATTCTGATTTCCAGCAATTTAGAAAGACTGATTTATCAGATTACCGGTGAAGATGCGAATAAAACAAAAGAATTAATGGAAAGCCTTAAAGCAAAGGGACATTATGAGATAGATGATGCAATGAAGGAAAAATTGGCTGACTTCTACGGAGGTTTTGCAACTCAGGAAGAAACTACCATTCGAATTAAAGAGCTCTTTGAAGGTACAGGGTATCTCATAGACACTCATACAGCAGTAGCTTATTCCGTATATAAAGATTATGTGGATCAGACAAAAGATACGACTAAAACGATTATAGCATCTACTGCGAGTCCTTATAAATTTACAACCAGTGTTATGGGGGCATTGGATAAAAAATATGAAGCTTTTTCGGATTTTGAATTATTAAAAAAGATGAGTGAATTAACCAAAAACAGCATTCCGGAAAATATCAAAGACTTAGACAAACGTCCGATCCTTCATACAACAGTATGCAGTAAAGACGAAATGAAAAAAGTTGTGGCAGAAATTTTAAAATAAAAAATGAACATGGTGCCGGGCACCATGTTCATTTTTTATTTTTCAATGATTTCTTCTAAGGCATCCAGAAGTTTTTGATTTTGCTCTGGAAGTAAGAAGCAGAATCTCATATAACTTGAATCCAGGAAAGGAAAACTGCTGGCATCTCTGATGATCATATGCTTTTCAATCAGTTTTTCGAAAATCATAGAAGAAGTAATATCGTTCCTTAACAGTTTAAAAAGAACAAAATTTGCACAGGGTTTATAGACCTTAATATTTTTCCAATCTTTAAGAGTATTGTAGATCTTGGTTCTTTCAGAATGAATCAGTTTTTTTGTTGCGGAAATATATTCTGAGTCTTCCAGCATAATCCCGGCCCCAAAGGAAGCCAATATATTAATGGTCCAGGGGTTTTTAATTTCATTCATTCGCCTAATCAGTTCAGGATTGCCGCATATGCCATATCCGAAACGTAATCCGGGTGCTGAGAAGAATTTGGATATTCCTCTTAGAATCATCATATTATCATAGGATTTTGATAAAGGTACTGCGGTGATTTCATCCATGTTTTCAACAAACTCGATATAGGTTTCATCAATCATAACATATATGTTTTTTGATGCACAATAATCAAGAATAATACCGAGATCTTTTTGCGATATGTAAGAACCTGTGGGATTATTAGGATTACATATAACCAGCAAATTGATTTCATCGGACAAATGGGTTTTAAGATTCTCGATATCCAGTTGGAAGTTTAATGTTTCTTTTAAAGGATAGTATTCTGCCTGTCCTCCGTTTAGAAATATTTCTCTTTCATATTCAGAATAGGTTGGCCCAATGATTAGAGACTTTTTAGGATGAATGAGTGTAATAAAAAGAGAAATAAGTTCTGTTGAACCGTTTCCTACCAATATGGATTCAAAATCTGCTCCGGTGTATTTGGCAATTTTTTGGCGGAGCTGAGTGTATTTACGGTCTGGATAAGTAGAGATCAAATCCAGGTTTTGTGCCAGTTCTTTTTTTGCCTTAGGCGAAATACCCAAAGGATTTACATTGGAACTAAAGTCCATGAGCTGATTTCTGGAAATCCCGTAGTGTTCTTCTATGGATTCAAGGTCTCCACCATGTTGGTAATGTTTAGATTTTTCCATGATTGTCCCCTCTTCATGAATATATTTTTTATTACATAGGAAATTCTTTGGATTTCTTATGCAATAAAAAGCCCTCAGGGCAGGATGTACCTTTGCGTAAATGAAATTTTATCGATTTTGTCGGTTACGCTTGTGAAAAGAGTTTACTAAGCCAAACTCTTTCTAATATTATACATTAAAATGTATTATAGTAAAGAACAATTGTTTTAATCATGGAAAACTATAATGGATTCGGATATAATAATAAATGGAAGATTAGTTTGAGCCAATCTTGGAGAGTCGGAGGGATTATATTGGAGAACAGTAGGTATAAAGTTATGAAGGAAGATTACATTGAGGCATCTCCAATACTTTCTGTTTCTATACAAGAGATAGAGATAGAGGTTTCGGCTTTTAGTATATATACCGGAGCAATAAAAATCAATAATATTGGGGAAGGACAGCTTAAAGGAAGAATTCTCTCCAAAATGGATTATGCTCAGTTTACTCCAAAGGAATGGCAAAATAATGAGCAGGTGATCCTATACCGCATCGATACACAGGAAATGATGTGGGGAAAGCAATACGAGGATGTTTGGTTGATAGAATCCAATGGAGGAGAACATGAAATCTTTGTACATATTCATATCACAAAACCTCTATTGACTATTGACGAACAGAATGTCATCTCCGACATGAAAGAGTTTTCAAAGTATGCCATGGAACATTGGAATGTTGCAAAGGATGTCTTTTTTTCTCCTTTATTTTCTAATTGGTTATCCCAGAATAATGATTTAGAATCTCAACGGATTTATCAACAGCTTTCAATGACGCCTCATACAGACTGGGCTCTGGAATATTTTCTGAGACTGTCAGGATATAAGCAAAAGCCTAACTTATCGGTTCAGGACCAAATAAGAAAAGTAGAGATTTATCCTACGGGAGAAAAATTTATTGAAAAAGGTATAGTCATCCATAAAAGTGGATGGGGCTTAATGGACATTCAATTAGAAACCAATGTAAAATGGATTCGTTTTTCTAAATCTCATTATACCCATGAAGATTTCAGAAAAGACAAATTGATTATCAATTATGAAATTATACCGGATAAAATAATACATAAGAAGGATTTTGGATATATTTATATTATTTATGAAGATACAAAAATAGAGTATGAGGTTCGGGTAGTTAAAAAAGATGTTTTCAACATTATCCTGCCCAGGGATACTTTTAATAAAGAAGATAAAGGATTGTTGATCATTGAGAATAAAACTGGCCATGATGCCATGATCCAAATTACTCCCCATGAACCCTGGATACAATTCGAATCAAAAAAATACCTGATTGCTAAAAGAGCAGAAATTCCTTTCAGGGTTCGGCTAACAGGCTGGGATAAACTGGCGATGGGGAAAAGACCTTATTATGAAACCATGGTCCATATCGGGGCTCAGGCTAAATCATACAAATATGAAGAAGATGTTTTGGTAAAAATCAATGCCTTTAACCTGGAAGTTTTGATCGATCAAGAAGAAAAGTCAGAAACCGAAAAAAAGGACGAAACATTTTCCGGCAACAACCTTGCCACTGCCATGACTTATTGGATTGAAGGTCAGATCAAAGATGGGGCGAGCACTGATTATTATCTTAAAGCGCTTAATTTATTAAATGCAATATATATCGAGAATCCTGCTGATTTAAAAATAGGTCTGTTAATTATTGAATTGAATCTTCGTCTAGAAAATTATGATGAAGCATATGGCTTATTAAAGAATTACTTAAAGTTAAAGAAATACTTTAAGTCTGCAGATCAAACGATTTTAGGAATTATTTATTATTTTAAGGCATTATTGGATTATTATCGCGGAAAGCATATGTCTATACAAAAGTCTATCAAAATTTTTGATGAGTGCTTAAAAGAGCAAAAGACCGGCGTATTATACTATTTAAAAGCCAAGTTGGAAAAAGAATTATTTAACGAAGATTATAATGAAATCAAATATTATTATGAGGCCTATACCCATGGATTTAGAAGTCCGTTATTGTATTTGGATGTATTTCGGTTGTTTTGTTCCAATTACAGCAGCTTTTATAATATGAAGGATATGGTCAGGAATACTTTTATCTGGGCAATAAGATATCAATTGATTGACGATAACAGCATAAGGGTATTTGCCGGCTGGATGCTCCAGAATCAGGCTGATTTTAGAATACCTAAGTCTTCTATTGAGCAGATTCATTACAAGCTGGATACTGATGAGACTTTAAGTTTACTGTGTAATACATATATGAATGAAGATCAAAAAGATCCACATGTTCTTGAGATTTATGAAAAGGCAATAGAAAGAAGAATTTATGTTAAAGGAATCTACCAGGCTTATTTAAAAACGGCATACGCCCTTGATATCCGGGATATTCCTTTATCCATTCTTCAAAACGCATTGCTTAAAGAAACCTTTGATGAACCATTAACAGCTTATATTTATTCTCTTCTTTGTACCAATAGTCAATATAAGATGCTTTTGCAGATGCATTATAATAAAATCCTTCTATTTGGAGAAAATTCCCTTAGGAACAACAGAAAGGGAAGATACTATATAGATATTTATTTAAAAATGCTCGAGAGAAATCCTACGAATCATTTGCTTAAAAAAGTTGTTTTAGAGCATCTGTTTTTGTATGAAATCCACGTGAAATGTCCACAGGTGAAATATCTTTGGATCATGGAAAAAGAAAAAGCCAATATGGCTACCTATATAGTCAACAGAGATATTTTATATGTAGAAGCAGCTTCTTCTGATGTTAATAGCTTAACGATTCTTTGTGTCGGCCAAAGACAAAAGAGTTTTTACTCAAAAGACTGTATTGAGATCAAAAAACTCATTCACGACGTACCTTTTGAATTATTATTGGAATATTACGAAGAAGGTCATAAATCGATAGATTTATTGATTGCACTTACTGACTATTTTATAGCCCAGATAGAAGAAAACAAAGAAATATCTTCATTTCATAAGGCAGAGCAAATTATTACGGAGTGTTTGGAAAACAGTGCTTTATCGGATGATTTCAGAAGAAAAACTTCGGCAGCTTTAGGCAGTTTGCTTGCCCGAAGCAATCATTCGGAAAAAGCGGCACCGTATTTCAAGCTGCTAAATCCGGCCCATTTACCTCCTGCTCAAATAGAAGAAGGAGTAAATGCCTTACTTGAGAAAGATGAAACGCATTTAGCAGTTCAGTGGGCAAAAAAATATAATGAAATCAATGAAAGCACGAAGATTAAACTGGTTAAGAAATCTATTGAACAGGGAATCCAGCATGCTATTATCCTCAATGCAAGTTATGAATTACTCATAGAAGGACAATACGACAAAACTATAGAAGTATATCTTCTGAATCATTACGAGGGAAAACTAAAGGATTGGATTGCATTAAGAGAGGCATTGATTTTATCAGATCAACCGACGGTTGATTTAGATAAAAAAATACTGGAAAAGGGTATCTGGATCAGGGGATTAAGCCAAGATTTAGAAAGAGTGTTTTTATCATTATTTGAAAAAGAAAAGACATCGCCAATGATTCATGAATTTATAGATTATTGCAGTTATGAGATTTTGGTTAACAATAAAGCAGTTTCTAAGGATACTTTGAAAATATTTGAGGAGGTATTTTCAGATACAAAGGATATGGTCCTGGGTTCAGCCATGCTGCATGTTTATCCGAAGTTTCAGATGTATACGAATGATAAAATCATACGCCCTATTTTTGAATGGATGAAGGAAAAACAATTTATTTTCCCGATTGTTAAAGAAAATAAAGACAAATTTCCGTATTTTTCGTATATAGAACAGAATATTCCCTTTATTCACCGCACAAAAGGGGGAAGAGAAGTGACTTTCTGCTATAAGATTCAGGGATTCCCCTTAAACCGTAAAAAGATGTACCCCGTGGCTTTTAATTTATATGCCGTTTGTGTATCTTTATTCTATCATGAAGATATGGAATATTATATTGAAGAGCTGGATGAAGAAGGGAATTGTGTTTTGTCGGAAGTATATTCCTATCATTATGATGTGAAAGCTTTAAATGATGATGTCAAAGAAGTATATTGTCAGTTGAATAATGCCATCATTTACAGTGAAAACATGGAAATGGAAAAAGCAGAAATGATTTTGGAAAACCTGATTTATGAAAATCAAAGAAATCATACGGGCTATTTATTATAGCTCAGTGAATATAAAGGAGGAGCTTTTTATGGGAACATTAGGATTAGATGTGGAAAGAGGCCTGTTTTTAGGGATTGATTTTGGAACAACCAACTCAGTTGTCAGTGTATATGATTTTAAAGAAGGTCAGGCTCAAACCATTCCGATTGATGGAAGCAATATTTTCCCGACCGCCATTCAATTTGAAACCGATCCGGACGATCCTGACAAATTGTCCAGGATTTTTGGAATTCAGGCGAAGGAAGCTGCAATCATATATCCTCAAAGTACTGTGTTGTCTGTGAAACGTTTGTTGGGCAGTGATGAAAAAATTAAAATTACAGTGGATGATAAAGAATATGAATTTACTCCGGAACAGATAGCCGGAGAGATCTTGGGCTACTTAAAGCAGAAAGCAGATGAGTACGCTCAGGAAGAACTCAATATAGCCGGAGAATTTTCAGGCTGTGTGATTACCGTACCTGCCAATTCTACGGACAAACAAAAGAAGATGACCAAAGAAGCGGCAAAACTGGCTGGCTTTGATGAAGACAATATCTATCTCAGACTGGAACCTGCCGCTGCAGCCATTTCCTATGCTGTAAACGAAAGAAAAGATAAAAAGGTATTGGTATATGACTTTGGCGGAGGTACCTTTGACGCCTGCGTACTGGATATAAAGATGACAGAGGCAGATGAGCCTACGATTTCTATCTTAAGCACCTATGGAGATAATTATCTGGGTGGTAACGATATAGACAAAATCATCATGGATATGATTTATGAAGAATTTAAGAAAATGACCAATGAAGAAATTGATTTGTTTGATTTAAATGCTGATGATGGTGTTTCAAAAAGGCAAAAGACTACGGCATTAGTGCGTCTGGCTCAGGTAGCAAATCAGGCCAAGGAGAGACTTTCTTCTGCCAAATCAACTAAGGTGGTATTGGCTCCATTCATTCAGGAACCAAAAATCATCAATATTAATATGGAAATCACGAGAGAAGCCTTTTTAAATCATAAAAGAGTCAATCGTCTGGGTGATCCCGATGAACTGTTTGAAAAAATGGAGGGGAAATCCGTAGAAGATTTGATTAACAGAACCATTGAATGCATCGATGAATGTCTGAAATCTGCTTCACTGAAATCTGAAGATATTGATGAGATTTTTTTAGTGGGAGGTTCATCTTCTATTCCGAGAATCAGGGAAAAAATCAAAGAGAAGTTTAATAAAGAACCTTTCAAATCCCGCATAAGTCCTGCATTAAGTATTTCTCAGGGAGCAGCTTATTATTGCAATATGATTATGATGCCTACGGTAAAAGGGCCGGTTGTTCATGAAAAGACCATTCACCCCTTAGGTCTTGAAATAGCAGGAAGAAGATTTATGGAAATTGTAAAAAGCGGTATGGATATACCAAAAGAAGGCCTTACGGTGGAAGCAGAGGAGCTTCTTATGACGAATTTTGACAATGTAACCAGCATGGCAATTGTTGTATATGAAAACACAAAACCCTCCGGAGACGAAAAGAAGACCTGTTATGTAACAGAAGAGGGAATGAAACGCCTGGCAGGCACCAGCTTAAGAGGTATTCCTCCTAGACCAAGGGGAGAAGAGAAAGTCAAGGTAATCTTTCATGTTGGACAGGATAACATGCTTAAGGTGATGGCTAAAAGTATGAGTACAAGTGGGGTAGAAACAGAACTTTCTGTGGATGATTTGTACTAGTCATTCGGCACAATGGATATGGGCGAAATAAAGGAGGATCAATATGATAAAGGATTACCCCCCTCTTTTACAAAAAAGCAGCGAATTAGTCGAAGCCTGGAGAAAAACCCTTCAGGCTTTTGATCAATTTAGTAAGCAAAGTGTAAAAGGTTGTTTTTTTCATATGAAAATGAAGGTGATGTTAAAAATTCTTCATCACCTGAGTGAAGAAAATAAACTGTCGATATACGATGAGAAAATCTTCGAGTATTTCGACCATTTAATGAATCATTATCAAAAAACCATTCAGTTATTCCAGGATAACGAACAGGAGATTAAAACAGGAAAGGCAAAGGAGATTTTAAGCGGCATCTGTACTGTCCTTTCTTCTCAGTTGAAGCAATTTAGAGAGAATCAGATGGTAGAACAGGGAATCAGTGATCCTAAGGCCAGTGTAAACCCAATTAAAGCAGAAAAAGAAAAATTTCTAATGGATGAAAAGATCAATATTTTAAATCAACTGGATGATCTTGAGGACCAATGGACAAAGGAAGAAATGGAGAAAACCCTGCTTAGTCTCAGAAAACATCTGATAGATTTAGCAAAGGATGATACCCAGCAAGTTCAATGCGTTAAAGAAATATACGAAGGATTAATTCAAAACTTAAAAGGGCCTTTGTATAAATGTTATGCTAAAAAGTCCAAAAAAGGGATCGAGAAATTAAATGATTTCCATTTAAGAAAAGCTGCTAACTTCTATTATGAGTCCATAAAACAAGAAAAAGAAAATGTCGAAGCTATTATAAAAATTCAAGTCAATGCTCTGGAAGAAGAAATGAAGAATGAAGCTTATGAAGACAGAGAACAGCAAATCATACAGGAAATACTGCATACCATAAGAGAAGCTTATCAGCATTTGGGGAAAGAAATAGAAGAATTGGAGCAGTTTTTTAAAGAAGCAGAAAAGCAGCCCAATAAGATCCATATATCCAGTCCGGAAGAATTTGAAACCTATCTTAAGGTTCAGGGAATGGATGCTTACGTCAATGACCTGAATGTAAAAAGTAAACTAAACTATAAAGACAGAGAAATCGTCGAGTTTAATGAAAACTATAATGCTTTTAATCAAATATGGAATGAATTTAAGAAAGAGCTTTTCAATCATTATAATGACAAAATAAATCAAGATAATTTACTGAGAAGAATTGATCTTAAGCTTCAAAACAACATGGAATTAAGCCAAAAGATTATACAGTCTTTTTCAGATTTCTACGAAAAAACCAAAAAAGGAGCAGGAGAAATCGTAGAAACAGAGTATACTCCCATTATAGAAGGTATTGGAGAAACGATCCATATCAAAATAGAAAGTCTTAAAGAAAGTTTAGAGCTTTTCTCTGAGATAAAAAATGAAATGCTTCAACGGGCCAGTGAGGAATTTAAAGAGTTTATCTCAGAAAAAGACTTTGAGAAAATTACGGAAGATCTGTTTGAAAAGTTCATGATTGAGTCCATGAATGAGTTTCCTCTGGAAGAATCTGATTTTACTAAAAAGCAACTGGCTTTTCTGGATGGTAAAGAAGAAGAGGGTATGGCGTTTTTATCGGATAGATTGCTTCGCAGGCAAGAAAAGATCGAGCAGGAAGCAGATAAAAAAATTATTAAATTTTTAAGAGAGCATTTGCTGTTTGAAATGAGCACTTATGAAGAGATCATCAACTATTCTGTTTCGAAGCTCAGAGAAAGCCAGGAAGATTTTATCATTACCTATGTAAAAGAGATTGATGCGCTTACTCATTCCATTGAAGAAATTTTAAAAGCATATAAAATTGAATTTATTCATCCAAATCCTCATGAAAAGTTTAATGGAAAAGAACATGAAGTACTCATGGCAGAGGTAAGAGAAGGGTTCCAAAAAGGTGAAATTATCAAAACCATGAATAAAGGATATATGTTAGACGGCCAAATCATATTAAAGGCGAATGTGATAGCAGGCAAATAGCGAGGATGGCGTATAAATGAGCTGGAAAATATTTAAAAAGCAAATAGCGTCTGTGGAATTTAATGATGAAACCAAATTTATCTTGGGCATCGATATAGGTACGAAATCTACCAAGGTTGCTATTTGGAATGTTAATAGAAAACAAGCAGAATTAATCGATATGAGTGGAGGCTACGGAAATCCTTCCATCCCGACGGTCATGCAGTATATACCAGAAAACAGAGAATGGGTTTTTGGAGAGTATGCTCTTTTGAATAAGGGATATTTTGAAGACATTACCATACACAACATACTTTCCAGGCTGGGAACTAAGGAACTTATCGATATTAGCGGAAAACCTATGAATATTCCCAGTTTGTTAAGCAGATATATTAAAGAAGTTATAGAAATGTGCAAAAATATTAACCCCAATGGAGAAGTCGTTGGGGTAGTTGCTGCGGTGCCGGATTACTTCTCTGAAGGGGCTAAAGAAGAACTGACAAGAGCTTTTTCCATGGCAGGGTTGGATAAAGCTTTAATAACCCTTATGAGTTACAGAGAATGTATATTAAGATATCTGAATTTTGAAGAGCCATTAAACCAAGAAGAGAATATATTATTTATTGATTATGGAGGCCAGCAGATTAGAGGGGGATTAATTCAAATTAATCCTAAAGATGAAGTGAATGTTGAAGCTGAAAGTTTATCATTTATGTTTGATTCTTCCCTGGGCGGGAAGAGGATTGATCAAATACTTAAAGAAATATTTATCAAATTCTACTGTAATGAAGTGGGGATTTCAAAGACTCAGTTAACAGAAGATATTCTGCATCAGATCGAAGTATTTGCTTATCAAAACAAGAGTCTCTTATTCCAAAATTATTATAAAAGGAAGCCGACAAAACTATACTTTAATTTCGCCTATCCGGCTTTTCAGAAGACAGTTTCCGTTGAAGATTTGGACCAATGGATCGAACCGTTTGCAGAGAATATTAAAGATTTTATTTCGTCCCTTTTGAATAAAACCATTTATGGCTCGATTGGAAAAGAGAAAGTTCAAAAAGTGATTGCTGTTGGCGGCGGTTTTGAAATGAACTGGATGAAAGAGCTATTAGAAAATGAATTCACAGGGATACCCATTATATGTCCCAAGGAATCTGAAGGAACTGTTGCTTTGGGAGCATGTATCGGTGCTGCTTCTTACTTAGGGATTTTACCTGAACAAATGATTGACTTATCGGATCGCCATCAATTAACTTCAGACATAGGGATCAAAGGCATCTATGAAAAAGAACTTAGGTTTATACCTTTGATTGAAAGAAATACATTTTGGTGGCAGAAATCTAAGCCCAGGATTTTTATACTAGATTTAGAAGGACGCAATACTTTAGATATTCCCATATATAAACGAAATGAACAGGGAGAGATTATCCCTATTCATACGATACAGCTTAAAAATCTGCCCGAAAGGCCCTCCCGGACAATACGCTTGAAATTTTCAATGGAGTTCAGACAATACGATCAGATTGAGACAGAGATCAGAGACTGTGGCTTTGGAGAATTGTTCCCAGCCTCAGACTTTGCTCAAAAATTTATTATCGGGTTATAATAACATTTTCATTTCTAAGACCAATGAATAAGCAGAGCGAAAGTTTTGTCTGCACATAAGGAGTGAAACTATGAATTGGGAAGAATATAAAAAGCAGATAGAAGAAAAAGGAGATGTCCCTGAAGAGTGGTATATTCTCGGGATCGACTTAGGCACTACAAATTCTGTTATCAGTTATTGGGACAATACCAATAAAAAGCCGGAACCAATAGACATCAGCAATGGATTTGGAAAGATTCCTCTGCCTTCTGTCGTTCAGTACAGGGGAGATGAAGGTGGAGAAGAAGAATGGGTTATAGGAGAAGAAGCCTACAGATCCATGAAAATATATCCGGAAACAACCATCCGCTCCATTAAAAGAAAAATGGGAACCAATGAAAAGATTAAAATAGCAGACAAGGAATATCTGCCGGAAGAAATCTCAGCAATGATTTTGAAGGCATTGGTTAATCACTGCCAAAGCATGAATCCAAATGCAGAGATTGCCGGCTGTGTGGTTTCTGTTCCTTATGATTTTGACGATGCAGCGAAAAAAGCTACTATGAAAGCCTGTGAACTGGCAGGCTTGAAGGATAAATTAATTTGTCTGATTGAAGAACCAAAAGCAGCGGCTTTGGCATATAATTTCCGCCATCAGCTTTCTAAAGATGAAAAAATCATGGTATTTGATTTTGGTGGAGGAACTTTAGATATTACTTTATTCCATGTGGTGGAAAAAGATGATTACCATATCAAGCTCCAAGTGATCAGCGAAGGCGGAGAAGCTTATCATGGTGGAGACAATATTGACGAAATCATTTTAGAACAATGTTATAAATATATTGAGGAAAAAACCGGACAAAAGAGAGAGGAAATGACAGTAGAAAATCAGGCGGAACTGGTTATGCGTGCCAGAGAAACGAAAGAAAGACTCTCAGGAGTAAAGAGTTTCAGAATCCCTTTTACTTTCTGTATACCTCCTTTTGTTGAGCAGATTACGAGGGATGAGTTTGAAAACCTTATTCATGATTTTATAGAAAAGACAAGAAAATTAGTCCTGAAGGCATTACGGGAAGCTTATATCGGAGCCCTTCTTCCAGACGATATCGACAGAGTGCTTCTTGAAGGTGGTTCATCCAGTATGCCTTGGGTTAAAGATATGCTCATTGGAATCTTTAATGATGAAAATAAGATTTATACTTCTGAACGTCCGGCACTGGACATCTCCCTTGGCGCAACCTATTACGCTGCTATGAAAATGGGCTTACTTACGCATCCTGATTTACAGGCTGAAAAAGTTGATGTGGAATTTGAAGTGACAGTTCCCCATGATATTGGCTTGGAAGTAGACCATGGCAGCAGGAAATCTTTCTTTACAATGATCAAAAGAGGGACGCCATATTCCCTGGCGAAAAAAAGTCATATCTTTACCTTGACCGGGAAAACGCCGGAAGATATGACAACCCTGGAGCTTAAAATATTAGAGAGAATTGATAAAGAAGATACCATAGAAAACTGTAAATTAATCGGCGAAGTACAAATACAAGGATTGCCCGAGCGTCCTTCCGGCAAAACCAAGCTTCAGGTGACGCTGTCTGTTGAAGAAGAAGGAGGCCTTGTAAAAGGCGTAGTAGAAGATTTAGGCTTTGGCGATCTTTATGCTCCCAGTGGCTTTAAACAGAGCTTTGACCCAAGCCGGTTTAAAAAGACAGTATTGGAGGGATAACAAATGAGTTATTTAGGAATAGACTTGGGAACCACTAACTCAGTGGCAGTGATTTACAAAGATAAAACCGATGAAATGGAAGTTGTAAAGATTGACGGCGTAGACGAAATCCTGCCTTCCGTAGTTCATTATGGAGAAGATGGGGTGATCGTTGGCAGCGAAGCAAAGTCAGGGGCGATCATATACCCTGAAACCACTGTGATTTCTGTTAAGAGATTCATGGGCCAGACGGAAAAAATCAAAGTAGGGGATATGGAAAAATCTCCGGAAGAAATCAGCAGTGAGATCCTGAAAAAATTAAAAAGAGCTGCAGAAAGCCAAAGTGGAGAAATTTTTGATGAAGTGGTGATCACCCATCCGGCATATTTTAACGACAGACAAATTTTCGCAACGAAGAAAGCCGGAGAACTAGCTGGATTTAAAAATGTGCATCTTTTATCAGAACCATTGGCTGCAGCAATTGAATATGGTTACAGACAAGGCTATGCCCAAACACTTCTGGTATACGACTTAGGAGGCGGAACCTTTGATGCCTGCGTGTTAAAGGTATCCCAGGATGAAGACGGACAGGAAATCTTCCAGGAACTATCCGATGTAGGGGATATGAATCTTGGAGGAGACGACTTTGACAGCGAATTGATTAGATTAATGAAGGAACATTTTTTCAAAGAAACGGGGATTGATTTAGATAGTCTGGAAACTGCAGAAAGAAAAAGAGTCCTTCAAAAATTAAAACAGGAAGCCGAACAGGCCAAGAAAAAGCTTTCAGGTACCAATAAAGTAGCCATAAGAATCCATCCGTTGCTTATTCATAAGGGTGTTCCTAAGAATTTAGTGATGGAATTGACCAGAGAACAGTTTGAAGCATTGATTAGAAAATATATAGACAGAAGCCGTGAGATTATAGAAGAAGCCTTAAAACGCGCAGGAAAAGAGCCAGATGAAATTTCAAAGGTGATTTTAGTAGGGGGTTCAACCCTGATCCCTATGGTAAAACGCATGGTGGCAGGATATATTAAAGAACCTTATCGTGCCACAGACCCTGCGAAAAGTGTGGCAATGGGAGCGGCGATTTATAACTATTTGATTCATCTTCCCAACAGCAATGTAAAAGTAGGACAAATTACAAGACAGATTTTTGGTACGGAAGCAGTGGTTAACTTAAGTACGATGGAGAAAAGACTGATCCCTATTATACCTATGGGAAGTCCGATCCCAGTAAAGATTTCAGATAACAATTTTGCCAGCATGTCCGGCGCATCTTCCGTACAGGTAGATGTTTATCAGTGGGAACAAGGCCATGAAGAAGAAAAGAAGTATATAGGCAGTGTTATGTTGTCAGGTCTTAGCGGAACGACACAGCTTGAAATCACTTATGCCATAGATGAGAATAACTTATTTGAAGTTTTTGTAAAGGATTTGTCCACAGGAAAGACAGAAAGAGCAGAATTTGACAGAGACAAAGTCATGCCGCCGCCAAAGAAAGAAGAAAAGAAATCCGCAGAAAATATGAATATTGTATTTATCATCGACACCACAGGAAGTATGGATACCTATATTAATGGTGTAAAAGACAGAGCCATAGAATTCTCAAATATATTAAGAAGTAAGGGAATAGGCTTCCAGCTGGGACTTATCGGTTTTGGAGATTTAAGAGAAAAAGAAAAACCCAGTGTCTATAATTTTACAAACGATGTGGAAAAATTCCAAAAGCAAGTTAAGAATATTCCCAGAACCTATGGTGGAGATATCCCTGAATCATCTCTGGAAGCAATCGAAACAGGAATTGAACTTCTAAAAACCTCCAGAGTGGATAAAGCAGGAGGCAAAAACATCTTTATCCTTATTACGGATGCACCGCCCCATGTGCCTACAGAAGGAGGAAAATATGTTCCTGAAATTGCGGCGATGCTTAGGGAAAACAATATTACAACTTATGTGGTAGCAAGAAAAGATAAAGCCAGCATTGAAAGTTATGACCCATTAACACGACCAGATGGAAAATATTATGACTTACAAGAAAAGTTTACGGATATATTGGACAATATTGCAATGAGTATTGCCGAATTGGTTCGACTATAAGAAGGTGAACATCTATGTCCTCATTGATCTTAAGTGTCTCTCCTGAAAAAGTGGAGAGACCCTACTATTTTTATATGACCAAAATCAAAGTATACTCCTTGGAAGAGCTGTATTACCACTGCTATCATTATTGGAAGCAATCCATTGATGATTTTCTTATGGGAAAGCTTGAAGATTGGATCAAAAATGAATTAGGTCTTGATTCTGTAAGCGGACAAATTGCCAAAATTAAAGATGAATATCCTGCTATTACAGACCAATATATTAAGTTTCTTGGACTCATAGATTATTTTTATGAATCGGAATTAGATCTTTTAAGAAAAGAAATCTTTAAGTGGGAAAACAAAGCAGAATGGGAAAAATGCAAAGAAAAAGCAGATTATTTCATGGGGCAGAATAAGCCAGAAGAGGCAATTAAATGGTATAAGAAAGCCATTGTGTTTGAAGAGAACGGGAAGCTCTATAATAACATGGGAGTTGCCTGTATGCATATGGGATGGTATGAAGATGCCACCTATTTCCTTAGTAAAGCCAATGCAATGGAACCTGACAATGTTTCCATTCTCTTAAACCTTACAGAAGTATATATGCTTAAAGATAATTATGAGCAAAGTGCAAAATACTTAAGTCAAGCAGCAAAATTAGAAAATTCCCAAAAGATCTGGTATTATTATGGAGAATTGTATAGAAATCAAGGAAATGAGAAAGAAGCGATAGAATTTTATAAAAGAGCCATAGAAAAAGGAGATTCGTTTGACAGTTTCCTTCGTTTAGCGAGCATTTATATCAAAAGACGAGAATTTGAAACTGCCGAGGACTATCTGGAACAAATCAAAAGCAACTTTAGAAATGAAGTCTATTGGTTTCAGTATGCCAAGCTCTATGAAGCATGGAATAAGGATGATTTAGCCATAGACTGTGTCCAAAAGAGCATTGAAAAGAATAATAAATATATCCCATCTTGGGTTGCTTTGGCAAGGCTCTATCGAAAGAAACGCAAACTGGATGAAGCGATTTCTGCAATAGATGAAGCCCTTAAAATCAATGAAGAAGACGAAGAAGCAAAACTTGAAAGAGCAAGAATCCTAAAGGAAAAAGGAAAGAAAGAAGAATATCAGTTCTCTATTAAAGAACTTATTAAAAAATGGGTGCACAGATATCGCCAAAATTCTGTTTAAGAAAAATTTTCTTCTATCGATTGTAAAACCTTGTTTTTAGTTTTCATTCTAAATTTATAAAATCGGGGTATGCTAAAAATGAGGTGATCATATGAGTCAAATGAATAAAGAAGATTTAAGAAAAAAACTAACCGATATTCAGTATAAGGTAACACAGGAAAACGGCACAGAACCTCCTTTTCAAAATGAATATTATGATAAGTTTGAAGAAGGTATTTATGTGGATGTCATCACTGGAACTCCTCTTTTCTCCTCCAAAGATAAATTTGATGCAGGATGTGGCTGGCCATCCTTTACACAGCCCATAGACAGTACCAAAATAAAGCAAAGACAAGATTTCAGCCACAACATGATCAGAACAGAAGTAAGAAGCAAGGATTCCGAGGCCCATCTGGGACATGTATTTAACGATGGCCCATTAGACCGCGGAGGACTAAGATACTGCATCAATTCTGCTGCTCTGAGATTTATTCCAAAGGATAAGATGGAAGAAGAGGGGTATGGAGAGTATCTGGACAGAGTATAATTTATCAAAAATGAAATAAGAAGATTTAAAAATAACCGTTGTGATATGAATTAAAAATCTAATATCATAACGGTTATTTTTGTTACAACATCAAAATTAACCATTAAATTGATTTTTTGGGAACAAAATCACTTATTTAAGTCTCTATATACTGAAGACAAAAAATAGGGGGAATGTATCAATGAAAAAAATATTTTCAGCACTACTTTTAATATTTTTAGCAGCAATATTAACACCTCAGCACCTTTATGCTCAGGAAAATAAGGCTAATCTTCTTGGAGAAAAATCTCTGACAGAAGGTTATACCATAAGTCGGAACAGTACCAATATGATTATTAACCGTGTTACATCTGATTTGCTGCAATTAACGTCTGCTTCTTTAATGGATCTGGGGGATCAAAGGTTAAGAGTTTATGGGGAGGCCTATACTTTTGATATTGTGGATGAAATCAGGATAGAATTAAGGCTTCAAAGATGGACAGGGTCTTCTTGGGATACCATAAAAACATGGAAAACCACTCAATACGATGATGATTCGGCAGATTTAAGCATTGTATATTATGGTGCTAATAAGGGTGATAAATATAGGGTAATAGGTTACTACACTGTATATGATAATGGCAAAAAAGAAACTGATCAGAGAACTACAGAATATATAGTAGTAAAATAACCAGCCCTGAAAATATGAGGATTTCATTCATTAAGAATTGTTTTATATAAAATATGGCAGAATCCACGATGAACTACATTTTATAAAAAATCAAAAAATCTTTCTTTTTGCTTAGCTTGGAATAGAGGAGGAAGTCCATTTTGAAAATCAAATCGAAAATAGTGATTACTTCAACGATTATTTTATGTATTCTTTTAGGCGGGATTTATTATTTTAATGTCAAAATGAATAGTTTATCAACCTATGCTATTGATGAGTATACAAATCTTATTCAAAATATTGACAATAATTTTACTTTCTCTAATTACGAAGAACTTATGAATAATCGATCTCACATGCTGGCATTGCCACTATATTGTGAAGACATCAGCCCAGAAAATGGTTTCATAGGTCGCCAAAAACTATTTGTGTTTAAAAGCAGAACATCAGGTACAGTAATCATGCTGCAAATAACTTATACCGGATCAGATGTGGATGTATGGAGCTCCAGTTTTAGTTATTCTCCAGATCTATTTAATGCTTCAGATAGTGTATATGGTAATTTTTTCAATGAAAAGATTCCGGAAGTCCAACTCGCAAGTAACTCTTTTAACTACAAAGGGTGCTCTTTCAATCTTTTATGCTTGTCAGATGACAGTGAAAAAGACCTGGCTGCTTCCGAACTTATGGCTTTTTCGAATGAGCTTATAAAGTTTATAACTAAGTAATTTATAAACTATTAATTATATGTATAATTTTGATCCAAGGTTACATTTGATAAGCATTGAATATTATTTCAAATGTATGAGCACCCAAAGAGTTACTATGAAGCCTGGCATATGTTTTTATGTGCTGGGCTTTTAAACGATCATTTTAAGGGGATGATGCAGCGATACCATCATTCTTTAGTTGCTATTATGTTTCTTGCTAGGGAAGAGATTGCTTTGTCAAAACATAAAGTTTATTACTGAGTTGATTTGATTGAAAATGCAATTTTTAGTGCTTCTTCTTTGTTATTTCCTCGTAAAGTATACTCGATATCATATATGTTCCACAGGATTAATATTTGATTATTTTTATATTCAATTACGGTGTACTCAAATCCATTATGATTCACTGTTTCAACTTTTGCGGATTCCTGATTTACACCTATATTTTTTGAATATTCTTCTTTAATAGGTGTTTCCACTAACTCAAAAGCGGAATGGTCGATATTACTATAGATGATCTTAGCAGACAAGGTTTCATTACCTAGCTGCTCTAATTCTACTTCTTTAAACTCAAAGCCTGAGGGTAAGTAAGTAGGGAATGCCAATTGAAAGGAGCATTGCTCTTCTGCTGTATTCATATCTAAACTTACTGTTGAAGGCACTTCATCATGTATAGAAATTCGGGATTTTTCTCTGCTATTTCTTATTGAATCTATATTGATCTCAATTTTTCCACCAGTCATTTTTGAAATGATCTTTAAAAGACTTATGTATGAAGCATTTATTTCCTTTGACTTCCAATGTGAAAAGAGTGATAGTGTTATTAAGGCGATTATTAAACTGCTGACTTTTTTATAGTTATATTCCTTAATTCTATTTTTATTTGGACTATTCAGGCCTTTCTCAATACGGTCCCAAATCTGTTGTCCGTCAGGTATTTCGATCTCATTTATTTCTTCAGAAATGACCTCCTCAATAAGTTTATCCAATGGATCCTTTGACACTATAATCACCCACTTTTCCTAGATCTTCGATTATGTTTTCTTTTAATTTTAACTTTGCTCTGGAGATTCTTGATTTAACAGTACCAATACTAATATCAAGGAGATCCGCAATTTCTTGATAACTTAATTGCTCAAAATAAAAAAGATATAGGACTTCTTTATATTGAGGATTTAAATGATGTATTTGTTCCCGAATATACTCTTTTAGTTCATCTTGTGCTAAGTGATCCTCTAATGGTATATGGTCTAATACCTCTAAAGCAAAAGGAATTACTTTTTCGGTTTCATCCATTAATAGTTCACGCTTCTTATTTTGAAATTTTCTTTTAGCGAGATTAATTGCAATAGTACATATCCATTGCTTAAATTTATCTTTATCCTTTAATGTCTCAATATTTTTAAAGGCTATGATAAATGCCTCCTGAACTATTTCCTCTGCATCGAATGGATCTCTTGAAATATAATAAGCAGCCCTATAAACATCTTTATAATAAGTATTGAATAATATGTGATAAAATTCTTTATCATTTGATTTTTTGCAGGAAAATAATTTCATATGATTATCACACCTTTATTTAAGGAATAAAAAACCAAATAAGTTATATATCTATAATTATATCAATATAAATAATATTTTCAAATATTTTGAACACGATATGGAAATTCAGATATCCATTTGCATTTATGGAAGCTATCCACAACAAGATTTTGCTAAAAAAATCCCGCCAGTTTAACTGGTGGGATTTATATTTGTCCGATAAACAACTGTACTGCAAATGAAACCACAACAACCAACAGAGAAATAATGAATCCGTGTACCATTGGTTTAAATCCGGATTTCGCCAATTTACTAAAGTTTGTCCTAAGACCTATTGCCCCCAAAGACATAACCATCATAAATTTACTTAATGAAGAAATGGAACGACTAACATCCTGAGGGATCAATCCTAAACTCTTAATTCCGACAACGACAAGAAACATAAGAATGAACCAGGGGAAAATTTTCTTGAGGTTTATTTTTTTATCAGAATAATTTGTCGTATTTACATCATCAAGGAGACTTTTTATATTGCTTTTTATTGTTAGTCTTTCATTGATATAGGAAAAGATCAAAACGGTAGGAATGATGGACAAAGTTCTGGTCAGTTTGACAATGGTAGCAAATTGCCCAGCGGCATCAGAAAAAGCATAGCCTGCTGCAACTACCGAAGAGGTATCATTCACCGCAGTTCCTGTCCATAATCCATAGCCCAGGTCGCTCATGTTAAAATGACGTCCCATAATGGGAAAAAGTATAACCATTAATATATCGAAGATGAATGTTGCAGATATAGCATAGGCAATATCACTGTCATCTGCATCAATAACCGGAGCAATAGCGGCAATGGCAGATCCTCCGCATATGCCGGTACCGGCAGAAATAAGTCCTGACAGTTTCCAACTCATCCCGAAGTATTTTCCAATCCAATATCCTCCCCCAAAGGCAGTCAAAAGGGTAAAGACCATAACGAATAAAGAAAACTTTCCTACTTCTACAACCTGTGAAAAGCTAAGAGAGGTTCCCATCAGTATGATAGCCAGGCGAAGCACTTTTTTGGCTGTAAAACTTAAACCTTTTTCAAAAATTGCATGCTTTGAAAGGAGAGGATTAAGCAGCATTCCCATTAAAAGTGCAAAAACCCCTGCACTTATGAGTTGATAGGGAATTAAGCCACTTATAAAGGTGGACAATACAGTTAATACGATTGTAAGCAAAATTCCTCCAGCATAGCTTTTGATAAATGTCATATCATCAACTCCTTTATTATTGGTCGAGTTGATTTTAACATGGCTTTATCATAAAATCTAATTATGATTTGTTATAGATTTATAAAATATTTTTATAGAAGGTGGAACATTTGCTTGATATAAGAGTCGATACATTTTTATCTGTTTGTAAGAATAAGAGCTATACTAAGGCAGCAGAGGCGTTAAATATAACACAGCCAGCAGTGACTCAGCATATTCAATTTTTAGAAAGACATTATGGGTGTAAGTTTTTTGAATACGTTAACAGAGGGTTGAAACTTACCGAGGAAGGTGAGTTATTTTATAAGCATATTCTTCAGGCAAAAGGAAGCGATCAATTCATCATTCGGAAACTAGAAGAAATAGGACAGGAAAAAAAGACATTGTCCTTTGCAGCAACTATGACCATAGGTGAATTTACATTAGCACCGGTGCTCAGTGATTTTGTAAAAACATTTAGTGACTATGATATAACCATGTACGTAGATAATACTAAAACTGTTTTAAAGATGCTTATGGAAGGGAAAATCTTATTTGCAATAGTAGAGGGATTATTTAATAAAGCCGAATATGAAACCCAATTGTATAAAATGTCAAATTTCATATTGGTTGCTTCAGCAGAGGACCCCATTGCATCAAAAGAAGGAATTTACTTAGATGATCTTAAAGACCAAACGATTATAATCCGGGAAAAAGGTTCTGGGTCAAGAGAAGTACTGGAAAGAGGATTATTTGACAGGAATTATACATTAGACAGTTTTAAAAAGATTATTGAAATAGGCAATGTAAACGTGGCAAAAGCATTAATAAAAAGTAGAGTAGGCCTTGGATTTATGTATGAAGATGCGGTAAAAGAAGAAATTAAAAAAGGAGAACTGATGGAAGTAAAGCTAAAAGATTTTGCATTAAGAAGAGAGTTTAATTTTGTCTGTATGAAGAATGAAATCATAAAAGATGAAGTGAAAAAATTCTGGGACTATTTTAGTAAAAAAGAATTCGGCGCATAACAGATTTGCACCAATTAGATTATTCAAGATAGGGTGATCTTCCAAAACAATTATGCTCTATCAAAGCAGTAAGTTTAAATTTTAAATCAATCTCTTGGATCATTTTTTGCTTAAGAAAGTGAATTTTTTTACTTGAAATGCATCTATTTTTCTTGAGGAAAAATCAAAGTTGTTATTTTCACGCTATCCTTTTTTGAATATCCATATATTACATTATTTATTACAATTATGTAATTAGAGATAAGCTTTTACAGATATTTTAGATCTGTCATTTTTAATAAAACTGTTATATGATATATTCTAAAGTAGCTTATAACAGGAGGGATAAAGTGAAAAAACACTTTACAAGTATCCATTTCAACCGGGAATAAAACAGCTCACCTGGTATATGTGAATTTAAACGATCCTAAAATCCAAATCGATGTGCTTCCGGCTAAAGGTAAACTGGGACAAGTTGATGATCTTAAGAATATTGCCAATCAGGCGAACACATCTGAAAAAGAAGCAGTAGCTGCCATCAACGGTACATTTTTTAATTCCTATGATGATTTGCAACCAAACGGAAACATCATAGAGAATGGTAAGCTGCTTCATGTAGGCAGCAATGGAACCACTATAGGTTTTACGAAAGATAACAAGGTTTTAATGGACCCTGTTAAAATAAAAGTCACAGGAACCATTAACGGAAGTTCTAATTGGGACAAAACATGGTACGCATGGAATATCAACCACAATGATACAAGAGCCGAAGCAACAGTCATATTTACGCCAGAATACGGCAAATATACCCCTGAACATAATAAACTTTCTGTGGTCGTTGAGAATGGTGTCGTAGCAGAAATCAAAAACGGAAAGGCACGAATCCCTGTCAATGGCTATACCATTGTTGTGGGAACCAAAGGACTTTTGGATCGTTTCCATGTGGGAGATTCCGTAGAATATCACATAGAATTTAACCATTTGAATTCCGGCAATCCATTAACAGGCTGGGAAAATGTTGATTCTGCAGTAGGGGCAGGCCCTATGCTTGTGAAGGATGGAAAAATTGTAGCCAATCCAAAGAATGAAGGCTTTACCAGTGAAAAGATACTTACCAACAAAGGACAAAGAAGCTTTATAGGCGTAAATGAAAATAATGTTATGATTATGGGCACTGTATCCAGTGCCAATATCAACGAACTAGCAGAAATTGCAAAGAAACTCGGTTTAAAAGATGCCATGAACTTAGACGGCGGAGCATCTTCAGGATTGTATTACAATGGAGAGTACATTACAAAAACAGGTAGACAAATAAGCAATGCACTGGTCGTATCAAAACTGAAACAGGATGCAATTAAAGTAACTATTAACGAAAATCCATTAAATATGAATGTATCCCCAGTTATGAAAGACGGAACAGTATTGGTACCCTTAAGAGCTATTTTTGAAGCACTGAATATCGATTTAGAATATGATGCTTCAACCAAGACCATTTACGGAGAAAAAGAAGGTACAAAAATCATACTTCCCCTGGGGAAAGATGCTACAGTGAATGGACAAGTAGTAAAACTCGCCACTCCAGCCCAAACAATCAACGGCAATACAATGGTTCCTGTAAAATTCATCGCCCAAAGCACAGGCGCAGATGTGAAATGGGATGGGGCAAGCAAGACGGTAGTGATTATAATCAATCGAATTTAAAAGCTATATTAAAATAATGCTGACAAGTTGTCTCCTTATGGGTGGAAACTATGAGAGTGACAACTTTTTGTTGCACAGGGAAAATATAATTGATAAAATAATTCCATCATTACTTTTGTTATTTTAGAGGACCTGGTCTCAATATTGATGAAAAGAGATAAAATCATCTTAGGTCAAAATGAGATTTCTTCTATATTATCCATTTCCATGGAAGAATTTAAAGTGAGAGATTAAAAAACACTATTATTAAAGGATGGAATGGAAAGTTTAAAATAACGGGAGATAAGAAATTAATGAACATTGCATATAATTACGGTTTGGGTAATAAAAATTCTCAAGAATTCGGAATGCCTGAAGAAGAATAGAGAGCATTTCATCTGTCGTCGACCTCTAATAGTGTAAAAATCCCAGAACATCGACGACAAAAGAAAAAGAAAGAAAAGCGTGAAAAAGCAATAATCTATTAGAATTTAGGTTAACATAAAACAAATAAAAACTTATGAAGAAAAATAAAGAAATATTGATTTTATGCTATTTTTATGAGTTTTTATAGTACCTATAAGGAATTGAAACGTGAAACAATTGTTTCTAATCCTTTAAGAATACAAATTAGTTTTTATAGTACCTATAAGGAATTGAAACTATATTTGTCCTGCAAGTATAGCCTTCCATACATGGTTTTTATAGTACCTATAAGGAATTGAAACAATCAAATTTTGGATTTATGTCAATATAGTAGACACAAAAACTCAAATTTTTATGCAGTTTTTCTTAAAGCATCTTCAAGCTGTTGAGGAGTCATATAACCGATACTGCTATGAAGCCTTTTTCTGTTGTA